>VMHT01211120.1_pt1 | contig 11730 bp, 21 predicted proteins | sample 4693611 | NCBI WGS metagenome assembly VMHT01 (sample SAMN12280063, study PRJNA550983) | marine metagenome | isolation source: seawater sampled from same location over 5 years 0.02-0.2 micron viral filtrate | place: USA: collected off the coast of southern California halfway between the port... ...
AGTCCGAAGGGAACCACCAATAAAGTAGATATAAACAGAGAGAAGGGGAAGAGAAGATATGATCACATACAATACTGGAGAGCGAGTATATCACAGAACTATGGGGTATGGAACTATAGTAGATATAATCGAAGTGACAACACCTGAAACAAACTTCACTCCTGAAGTCATAGACTGGTTTATTGTAACTCGCTTAGACAATTCTCAACTTACTATTAGGAGTAAGATCCGACCGGGACAGAGAGCAAGAGATCTTTTTGCTAATGCCGAAGACTCGGTGAGGATGTCACTACTATGAGAATGAATATGCCAGTAACAATCGCCGACTGGAAGCTTTGCAAAGGACAAGAGTCTCCTATGGCAGCAGTAGACCTCACTCAAGCCCTGCGTACAGCAGAGCGTGAACTGACAGAAGAGTTAAGAATTCTCTGTACAAGTGGATACCTAGAGGATCCTGAAGAATTGAAAAAAGTAGTTTTTAAAGTATACCAACACAACCTTATGCATGTTATGAAAGTGTATAAAGAATCAGGAGCAACAGACCTTCCAACAAGGAATATTGCTCTAGAGTATCTTTTTAATGTAGTCCACAATGAATGCGGGATGTTCCCAGAAAGGACTGAAGCTTAATTTTATAAAGACCTAGCCTTGCTTTAGAACTATATATTAATGTGTGTAGTCGGGAACAGTACTCTGTTTGTTGTGAAGCTGGGCTTTTATAGGTTCAGCTTTTTTTTATTATGTATTGGATAATCAAAACAAAAAACGCAGATGGCGAAATTGAGAGCAAGTATTTAAAGGCTCCCGGTGAAAAAGAAAGAATCATAGAAGTCTTGACTGAGGTCTGGGGTGTGGAGATTGTCTCTCTTGAACCAGACCCCGACGTAGCACCGGGTGACGATCCTATTGTCCCCCGCCTACGAGAAGACGTTATGGAATACTTACGAAGTAATGTTAAGCCAAGCAATTAGAATGGAACAAACAACAGATACAGAAGCAGTGTGGAGAATGCCGGGAGAACCGGGCAGGCACACGCTGTCTTCTATTGTTGATTCTGTTGAAGAAAAGCTTTTGGCTAGTGACGATGACCAAGACTTTACAATTGCCGTCGGCACAGATAGCCAAATCATTGGAAGCAAGTTCTGTTTTGTTAGTGTGATCTCTATCCACCGCAAAGGTAAAGGCGGCACATATTACTTTAAGCAAGAGCTAAGCACTCCACCCAAACACATGATAAGCAACCAGAAGATGAGGATGTTTGAAGAAGTAACTAAGTCCCTTGAGATTGCTATGCTAATAAGAGACTTGAAAGGCATCGCCCCTCAAGTTCACATCGATGCTTCGCCAGAAGCAAACACAAAAAGCTTTACTTCTAAATTTTCTGAACAGCTAAAGGGGTATGTCGTCTCTTCAGGTTTCGAATGCCTACTTAAACCAGACTCTTATGCTGCTAATGCCATTGCGGACAAGCACACAAAGAAAAAGAGCAACGGAATACGGTGACAGATAATAAGAAAGCAATAGTTGTTTATGTAGATGACACTCCTCGCTGCCTAGAAGAGTTTTCGTGGCTATGTAAGTCGTGGCTTCTTTGGGAGCTAGAGTCAGAGTTTGATCTTGTTGCCTACCATAATCCTACCGCAGCATCTAAAATACCTGACCACCCAAACCTCATAAAACGACCACAAGCTCCAAGACACCAGACCCATCCTTTTTGGGATGAATATCGTTTTGTGAATTCCTTTGCGATGTTCTACCCATTTGAAGAAGACGCATGGATTAAGGAAAACTACACTCACATAATGAAAACTGATTGTGATGTGTTTCTAACCAGACATCTATTAGGAAGAAAGCCCGCTAAAGTTCTTCTTGGTCTTGGCGGATACATGCATTGGCATCAGGACATTGCTAAGAACCTCGCTGGGGAGACTACAAATAAAATAATAGAGGTAGCAAAAAAACTAGGCTGTAGATACGACCACATTAATCATGTTGGCGCTTCGCTATTTGGACCAACGAACCTTGTTGTCGATGTTGTCAACTTCCAGTATCAAGTAACAGAATACCTTTTAAAAAATGAATGGCTCACTTCTCCCGGTGAGCACCTCAAGTGGTACAAGGGCGTCGCTTCAATGTATGCCGTTCAAATTGCGGTGAATCACTTGTTGAGCCGCCAGCATGTCATTGCTTACGCTATCGATACTGTTTGCTGGCAGTCCACGATAATAAATGAAGATGTTATACACATTCATGCTTGGCACACAGAGCAAATGTTTTCAAAGCACTGTTGGTTCCGAGGAGAATATGAAAAGCTTGTTACTGATAAGATTCCGATTAATGCTGCGGAATACTGTCTGTGGATAGCAAGCAACGACTTGGACGAGCTAAAGAAAGTTGTTAATACTTAACCTTGTTCGCTTCAATGTCGTCTAGAGAAAGATCTCCAGACTGTGCGGCTTCAATGATATCATAGATTGAAGTCTTGTCCTCATCTGGAACGTGAATCTTGTTATTAAGTATCCGGCTAACAGTTGATGGCGAGACACGATAGACGTTATGAGTTTTCTTTTTAAACCATTCGCTTATCTGCCTAACAGACATCTTGCCCTTTTGTGAGCGGATCATCTCAACGTGCTTCTTGCTTAACTTGTGGCTTTTCTTCTTAGCGTTTAGTCTGTCTTTTCTCACGACTAACCTTCTTTCTTTGTTATAGCTCGTAGTTTCTATCGAGCCAGGCTTCTATTTCTTTATACTCTTTCTTGCCTCTGTAGGATTCATCGTTCAACATCTTAAGAACGTGATCCTTGAATGGCCAAGAGAAATAATAGTTTGGACCAGTAAAGTTCTGGGCGATATACTTCTTTTGGAAGCTAGATTGTACGTTGTTATATTTGTATATCTTCTTTCCAAACAGTAAATTAGTTCTGTATGCTCGCAGTTCAAACCACATTCTGAATGGGGCGGGAAGGGGAGCCAAGAACAAAAGACATGCCAACCACCAGAGCCATACAGGTCCGCCCCAAATTGCCCCAAGAGCGAGGAGGGATAGGAGGGTAAGAACTTGAGGGAATAAATACATAAATGTAAACAGTGGAGTTGTGAACTTCTTTCTATCCATCTCATGGAATGTTTCATGGATAAGGATTCCAAGCCACCTCTCGTCAGTAGCATCGTCTTCAAACCCGTAAGGCATCCACATCTTTCCGAAGAGGATGGTAATAAAACCAGTGTTAAACTTTTTGTTAAAAAGCATTACGATTGGTGTTATAATCTTTAAGAGGAGGTCAGGATTTTTCTTTGATAGTATTACGAAATCTTTATTATACTTGGCTCTCGTAACCTCATCTAAATATTTTTGTGCTATTATTGGTATGTTCATAACAATAAATAATAGTTACTATAGAAAGTGATGTATAAATCGTATCAAATAGTTCATAGGATAGCAAATCCAACCAAGTGGGAGTTGTTTACCGGAGACTTGGTATTGATTAAACAACTAGATGAGCCTGAGTGGCAGTGGGTTTACGCATTATCAGAAAGAATCGGACAACTCGCAGTAGTCCTTGGTCGCATAATGACACCACACCCAGGAGATGAAGGAACGTATATAATCAAGTATGTGAAGGACGGACTCACCGAAGTAGTTGATTGGGAGGAAGTTGAACTTGTCAGCAGAGGAGACGACTGAAGAGTTTGATTTTGATAGGCAGGATCCCAAGATTGAAATTGGGGATCTCGTTAAAGATACGATTATAATATCTGAAACTCCGGCAGATCGTTATATTGGAATAGTAGTAAATGTTGAATTTGAAGGATACGAAAAACATTTCCAGCCAATAAATTTGAGCAACACAACAGAGCCAATAAAGAATTTACGAAAACCTGACAAATGCACGGTCTATTGGTTTCACGGTGACCGAGCAGGTCAAACTGAAGTCGTTCCAGATTGGTTTTTAAAAGTTTTGTCAAGATCCTAACATGACCAAGACACTGGAAGAAGAGCTTAAAACAAAAGCTGACGAACAAGTAATCTCTGTTGGAGATTTAGTAACTGACACGGTGATAGTGCCGTCAGATCCAGCAACTTGTTGGCTTGGGATTGTTCTGGAGATAATAGATAATTCAGATAAAAGACTTGTAGATGTAAAATTTCTTAAAAATAGAGATAGAATTGTGGTATACTGGTTCTACGGTTCAGCCACGGGAAGAATTGAAGAAGTCCCAGATTGGTTTATAAAAGTGCTATCAAAAGCAGATGATATGTAGATTATCAACTATTTATATTGTTCGAGGAGCAGAAAATGGCAGAAAAAAAGAAGAAAGACGATCGCTGTACAAGAATCGCAAAAAGAAAGTATGATGTATGGCCTTCCGCCTACGCCTCCGGCGCTGTAGTTCGGTGTCGTGATGGAAAGATTTGGAAAGGTCTTAAAGAGCAAGAGCTTAATGACCTTATCACAAGAATTGTCACTGACTCCCTGAACCAGATCGCAGAGAAGACAGACTACTCTAAAGAGAAGGAGTCCGGTTTACACGGATGGTTCTCAAGACAGGGCGGCAAAGGTAGCTCCTCTGGCTGGGTAGACTGTAACACTTGCCGAACAGACAAGAAGTCTGGTAGAAAGAAGTGTAAAGCCTGCGGACGTGAGAAGGGCGAGAAGAGATCTAAGTATCCATCCTGTAGACCAACCCCTTCTGCATGTGGAACAAAAGGCAAAGGCAAAAACTGGGGAAAGAAATCGGAGTCTAAAATGAAGATTAACAAAGAAGAACTAAAAGAGATCATCCTAGAGGAGATCCAAGACGCTCTCTGCGAAGAGAAGTATAACCAAAATGTTATCGAAGAAGCAGAGTATAAGGGCAAGAAGGTAACACTCAACGACCCAATCAGAACCTCTGGAGAGAGCAAGAAGTTTAAGGTCTACGTTAAGAATGACAAAGGCAATGTAGTAGTAGTTCGTTTCGGAGATCCAAATATGGAGATCAAGAGAGACGACCCAAAAAGAAGAAAGTCTTTTAGAGCAAGACATGACTGCGCCAATAAAAAAGATAAAACAAAGGCTGGCTACTGGTCTTGTTGGCAGTGGAGAGCGGGCGCAAAGGTTGATAACTGATGTCCGAATATAATAAAGTTTGGAAGAAGTATCTTGAAGAGATGGAGTTGGATGAAAAGACTCGTGCCGATAAAGAAGGCGTCAGTCTTGACACAAACTTTCAAAAGCTGGAGAAGCTAGCCGAGGGTTCTGATGATATGAGGCCCACCGCTTTTCTCCACTTCTCAGATATCAACAAGCTTGGTATTAACCCACAGTCTCATTACAACACTCCACTTGGAATCTATGCTTATCCAAATACAGCATACATTAGAAACTTGTTTCGCCGTGGTAAGCTCCCATTCGCTCAGAACAGAAAGTATATTGTAACTTTCAAAGTGAAGCCCGATCAGAACATCATTTATAATGACGGCAAAGAGGGTATCCCTAACGAGCAATACTATAACTACTTAGACGAGATGGTCACTGATGAGTTTCTTAAGAAGAATCAAAAAGCGTCAGGACTCTATGAATTTGTAGAGGAGAACAAAGACATAAAGTATGGAAACGGCAAAAACTTTTTCAGTCAGATTCAGAAAAAAGCGAAAGCCACATTAAAAGAGAAAGGCAGAGACTTTAGCCCAAAACAGGAAGAGGAGAACGATCAAGGCTTGTCGGAAAATATAATAGAGATGATTGTTCGTGACTTTGTTACCTATCCTTATGGAGAGGTTCGCACTCTAGATGAAATAGAAACACAACTAAGAGCAGAGATGACCTTCTGGGACGAGCAGGGTATTGAAAAAAGACAAATAACCGAGGATGACGCCAAAGTTGTTTTATCTATATGCGAACCATACCTTGATGAAGTCAAAGCCGGTGCCGCCAAGCTTCGCCAAGCAACCGACAAGGACATTGAAAGAGCAAATAAGTTTTCAAAGCATGGTAACGTAGCCTTAATGGAAAAGTATTCTACACTTAAAGCAGAGTGGGCGGGTGACGCAACATCTAAACATAACCTTGGAATGTTCTGGAATATAACAAGAAACGCAGCCAAAGGCGAAGGAAAGGCACAGTCAATGATCGCCTGGAGAAAGATTCTCGTTACTCTTGGCATTAATGGAATTGTTGATGCTGCCGGTGAAGGATTAATCCACCCAAGCGAAAAGGTTCAAGGCGTATTCTTTTCCAAGAAAACGCTTGATCTACAAGAGATCATCCAAAACACTGAAACTCCAGACGCAATTATGAGAAGAGGTGAAGCTGAAAAGACACAGAGGGCGCAGCGTCGCACCTCTGAACTGTGGAAGGAGGTCACCGGACTCCCCCGCATCCCACAGAGCCGAGGCTCCTCTTGGGTATCTAGCACCGACCCACGATACGCAGGCATACCGGGATCGACACCAGGGAAGCTTAAGATAGGAATGCTAGCTGCCATGGTTATGGACATTCTCTACAAGAAGCTCTGGGAAGAGAACGAAAGATATGACATCTGGGGCAAAAACTTTGACCATAGCTTTGCCGAGTTATACGATCAATATCTAGATGGCTACGGTGCCAAGCGTGTCGCAGCAGACCGTATGCGTGAAGAACCCAACAACAAAGAGTTCCACAAGATCACTCTTGACACTCTCAACAGAGCAGAAGAGATGGCAAGAATAGAAATAATGAAAGCCTGGTTCAACTATACATTCCACGAACAGAGACAGCAGGTTCAAGCAGTCCTTAGAAAGGCTCAAGAAGAAGAGATCATAACAGAACCAGAAAGACTAGACCTATGGTATGATTTCTCAACCGAATCTGGCAGACTTTTTGGACAAGGGCTTGATGGAAATATGCCTCCCGATACTGTCATCTCTCAAGCAAAGAAAATGTTTGACGAAGTTAAGAAGGACGTTGAAGAACTACTCAAGGGCAAGAGAAAACAAAAGCCACAACAACCACAACAAGACATAAAGGATATATTTAAATGACAATAGAAATACTAGCTCTAGGAGCATGTACTACATCAGTTTTATGGGTGGCTTGGCACCAGAGAAAATTAAGCAACAACATACAAGATCAAAAAGTTATGCTTGAATCCGAGCTAAATAAAATTAATACAAAATTGGCTAACCAACGCCAGGTAAGAAAACTATGAAAAAACTACTAAAAAAACTAATGAACTTTTTCCGATGCTGCTGCTCCTGCTGCTGCGATTGCTGGAACGCCAGGAAGTGCGAAGGCAAGTGTAAGTGAAACTAATACTTGAAAATTGGAAGAACTTTGTTCAGCAACAGGTAGAAGATTTTTTGCCTGATGCTGAAGTTCGTTCTGTTAATATGATTGGCTCTTCCGCACTCTCTCCAGAAGAGCGAGCCGCACAAGATCTAGAGAAGTATGGATATGTCAGAGATGACAGTGAGCGTGACATCGACATTGAAGTTCAAGTTGCTGGCGCATCCAATGAAGATATCGAGGCTTGGGCATTCTCTGAAGAAGCTGAAGAACTAGAAGCCACCCACAATTACGACGTTCAGTTGAGAATTGTTGAAGGCTGGCGAGAGTATTTAAAAGAAGCCGATGATTTTGATTGGGACGAGTTTGGCTTTTCTGACGATGAAAAGGGGGAGTCCGTACCGAACCCTCCGCAATACGAAGATTTGATCTCGCTGGACAGAGGTGACACTTTTACTATCGGCAATCGCAAGCCGGTTTATCGTGTCGTCGGGGCGCTAACGGACAGAGGGACAGCCAAGGGCTCACAAACCAAGTTAGTGGTTATTGACGGCTCCGCTGAGAGAAAAGCCTACGAACTCAGGACAACGGGCGACGATTATGAAGTGGGAGCCTTCGGGAAAGACGAGAACAATGAACATACCGAACTGAGGGGCAAAACCGGATTTGTTATGAACATTAAGAGAGGGACTTGAGTTGAAACCAATACTTGAAAATTGGCGAAAGTTTCTCGTTGAGGGTGAGATGACACGACAGAAGTTTTCTGACGAATTGTGTGATCTTGAGGACTCAAGAGCGTCAAAGCACATCAGCGACAAAACAGTTCAAGCTCAGGCAGACGCCGAGGGGGGCTCGTTCGAGGGGCAAGTTTTAAAATTAAAACTTGGCAGGGATATTAAAAAACTATATAATAAACATGCTGATCGCCCGTTTCTCCAAAGTTTAAAAACAATCCACTGGGCAAAGAAGGCTAGTGCTTTTAACATTTTAAAGACTTTTTTAAAATCAAATGCTGTAACTAGAGATGAGCTAAGTTGTGCAGCATATCTTCCCGGTGAAGCCATTGATGAAACTTATTGGGGAGACTACGGGCTTGTCGTAAAGGGGTACGTCAGCTTGCTTGCAAACGATATGGATTCTATGTTCAGTGGTTCTGGTGAAGCTTACGCTGTCGCCGCACCAGATAGAACAAAATCTTCAGGAACAAACAAGGGTGTGGGCTATGTTAACCCTTGTGAACATTATGCCATCGACAGGATTTTTGTGTTTGATCAAGACGACTGGAATCCGAAAGAGAGATTAGGTCGAGCTAACGAGGCACTTGTAGATAATTGGAAACTCGTAGCTTTTATTTGCCCTGCCGACAGAATAAAAGGTTTTAAAGACATTATCAATAATAAGTTGGGAATGTCAGAGGTCCAGGTGATGACTAGAGATGAGGCAGGAGCACTATGAAACCAATACTTGAAAACTGGAAGAAGTTCATTGGCGAGTTATTATCTGAAGACGCAAAAAGTCCTTCAGATTTACCTGACGATCTTTTTGTCATGGTAAAATCCAGCCCAAGGGGCGGAGTAAGATTTATCTATGTCGTAGAATTTGAAGACAACCAAGGGGTTACTTCATATCGTGCGTCTAATACTGTTGAAACTGATCACGGGATAGAAGGCTTTGTAGATATCAAGCCCCGCTCGCCTCGAAGGCACCGGACCCCATGTGATAATGCTTGGCAGGTCGTTGGCTCTGGGGCTACTTCAGGCTGGGGTCCGCTGTTATATGATCTAGCAATGGAGTATGCAACTGAAAATGGTGGCGGCTTAATGTCAGATAGGGTTTCTGTTTCTCCCTCAGCAGAAGAGGTGTGGAATTATTACATGACAAATCGTGGAGATGTAACAGGCATTCAAATGGATGATGAGATCGATTCACTTACTCCAGGGAAGCAAGATAATTGTGACCAAGAAATAGCTGGCTGGGAGGAGCCTGATGGTGGTGGCCCAGGCAATGAATGGAAAGAATCTGCACTCAGTAAAAGGTATACGAAATCTCCTGTAACTATGCGAAAGCTTAAGTCTAAAAATAAGTTGGTATACGCATGAAACCAATACTTGAAAATTGGCGAGGATTCCTAAAAGAAGATAAGCGAGTTGTTACTGCTTATCACGGAAGCAATGTGGAGATTAAAAACTTCAGTCGAGATTACGGAGCACAAGGTGTCATGTGGTTCTCAGAAGATAGAGACAAAATTATAAGAGGCGAAAGCGGAGCCCTCTCTTCCAAGTATATTATGAAAGTAGAACTTAATGTTGATCGCACCACCGGATGGCAAGACTACGACAAAAAGTTCCTAAAACAAATTGAAGACGAAGGCTACGATAGCATTCAACTAGATGATGACTGGATTGTCTTCGATCCCGCTAGAGTTAAAGTTGTTGGAATTGAGAATAGACTCAACGAAAGAAACTATCAAAAAGATTCTGAAGCAATCAAGACCCACTCTAAAAGAAAGAAGAAGCTTGTAGGCAAGGGTAAGAACAAGACCAAAGCCGCACCCTTTACAAAGAAGGCAAGCATGAAGAGGGCTAAGTCAGCACCTCCAGGTTTTGGAGCATTGTCCGAAGAGCCAGAGCAGCTAGAGCTTCCGCTACCCTTCAGGCTTCCACGAGAAGTTCTTAAGGGGGCTGGAGAACCTGTGCTAGTGAAGGGTGTTCCTATGACCGCTATAACAATGCTCAAGAGTCAAGGAGAGGCAGTTTTAAGAGACATCCTTGTAAAGATGGAACCAAGTCGCACAGAAGGATTACCAGAATTGTGGTATGATACATCAAAGAAACAGTTGATCGTAGATGACGGCAATCATAGGATATTTCAAAGGTGGCTAGCCGGTGAAGATAAGTTCGATGCCATGGTTTATGGTTCCGACTGGAACAGCCAACTTCGCTCTGTATACCCTGGTGAAGAAGTCTTTGACTGGTCCGAAAAATACAGAGAAGAATAAAAAGCAGGTAAAAGCAACTACTTACTCTTGTGTCAACTGAAAAGATACTAGAGAAGCTAAGAAAAAAAGAAGCAGATTATAGAGAAGCTGTTAAAGAAGACTTTCCTGTTGGTGCTTTAGTCGCATATCAGTTTGATAAAAGATCGCTAGGCATAGTTGTTGGATACACAACAGACGAAGAAGATCTTGGCATCCTTTCTCACCCAATACATGTATTAGTCTACTGGCACAAAGGAGAAGCCTCCCCGGTTACAGCCTTTATGAATTCAAAGTGTCCCGTCCACCCTAAAGTGTTGAGAATGCTGGACGATCAGGGAATCATCATTCTTGATGACACCCGAGCCAAAAAAAGAGAGAGGATATTAAGAATAGATGGCACTATTTATGAGGAAAAGGTGAGCAAAAAATGATAATATCTAAAGCAGCTAAAGAAGCAATTATAATTAAACTTGAAAAGCTAAAGAAAGACGTAGCACTCCTCTCGTTTCAAGCAACTCTCTCTGAGCAAGAGAAAGCAGAGCTTGAACATAAGACAATGCACCTCGAAGCACTAGAATGGGTGCTCAGTGCTAACAAAGTATAAACATACTACTTGACATTAAAAACTGTCTATGGTAAAGTAGTTCTTATATGGAAGAGGAAGATGAGATAATTGAAGTCGGGGACTTGGTTGAGATCAAGCCCGAGTATGCTCTCGACTCTGAAGTTGGCATTGTTGGTATTGTATTAGAAATAGAACGAAACTATTATTCTAGGTTTGATGCCTCTATGGACTATGACAAGGTAGCTGTTCTTTGGTCTGGAGACAGAAGCTCTTCTTCTGTACCAACGCCAAGGTCAACTATTCGTAAACCAAAAGTAAGTTTGTTTTTAGAAGCTCGGCGCACTGCCGAACCTTCTAATGCTTTAAAAATTGTTAGCAAAGGAAAACGTGAATGAATATTTTTATACTTGATGAGAACCCTGATACCGCAGCCCGACAACACTGTGATAAGCATGTCGTTAAGATGATCCTTGAGACGGCACAGATGTTGTGTACAGCACACTGGGAGTCCGGCGGTGAAGCTCCATACAAGAGCACTCATAAGAATCATCCCTGCACAATCTGGGCTCGTGAATCTGTAGACAACTACAAGTGGCTTTGCGATCTAGGTGTATCTCTGTGTGATGAATACACCCTACGCTACGGAAGAGTCCACAAGACTCAGGCGATTATCGAGTGGCTTGTAGACAATGTGCCTAACATCCCTGATGTTCCCATGACTCCGTTCGCACAAGCGATGCCAGATGAGTATAAGTCAAAAGACGCTGTTCAAGCTTACCGCAGTTACTATCTTGGTGAGAAGCATAACATCGCTGTATGGAAGAACACTCAGCCACCTCGCTGGTTTGTTTCTTGATTGTCTGGCCAGAACTTGGCTATTAACCAAATCATAAATAGCCCATACAGTATTGAAGAAGAACACAAGGCCAATATTGTTA
>VMHT01052132.1_pt1 | contig 11729 bp, 18 predicted proteins | sample 4693611 | NCBI WGS metagenome assembly VMHT01 (sample SAMN12280063, study PRJNA550983) | marine metagenome | isolation source: seawater sampled from same location over 5 years 0.02-0.2 micron viral filtrate | place: USA: collected off the coast of southern California halfway between the port... ...
AATACAATGATACGATACCTGAGACTTGGATTGACATATCCAACTTACTGAACCTCCATAAGAACCGGAAGAGTGATGTAAGACAACACCTTCTGGTCTAATCCTCGAAGAAGATACGTTTGGTGAAGGCTTACTTACTTCTGGATATTTCCCATCGACGGCGCTTGATGAAACCTCAACTACATCCGGTTTGTTACTTAAGCCTAAGGCCTCTAATATTGTGTTTGCTGTATTAGGTCCATAAGCACCATCGGGGAGAGAGTTAGTTTTCTTTTGGATAATTTTAGTTAATTCACTAGCTGTGAATCCTAATTTACCGATAATTTTTAATGCAGTATTCTTTCCATAAATACCATCTGCAGTAGTTCCTACTGCTTCTTGAATCTGTTTTGTTGTATCTTTGAGTCCCATAACAATATTTATATAAAACGTTGTAAAATACCCTTATTAAGATAAATAGTTATATGGATATGATACTTGATTTTATTAGTGAAAAGCCTTGGTTTGGTCTAGTAGCAGCTATTGTTGCTGCCGCTGCTGCCTTTTGTGCTGCAACTCCAACACCAAAAGAAGGAACTTGGGTTTCTAAAGTTTATAAAGCTGTAGAATTCTTAGCATTTAATATCGGTAAAGCAAAAGCTGAAGCAGTAGTCAAAGACAAAGTTGAAGACACTGTAAAGGATGCAGTTGCTGATGTTGTTAAGAAAGCTACAAAAGCTACAAAGAAAAAATAATTAGCTATGGCTGGTGGTTTGATAAAAGGCGTATTACGTGCCTTAGTTGCATATTTGGAACTAAGAAATAAAACGCATTACCATCAAGTCGTAACCGAGTCTAGAGATAAACAAAAGAAATTAATCAATGAAATTGAAACATTACGCACTGCTGGCGACAACAATTCTAATGACCGGGCTGACATCTTGCGGGACGAGCTCCTCGACGAAAAGCGGCACCTTGAACATCTATCAGCCTTCTACATTAAATCTGTCGAAGGGGGTACCGATTCAAAGTAAAGAGGGTGTATATACCCCACAAACAGACGAAGTATGGCATTCTGATACTCGTTTTCGTAAGCTTGAAAGACAGCTATACTTTAAGCCTACATCTGGTAAATAGTTGAATCTGTATATGTATATACTATAATATATAGTATGAGTAAAGGAGACAAACCACGACCGCTTTCTGTATCATATAAAAAATATATTGATAACTATGAAGCTATCTTCGGTAAAAAAGATAAAGAAAGTCTTTTAAATCTAACTGAAGAAGAAGAAATTGAAGCTGAAAAGCGAATCAATATTATTGGGCAAAACGGTAATGATGGTCTTCACTATGACGAAGTAGATGGAGAATCTTGAATATATACTACCAGAGGATCTTAAAATGTGGGCTAATAGTGCTGGTCGTAAATTTTTAGAAGCGGAAGAAAAAATTAAAGGGTTATCAACTAAGAATATATCAGCAAGCGCTTACTGGGATGAAAATAGCGATATTGCAATTGTAACAGAAGAAGGTAAAATATATACATATGGCAAAACACAAAAAACCAAAGGTAACTAGACAGGGTATCAGTAAGAATTCTAGAGGGCATAAAAAATATAGAGGTCAAGGAGGACCTGTTAAACGGAGAAAGAAGTAGTTTTCTACGTAAAAGATATAAATATTGTTATGGTTAAGGCTATAACAATATTTTTTTGTGTATTAAGTACAAGCCTATTAGCTAAAGATTATAGTAAAGAGATAGATACTATTATAGCTAAGGACTTGATCAGTAAAAAGGTTGAAATGCCTATGGTTGCTTCAAGCTTTGTATTTGTACGAAGAGCGTATCTAGATATAGTAGGTAGAATACCAACATATAAAGAGACAATATCGTTTCTCAAAAAACCTGATAGAGCGAAGTTAATTGAAGATTTGCAAAACTCACAAGGTTATACTGAGAATATGTTTAACTTTTATGCTGATCTTTTAAGAATAAAAAGAAAACTTTCTAATAATGTAGATGGTGATACTTATATTTCATGGGTTAAAGATGAGATAAAAAATAATACTCCATACGATCAATTTATTAGTAAGATACTTACTGCTGAAGGTAACATATGGAGTAACCCTGAAGTGGGATATTTTTTAAGAGATGAAGGTATGTTGCTTGATAACGTAAGTAATACTTTTCAAGCTTTTGCAGGAATGAATATAAATTGTGCTCAGTGTCATGATCATCCCTTTGACGACTGGACCCAAATGGATTATTATAACATGACTGCTTTCTTTACTCAATTAAACTCTAGAGGTGATAAAGAAAATAGAAAACAATTTCAAAGACTAAGAAAAGAAGCTGAAGTATTAGATAAGTCTGGTAAGCAAAAAGGCGCTATAAATAGGATAGGTCAATTTTATAGACATGGATATCAATATACAATAGTAGAGGATAAGAAGAAACAACTTAAACTTCCTCATGATTATAAGTATAGAGATGGCGATCCAGGAGAAATAGTTAAAGCTGAGACAGCGTTAGGTGATAGAGTAAAGGAGAAGCGTAAGAGAGAGGGTCTAAGAAGTAGTTTTGCTGTATGGTTAACTAGTGATAGTCATCCTACTTTTGCAGCTAATATAGCAAATCGTTTATGGGATAGAGCGTTTGGTTTTCCTCTTATTGGTAACTTAAATGAAGTAGCTTTATTTGATGAATTAAAAGATAGCCGTAACTCTAGACTAACTGAATACTTAGTAAGAGTAATGAAAGAGGTTGATTATGATATAAAAAAGTTTAACTCTATTCTTTACAATACTAAGTTCTATCAAGCTAAAATTGATACAGAAGATAAATTTAAAGGACCAGTATCAAGAAGAATGACAAGTGCTCAGCTTTGGGATTCGATAGTAACGCTGTATCAAGGTGACCCAGATAAATGGCAACCTGAAGATAAAAAGCAAGAATATATAAGTCTATTTTCAAATTTAGAATCTGTAACAGCAGAAGAAGCTCTTAAAAAATGGGATGAATATGGTAAGATAAAAGGTAGTTATTATAACGGTGCACCTAAAATTAAGGGACAATTAGTAGTAAGATCATCCCAAATCTTTGAAGGTAAGCATTCAAACTTTATGAGAGAGTTTGGTAGATCTGATAGAGAATTAATTGAAACTGGTAATGAACAACCTAACATAACTCAAATATTAAATCTTATGAACGGTAACGTTACTAAAGCATTGCAAGATACTAATGGTTATGTTGCTAAACAAGCAGAAGATTTGGATAGGAATGAAGGAATGAATGTAATATTTTTCTCGTATATAGGAAGAGCTCCTAATGATAGAGAAAGAAAATTATTTAAAGATTCTTCATTTGAAGATATAGTATGGGTACTAATTAACTCTCATGAATTTAAACTAATAAACTAATATGAAAAGACGACATTTTATTAACACGCTAGCTGCATCCACTTACGGGTTAAAAACATTAAATGCAAAAGAAGCTCCTATAGCATCTAAAGCTAAGAATGTAATTTATATCTGTTTAGATGGAGGTATGAGCCATCTCGATACTTTTGATCCTAAAGATGATAAAGAGGTAATGGGAGATACTACTAAGATTGCTACTAATGTAAGTGGTATAGAGATAGGAAATAGATTGCCTAAGTTAGCTGAAGTTGTAGATAAAATGTCTATTATTCGTTCTACTACATCTAAAACAGGAGCTCATGAGCAAGCACAATATTTAAATAGGACATCATATAGACAAATAGGCTCTATAGTCCATCCTAGCTTAGGATCATGGGTAGCACATTTACAAGAGAGAGAAAGAGATATACCTGATTATGTTTTGATATCTGGTTCATCATCTCACCCTAACTCAGGCTTCTTACCTAAAGTAAAGTCTCCTCTACCTATAGTCGATCCTCAGGGGGGTTTAAGAAATAGTAAAGTAGATAGCAAATTAGAAGAGCGCATGCGTATACTAAGGGAGCTTAACAGCAGCTTAAAGGCTCCGCTGGCGTCAGAGTATAATCAGTTCTATGATAATACAGTTAGATTCTTAAAATCTAAAGACTTAGAGTTATTTGATTTAACAAAAGAAAGTTCTGATGCTCGAGCAAAGTATGGTGATACTAGATTAGGTCAAGGGTGTTTACTTGCTAAAAGACTTATTAAAGGAGATATAAAATTTATAGAGATTAATAATGGAGGGTGGGATACTCATGTTGATAACTTTACTAAGTTAGATAATAAGTTAAAAGAGGTAGATGATGCATTAAGTGCTTTAGTTTTAGATTTAGATAGTGAAGGCTTATTAGATTCTACTCTTATAGCATTAGTAACAGAGTTTGGTAGAACGCCTAATATAAATGTTAATGAAGGTAGAGATCATCACCCGCAATGTTATTCAACTGTCCTTATAGGAGCAGGGGTAAAGGGAGGGTATATTGCTGGAGAAACTAATAAGACAGCTTCTAAAGTAACTAAAAATCCTTATACTATATCTGATATAAACGCTACTATAGCTCATTTATTAGGTATTAAAACTGAAGAAGAAAAAATCTCTCCTAATGGACGTCCATTTAAGGTAGCTAACAAGGGCAGTATTATAAAGGATATTATCGCTTAATAAGAAGACTTGATAATACATACCTTAACTAATACTTAATATATGGGTGATATAGTTAACGAAGGAGCTTATCTTCCTTATCCAACATCTACATTAAGTCCTAAAATAGTACCTAATGATCTCTCCACTTTCAAGTCTAGAGGTATTAGTCAAGTTGAAAGAGAATTACAACAAAAATTAATTAAGATTAGAGAAGAGTATATTGAAGTAGTTGATCATTATAACTGGAATAAATTAGTATATGAATCTGAAATTAATTTTGAACCAGTTATAGGTAATATATACCACCTTTATAACTTGAGAGGTAAAAATACCCTATCAATGATAGGTCCTGATGAATGCTTTTTCGGTGATTCTCATTTAGCTACATTCAAGCTAAATATAGATAAGCAATGGGACTTAGTTGAAGCTACAGTAGAAGCTTGTAACTTGTTTACATAAAAAAAGCGCTCCCGTAGGAGCGCTTTTTATAATTTAGTTTAATTAGAACTTAAATGATACACCAAACAGAAGCTCAGTATTGTCATTCTCCTCTTCGAAGTCATACCCTAGGGTATAAGTAGCAAAGATTGCTTTATCATCTGCAACAGGATAACTAAGCCCGGCTCCAATACGAACATCAAAAGCGACGTCTTCAGTCTCAAGCCAGTTAAGACCGACACCTCCAACTGCTGAAACAGTAGTTCCTAGAACTTCCGCAACGTCGTATCCGAGGTTCAAGTCAAGAAGCAAGTCATCTCCATTCCAACCAACTCTGGGGTTAAGGTTAAACTCCACACCCGCTAGGGCAATAGGAGCAGTAGTACCGAGAGAAAGTGCTGTATCGAGATCTCCATTGATCACTCCAACACTCCAGTCAGTAAGTTCAGTACCTGCAACAGTTGTTGCTGAAACAGATCCGACAGATGCTACAAGGGACAAAGCCATTGCAGCTAGTAGTTTAGTTACTTTCTTCATATACAATATTTATTATAACCTAGTAAAAATTATTATCAACTATTAATTGGCTAGCATATTAGCATTACGTTCCATTCTTTTAACTACTCCGTCTCTCCCTTTAGCTTTTCTCTTTTTGTATTCTTTATGGTCAAGATATTCAGTAGCTGCATCCTTATATTTACCTTTCTTAATAAGATCAACCCATTGCATTTTAGGTAATAAGTCACCTCTATAACTAATATCAACTAATACAGCAACCTGATCCTCATTCATTTTGCTTGTATCAAATATACCTTTAACTCTATCTAAATGATAAGACAATTGCTTATCAAAAAGCTTTTCTGCAAACTTAGGAGATATAGAACTACCATACTTTTGCACCCATTTGCTTTTAGCTAATTTAGAACCATCACCAATTTTATGGCCTATACCAATAGTATATATACCAACATCGTCAGTATATGGTCTTAGAAACTTTTTATTTCTCGGGTCACCTATATTAGTACCGTATATTTCTGAAGGCTTAATTAAATCACTAGCTAAATTTTTAATTAAAGAATCGGGGTTAGCTTTTCTAGCTGGTCTCTCCGGAGGAGTATCCTCTATACTACGGTTAGGCTTTACTTTAATAGGCTCCGGAGGAGTATCTTGTGTAGTGTATTGCTTAATGTAATCATCTGCTACTGTATGAAATTTAGATGAAGCAGGTAACATATCTTCTACCTTATTAATAGCTTTAATCTTTTGCTCGATTGGCTCCGGCCTATCATCAAGAAAATCTTTAAGCTTGTCAGCAGAGTATGGTGCGGTACCAATGGCTATTAATCCTAGAGCAATCTCTTTCATACCTTCGTCGAATTGTTGAGTCACGTATATATTTATTGTAAAGATGTTCCAAATTGGTGGAGGTGAGGGGAATCGAACCCCTGTCCATTAAACAATCACTATAACTGTCTACATACTTAGATATATTCTATTTTGAGGATATATGGTTATATCAACCATCCTACATTTCTTTTAATTATGTAATGCTCTAATCTAGCTGTTTATTACGCTAATCGCTAATTAACAACTCATTTCATTACCCAAACACTTTAATGAGAATCCATGCTTGTTTATTATGCGGCGAGAAGCGCATCTTCTTGAACCAAGAACATGTCTGGGTTATTGAAGATGGCCTCAGCTTCCGCAAGAAGGTCTGCTTCTTCTTGTTCTGCAGTTAGGTTTTTAATCGGCTTTTAACGTGGCCAACCGATCAACCACGATATGCGAGCTATAAATCCTACATAATGTCGAATCCATGGCACCCCCAAAATTTATTTCTTAGCTGGCTTCTTACCTTTAGGTCCTTTACCCTTTGGTCCTTTAGGTCCTTTACCTTTAGATCCTTTACCTTTACCTTCAGGTTTAGGGCCACCTCTACGCTTTTTCATAGCTTCAGTAGCTGCAATAGCTGCTTTACGCTCTTCAGAATTTAATTTACCATCTCCGTCTTTATCGAATTTCTGCAGAAGCATTTTCTTTCTAGCAGCCGCAGCAACCTTACGCTCAGCTTCATCAAGCTTACCGTCTTTATTTTTATCAAATTTTTCAATCCACTGCTTGATACCAGCCTTGCTCCGATCCTTACGACCTTCTTCTTTTTCTGGCGTTCCGCTTGCTGTTGCAAGTCCTAATGTGATTGCGAATAATGCGACTAATTTAGTTTTCATATATATACTTATTATAAAGTCTTTTTATAGATAATCTACTTAAAAACTGGATCTAATAGGAGATCCACAAATCTCTTAATAGTACGATATACTTTTGACTTAGTAGTGAACCCCCATCTCTTAGGTGCAGCTACTTTAATAAACGATCTAAAGTCAGTACCCATTTCAGATTGACGAGCATGCCAATCACAAACCATCTCTGCTATTTGAGCATCATTCATTGCTGAAATACCATCTACATGATATTCTGGATGATGGTCATTAGTTTGCTGATGTTGATGTATAGCTAATCTAAGAGCTTTTTGATCTTCATCTCTATGAAGTGTATCCCATTCGATACCTTGAAACTTAGATAAGTCATGCATACTACAACGCTGTAATAATCTTCTAGCTAGATCTAAATCGTTTTCTGTTTCTGCATTATCAATCAGCCTTGTAGCTAATTTAACTGCTGATGCTCTAACCATCTGGGTATGCTCCCAGACTGACATTAATCTACGTCTATATTCTTCCCTAATCTCGAGAGGGAGGGCTGATGAGGAATCGATTGGCTCCTTTTCCATAACATTAATTTATATGACCTCCCATACATATATTTAATCTAATGCTAAATCCATGGAGGTGAAACGGTAGTTTCTTTTTCTATAACATTACCATCATCATCCATCTCCGGAATACCATCTTTAATTAGATCACAAATTATTCTTATTCCGTAGATAGTAACACATACAATAAAAACTATAATAGCTACAAGAATACCCGCAGCAAATCCTAGAGGTACTACAACCATAGTAGGAGCTAAAAGCAATACAGATAATATAGAACGAGTAGTAATTTTACTCTTATCAGGAGCGAACATAGCACCCATAGTAGTTGCAAGTATAGCAGCTACAATTAACCAAATAAAAAGACCAACTACAAGCAGAAGATTTAGCATACTTAATTATAATTAATTAAACCTGTAAATCAAGAGGCTTTTGATATCTAGCCAATGATTCTGTAGGGTTAAATCGATTACAGCAGTCTTTAATAATATCATATGCTTTTTGTTTACCGTACCATTCTCCTACATCTACGTAGCTATTATTTAAATCTTTATAATGCTTAAAGAAGTATGAAGCTATCTTTGTAAACATAGGATCAATATCCTTTATTGATCTATATTTTCTAACATGTGATGTAGGAGTTACTAATAGCTTCCAATCTTGACCTCCACTATCTTTCATGTCTAATACTCCAATAACATTACATTCGACTAAAGTTCCTCTATCAATAGGAGTTTCGTTATAGATTAGAACATCTAAAGGATCGCCATCCTCTGCTAAAGTAGAAGGAACAAAACCATAGGAACAAGGATATACCATAGAGCTAGGTAAACATCTATCTAATTGGAACGTATCGAGCTCAGCGTTATATTCATATTTAGCTGATGTTCCTTTAGGTATCTCTACTATAGCATTAATTACTTTAGGGGAACTTTCATGTGTCTCAATAAGTTCCAAATTCCTATGTGGAGTACTATCAAACAAAGCGCGGGTAATGTTCCTTATATTGGTCTTCTTCACTTACATATTTACTCATGTAAGCATACATGTCAAGATTATAACCTCTCTCCTTCTTGTGGAGCAGGTATTACTACATCCTCAGGCCTCTTACCGGACATAGTCTTTACTTGAAATGTATTTGCAGGTGAATGTGTAGTAGATAGATGTACATCGTCTTGTGCTATAATAACTCCTGGTTGAACTTGCTGTGGAGTAACAGGAGCATGATGGCCGTTACCTAGCTTTACTTTAGCAGCAGTATGAGCACCTACATTACCGCCTACGTAAATACCAAATACCCACTTCATCATATCAGCCCAACCGTCAAAATCAGTATGATTGGTAAATACAAAAGCTGTCGACGCAAGAAATAGCGCTAAACCAGCTAGGAATTTACGAGACTTCATTACTCAGGAGTATCCTGTTCTACCTCTTTGAATGCTTCTGCTTCATCAGTAACGTGCTTATCTTCGTCTTTATTCTCGTCTACATCAACATCTTCAGCGTCTTCACCATTAATTAAAGCTTCAAGTTCTTCATTTTCATAGCCTAACCCATCTTCAAGATCATCTTCTCTCATAAGCTTACCATCAAGAGTAAGTGCATATCCACCAGCTTCAATTGCACTGTCTGGGCCTTTTCTTGTAAAATCTTCTGGGGAACTAAATTGACCAGTTGTGATCATGTAACCATTAGCATGTTTTACAATAGAAGTGACAAGTTCACTTTCATTACTAGGATCTGGTGCACCTACTTCATAAAGATCACCACCAAGCTCAACAGACTCAAGTTTATCTTCTTCATCAGATACTGCATGGATTTGATCTGGATAAAGAATATGATCACCACCGTCTTTATCAGTACCTATATAGACTGGTCTACCTTTCATATCTGAATCAGTATCTATCTCGTCTATATGAACCACTTCACCGTAGTTAGTTGTAATCATTGATCCTACTTTGATCTCTTCATCTTGTACACCTCTACCACCATGAGTTTCTTTTGATCTACCTGGCTTGTTAATTCTAATTCTTCTATACCTACCACCTGATCCATCGCTACCAGCATCTACACCACTAGGCTTATAGTTTTTCTCAGAGTCAAATGAATCTCCTTTAGGAGCTTTTGATTCACTCTGTTCACCTAATACTTGACTATAAGCTTCTTCTAAAAGCTGTTTTTCTTTAGCGTTCTTATTCATTACATGTACTTTGAAGCTTCGTCTTCAGGATGTGGTTGGCTATGATGCTCACCGTCTTCTGCAGCAGTATGCATAACAATTACGTTATCTTCGTCAACTTGAAACTCTTTATTGCCATCTCCACTAATGTCATCCCAATCACCGGTGATACAATCTTGAATGCTAATTCCAGCAGCTTTACAAACCTCTTCGAGAGAGTCGAATGATTCACCATCACCCACAAGAGATTGTCCATGCATACCACCAACACCTTGCAAGGTGAACTTTACTGGGTCTGCAGCACCTTCAGCTGCCTCTTCAGGACTACCAAATCCATCATCTTGTGCTAATTGCTCGGCTGCTTCATCAGCGTTGCCGGTTGATTGAATAGTCATACCGCCGATCTGACCGTACATCTCAGATAGAAGTTGATTGTCTTTACTAGTGCTCTTGTGCTGCTTCATATTATTATTTATACTATTATAGTATATTTTTCACGGTTAGCAACCGATCGAAGATCACCCGGCAAAAAATTGCTCTTTGGTCTCGGAATATTAGTTAGTATCGTTCTTTTGATTCTCTTCAATCCAATACTTTAATGTACTCGATCCATGGCCATAAGGCTCTGGTAGCTTAACGTAATCTCTGAGTTGAATGTTTGGCGGTGGTCCCCAATGTTCAGGATATGTTAGTTTAGGAGCTTCTTCACATATAACAATCTGCGGAGGGGGCGGACAAAATATTATCTCACCTTCTAACTCTTCTTTAGTATCTACTACTTCCGGTAATAGATGGTTCTCTGCATACCAATGCCATGCTGATAACGTTGCACATAGTAGTACAGTCCCGATTATAATATACTTTAAAGCTTTCATTCTTGATCTTCTGACTCTTCTTTAGTAGTAACTACTATAGGGTAAGCCTGTAGTGTGTAGAAATTGTACATGAAGGCTTTATACATCGATTACTGAGTCTGATTGTCCCCCAAACTTAGTGAATGCGTCAACAAGCTCGTCATACCTATCTGATCCATCGTCTTTGAGATATTCAGCCTTTAATGGAGTATTGTGATAATCTTCTACTGCCTTATCATACTCTTTAGTGATCATGCGCATACCTCTAGTATATGGGTGATTACTAATGAAGTCATCTAGTTTATCTATCTTATTCTCAAGTTCAGAATTTTCTTTATCAATCTCATTATTCCGCTTTTCTCTATCCTCATCTGATATACCTGCTTTACCTTTCTCGTATTCTGATCTATGAGGCGTCGCGTCGTACTCATCAATATCTAAACCAACATTTAACTTTCTTTTTTCTCTACGCAATTTATTACGCTCTATTCCTAATCTAGCTTTCTGACTTCTAGCTTTACTATAGCCTTCGTAATCGTTCTCCTTCTGAAACTGTTCTGTATCGTATTCTCTTTCTCTAGGTCTATGCTTCAATACATCTCTGTTAACAAATTGTACTAACTTATTAACGAAGTCCATAGCGTCCTTATCACTACCTCTAGCACCACCAATACCATGCTTGTTCATGTTATATAGAGACATATATGAACTATCATCTAAGATCTGCTTAATTGTCTTACCCTCTAACGATCTAAGAAAGTCCTCTAAGTTACCACCACTAGGCACCAGTGCTGTAGTTCTATCTTCTATATACAAGCTAAATGATTTCATATCTATATTTATTTAATCCCACGGCAAGGCGCACAAACCATGAGTAGTAGATGGCTGTATCTC
>VMHT01103671.1_pt1 | contig 11729 bp, 13 predicted proteins | sample 4693611 | NCBI WGS metagenome assembly VMHT01 (sample SAMN12280063, study PRJNA550983) | marine metagenome | isolation source: seawater sampled from same location over 5 years 0.02-0.2 micron viral filtrate | place: USA: collected off the coast of southern California halfway between the port... ...
ATGAAGGGTTTGTTTTATATGCACCAACTCCTCTATTAAATACCTCTTGTAATATTGATTTTTTTATTTTAAAATACTTTGCTAAATTAGTAATTGAACGGCTTTTAATCTTATCACCATAACGTTTATCAAACTCTATAGTAAACTTTGAACGTCTTGAAGTCATATAATTAATTGTATATTTTTATTTAATTAATTATATTTATTTTTAAGAAATAACCATAACCTGTTTACCGCCCATAACACGGAGGATTTTGGTCGATTCCAGGAAGACAACGACGTTAGAAGTGAGTTTATTACCAGTAGTCGAACCGACCGCAGAAAGATTGATTGACGAATTTGATCCCTGTAAATTTAATCCTGAAACGGATCTTGTAGCAGACGCACGAGGTAAGTTAAATTTGTAGGCAACCTGGCAACGCTGGAGCAGGTATTCAGCAAGGGATTGACATGCGGTCTGCTCCACTTCGAATGCTTGTTTAAGCATAACATACGATTGAAGACCCAGACGCATATCAAAGGCAGGGAAACGAGTCGAGTTAATAGACAACGAAAGCTGAGGTTGTTGCGAAAGAGCATCGGCATCACCAGCAGCAATAGGGACATCAGTAGGCGACGTAAATTTATTAGGATGTAACAGGTAATCTCCGCCACGGCATTCTGATTGATCCAATACATTGGTTGTAGCTTCTGTTCCAGTTAGAGCAGTGTTGTAAAGTGTTCTCGATTCAGCACCTTTGACACCACCAAAGCCAGTGTCACGCCATACGGCTATGATTTTGTCGAGCGACGAAGCAGCAGAGCTTACGCGGGTAGAGTTGGCGAATGTATCACTGAACGATTCATACGAGCAGAAGACAGCATCAAGACCATTACCGCTGTTAAGACGGCTCTGAATTACTTGGTCATACATACCATCATCAATCGACAGAGCAGAAACGAGAAGCTCATAGTTTGAAACGGTGTAAGTAGCTTGGCTTGAGCCATTAGCTACTACTAAAGCTTTGGTAGTTCCGCCAGTAGTCGAGGCAACAACTTCCGCATTACCAGACAAGAAAATTGTGATGGTAACAGTAGGAAGTATTTGAAGAGGCATAATATTCGGTTGAATAGATTCAAAAAGAGGACCAAGAGGAATGCTAAAGCATTGAGTTTTAGCGTTATTATCAAGTATCTCTGAGGCGGTTGTGAAGTTTTGGGCTGTGACACCATTGACACGGCGGTAGAATTTAGAATGACTGTCTACAGGGTCATCGACCTGAACTTTCATATTATCGAGTGCCTGGGCTAAAACGTTAGAGTTTGCGCATCCAGAATCAAGCGAAACTCCTCCTAAATCAACGCTAATACGGTCAATAATCGACTTAGCAGGACCAAGGCGACCATACGAAGTACCAGAAGGTCCATCACCAGCACTCATGGAGAATAACAAACGAGTATTTTTAAGATGAAGCAGCGCGTTGGTTGGAAGTTGGAACTGCATCTGACCTCTAGCATTTAAAGCTCCAGAAGCAGCGGGTTGAATAAGAAATTGCTGTCTTGCTACATTAGAAAAACTTCTAAGAAAGAAAGACATCTCGGTTGGGTAATTGTCAGCCATTTATGAAATAGTTAAATATTTTAATTTAATTATTAAAATACTTAATTAACTTATTCTTTGTAAAGTTAAACCTTGCCTTAAATTATTTAATTCTACATTATTATTTATTGGTTGAGAAGTTGGTTTTGCGTAAGTTGACCAGTTAATAGTCATCTCACACGAGAGATTTCCTAAAGTGGCTTGGTCATCAGCTACTTCTGGAAGCTCTCTACCATGCGAATCACAGAGATGAAACATAATTGTGCTAATGTTTTTGTTATCCGTTCTGATATAATGAGGCGTTGACATATCAGAATTTATTGCTATAACTTCATTATTAACAGGTATTTTACATAACAGAGTACTATTAATTATATGAGTATCAGATGTATGAACGGCTTTGCTATAGTTTTCAGATGCTAAATTAACAATAGCTTCAGAGCATCTTAAATAAATATATGGCGTAGTATTAAGTTGCATTGGGTAAAATCCCTTAACTTGTATAGTATCAGTAGCTATTGTAACATCAAATGATTGGTCAAGAGCATCAGTAGAAGAAGAAATGCGTTTAGCTCCTAATAATTCATAACTGCTATTTAAATCATCTAAATCTCCTTCATTATAATTTCTACAAGTTAATTTTAATGCTGTTATTCCGTGAGCGGTACAATTCATTGTAGTGTTTAAAATACCATCTCCACCAGTTGATTTATTATAAGCTACCACTGGAAGGTTTGTTCCTGCGTCTGTAAATGTTTTATTTGGTCCACCGCCTGGGGCTGCTCCTGACGTTCCAAAAACTACTATTAATTGATCTTGTAACTCTTTTACAATTTCATTAAAAGTATAATCTTTCGGCGTAAGTCGAAATGAGCCAACGTAATTATCTGTTCCGTGCATGTAAGAATAATGAATTTTATTATTATACTTATTAACATAGTAAAAATTTCTATACATGTTAAAATCAATTAGTGATATAACTCCATAAGAATCATTTGTAGTTTGAAGAGGCGTATTATTCAAACACATCCTAAACCTATTTAATGTATCAAGTTGACCTGAGCCAAGTTTCCCTGAAGGGTGAGTGGAGAGAAATATATTTTTTGATGAAAGTTGAATAGCCATATTTATATACTAAATTATTATTTTAATTTTTATGCTATTTTAACATTACCATTTGATTCTAATATATTGTTAAATACTTTATCGGATTCTTGTTTAGTTTGATATAATTTATGTTGATTCTTCTCCATATAATCCTTTGCTTTTTCAGGGTTTAAAACACAAAAATGACCTATCATTTTAATCCATCCAACGTCCATGTCAGGATAATCACGCATAGCAGCTTTTGTCCAACGATCTAATTTATCTTCTTGTTCAAAGGTTAATGATTCATCTTTCTGTGGCTTAGCGCGTGGAATTACTAAACCTTCATCAGTTACTACTCCTTCATTTGTTATTAGTCCATCTACTACAGGTTCTTCTTTTTTTACTATTTCATTATTTAGTTCTTCAATAGATACTATTTCATCCATATATTATATATCAATATTAAAATTATTCTGTTTCTACTTCTTGTTCTATGGGTTGTTCGGTAGGAGTTTCAACTTGTTCTTCTACTTCTTGTTCTACTTGCTCTACTTGTTGTCTTTCACGTCTTTCCATTTTATCTTTTTCTACTTCAGACATTTGAAATTCTTTTTGTTCTGATGCTATTTCTTTTAATTGTTCTTGTATTTGTTCAGCATCTGTTTTTTCTTCTACTGCTTCTATTGGTTTATTTAAATCATCATAAATATTGAATTGTCTAATTACATCTTGTTGTTTATTTATATCATTTAAATCAGGCGACATACCTCGAGCTTCGAACCATTGATCAGATTTACCTGTATAATCTCTCGGATTATCTAATATTTTTTGATGTTCTTCTTTTATTTCATCTCTGTCTAAAGGTTTAATATATGTTACTTTGAGTCCATCCTGATATTTATTTATTGGAATGTCATTTTTATATGCGTTATCTAACATTGCTAATTGATTTATTAATTCTAATTTTTTATTAACATCATTTGTATCTTTCATTCTCTCTAAATCTCCTTTAATATAGTTAATTTCTATTAGAGTATCTTGTTTTGACATGTGTTCTATCCTATTAATTCGCCTATCTCCTCGATGATATAATTCATAATCTTCTACGCCATAATCACCTTTTTGATTTGTATTATATAAGCCTAAAAGCTCTGCCATATCATCATCAATAGCTCCATCTGTTCGCCAGGTAGGGTTAGCTTTAATATATGCTTCTGCATCATTTTCATTTAGTTTTTGAACAAAATTGACAACTTCGCCTTTATCATTTGTTATTACTATTACAGGTAAATTGCGTTTTTTCGCATTTTTAATAAGTTTTTCATAATGTTCATATTGCCTGGATTTAGCAAGTGCTTCATCATTATTCTGACTATCAGACCATTCCTGATGATATTTATTTTTATTTTCAGCCATAGAATAACGTATATATTCAGCTTCTCTCGCATCTAAATAATGAGTTCCCTTTTGTTTTACTTTATTATCATAATATTTTTTATCACGTTGTTCTGAACCTGTGCTTAATATTAGCTCCCATCCTAAATCAGCTAATTCACTAGCAGCATAAATCGCAGTCCCAGCTACCAATGATACACCTAATGTTTCACCAGCAGCAGCAGCTCCGCCTATTAATCCTACCGTACCTACCGCTGCCGCAGTTGTTGCTCCGCCTCCTATTAATTCACCCCTTGCTAATGCACTATCTTCACCTTGTATTTCTCTAGCAATACCATCTACTAATGCACCCCCAGCCATGTCAGCAACCCCACCGCCTACCCTTGCTCCTACAGCTATAGCTTCCCTCATGGCTATATCATCAGCTACACCTATCATACCTGTTTCAGGTAATTTAATAGAAGGAGCTTCAATAGAAGAATAATCAAAATTACCGCCTCCTTTAACTATATTGATTTGTTCATCTGTAATTATAGATGATTCTCCAGCAAATACATCTTCTACCTCCATTTCAGGTTTAGGTAATACTTCCTCTCCTGCTTGTATACGTGCTGATTGATATTCAAACTCATCTAAATCAAATTTATCTATTAATTCCTGTTCTGTTTCAGGTGTTGGATCACCGCCTCTTATTTGTCTTTCTCTTTCTATTTGTTGTCGTCTTTGTTCATAATCATTTCTCATTTCTTCAAGAGTTTGTGGTTCAACTTCTTGAGTTTGTTCTTGTATTACTGGTTCTTGTATCATCGGTTCGGTTGTATCTTCTGCAGCTGGACCTCTTCTTCGTCTTAAACCAGGTTTAAATGGATCTTTAGGTGCTTCATTTAAAGGAATATCTTCAAATACTTCTTCATCTTGTATGTTTCCACCAAACGCCCCCCTATTATCATCTAACAATGTAGTTCTTTCCATCGCATCTGATGCTTCATTAGGAAAACGTGTATTTATTAATTCAAGGTCACCTTGTTCCATTGATTCTAATAATGGTTCAAGTTCAGAAGGGTCTTTAACATCGCCTTTAAATACTCGATTATATAAGTTTTTGAATTTAGTATTTAACCATTCATAATAATACTTACTATCAAGCAGTCCTGACTTTTCAGCATTTAAAAATTCTTCTTCTGTTATATCATCTACTGGTTGTTGATTTATCAATGGTTCTAATTCTTCATCTGACATGTTAATATCTATTGCTGTATATTCGTCTTGTTTCGTTACATCAAATTTATCTCCACGAAATCTATTTCTTAATCCTTCAGTTCTTTTTTGAACCGCTTCTGAATCAATTAATGGTTGATCTTCCTCTACTTTTAGTTTATTTACTTTATTTATTTCAGTCATTTCTAGCTCACGTCTTACACGTTTATTTGTAACTTTTCTATATTTATTATAAATAACTCCTGCTAGTAAACTACCAGTTATACCTACTGGAATTAAAACATCGACTAAGGGTATATTATCACCTTTTACTTTAATTTTTTTTTTAGGATCAGGAGGTTGAGGATCAGGTGGTTGTGGTTGAGGATCAGGTGGTTGTGGTTGAGGTTTTGGGTCTGGTTTTGGGTCTGGAGGAAAATATATTTCTCCATCTCCGCCTACATAACCGCCTCTTGATATAAAAAACTTTTTATTTAGAATACATACTCCTCGCCTATCAGGTTCGAAGCCAAGAGGACATTTATCAACATATTTACCTTTAAAATACGGCATTTAATTTATAATATATAATACTATTATAAATGTTCGTAAGTATTAAAGAAGAAGATATTCGGCGTAATTGTCCTGAGTATGCTCCTATGACTTTACAAGTGCTAAATAAACTTTACCCAGTTGAGGAAGATACATTTGAAACTACTGGACGTTTAAAGCAATTACCTAGAATGGTTTATGCGCCTTCTAGCATTCGGCAATTGAGTGAACAGATTACTAGATTAAATTTAAATCCTTCAGCAAGTTCTTCTGAAGTTAGAGTTAATGAGCAAATGGTCGAGAAACAAATTTTAGAAAAAGTAGATTTAGATGAAACTATGGATTTATTAAGCGAATTACCTGATGTTCCTCAACCTGTAGAAGAAGAAGAAGAGAATTTAGATAATATCAGAGCTGCTAACTCTTACATGGATAATTTATTTTCAAGAACGTTTAGAGGCGTGAGTCCTGTTGAAGAAGAATTTGAAGAAATAACAGAACCAGCTAGTAACTTAAGAGATGATTCTAAAGCTATGGTTGTAGTTGATGAATTCCCTCGTGGTTTTATTGATGTAAACAATTTTTTGCCAGAAAAACCAAAAGTCAGAGGACCACAAATAAGCAAAAAAGATTTTACACCAGATGCAGAACTAGAAAAAAATAGATTAGCTGCTCAAAGTCTTTTTCAGAAAAAAGCCGATGAAATATTTGAACGTTACCCAGAATTACCATTGCCAGGAGGAGGATATTAATTTAACATTAAATTTATTTTAAAACTTATATATATAAAATGATTAGAGCAAATCAAATAGTTTATAATGTTACGGACAGATCAGTTTTTGATATTAAAGATGAACCTCGCTTTCAACCTGCTGCCCCTTCATCTGGTCTTCTCAATAAATTACCAAGTATAGGAAAACGTCCTGAAGGTGTTCCGATTATGAATAATATGAACGGCGTTTTATTAGCAGGAACTCCTCGTTGCTATGAAAATCCTGTTTTAGGATTAAATCGCATTCTTCGACCTGAACCAGTAAATGATGGATTTGGATTAGTTCCTATGAATCCTGTTGCTGGGTTAAATCGCGCTGCTCCAATGCCTCCTGTTTTTATTCAATAAATAAATATTAATACTTATCTATATTTATTTATGAAGGGGGCGTAGGGTAAATAACATCAATCACATTACCGCTATTATCAAAGGGTATATAATTTTTAGGCAAATCTCTCAGTTCTTGTCTGTATGCTTCCCATTTATCTCTTGTATCTCCTGCTGGATAATCTCTTAAACCATATACATCACATTTTTGTAATAATTCATTTCGTCTTTGTCTTAATCTTTTATAGGGTAAATTTAATGTTTGTTTATCAGTTTCTATTTTAATAGCTTCATCAGATGGACAGAGAGATAAATCGCTTAACCAAGTTAAATGAGAAGTGCCTGATGCATCGTATACAACAGACCACTCACATTTAGGGCTTAACACTTCTAGAACATCGCCAAGCATAGCCATTTTATATATATAAATATTTTAATTTATTGGAATATCTCTTCAATTTGAAAAGTGGATATAGTTCTAGCAGATGCATTATTATTATCATCATTTTCTGACCTATTTATATAAAATCTATCTGATTGAATATGAACAACTACGGAATATGTAAACGTATCCCCTACTGTATATGTAGGCGGAGTATCTATATAAGTCAAACTTGAAACACATATCCCCCTAGATGCATTTGGGTAATGACTACCAAAAGTTGATTCATCTCTACTTCCAGCAGCATCTCCAACAGAATCTGAAATAACATTACTGAGAGATGAAACACTACCTCGAACAAATCTAAAACGTGGTCCTGTTGAAGTTGATGAAGAAGAACAATTAATACATGCTGTTAATTTTACCTTTGATCCTGCTGCTTTCATTGTTATTGTTCCCTGTAAAATACCATCCGTTCCATTACCGACTGGAATCATAGGCGTGGTTGTTTCTCGATTAATGCCGTTTTGCGTAGTTGGAAATATCAAATCTACAATATTAGCATTTAGTCGAGGAGTAATAGTATTTGATAAACTGGTTATACTTGCTGTTTGAGTTGTGATAGAGTTATTTAATGACGTTATTTCAGCTTGATTTGTAGCTATACCAGAACTATTAGTTGATATTTGAGGAAAGCTTGGAATATTAAATGGCGTAGACATACTATATATACTTATCCATATAATTCTTCAACTGTTAATGTAGAAATAAATCTACCATTATATAAAGTATTTGAAGTTGAATCACTATAATTTATGAAATACTTATCTGCTCCGTGAATAGAAACACATAATTTATAAGTTCGTTGAGTTGTATTGTCAGCAGTATCAATAAAAACAAAATTACATCCGTAAACGCCTCTATTACTATTTGGATAAGCAGTAGCAAACGTAGGCGTTGCGTTGTTAGCTTGAGCATTTATAGGCGTTGCTAAAACTATCTGAGCTGAATCTCTAAATATACGGAATCTTGGAGCGTTGATAGTATCATTTGAAGAACAATTAACTGACATTGTTATTTTAATTTTACTATTTGAAAATAGAGGTGTAAAATCAACGCTTAAAGGTTCTGTTCCTGTCGTATCGCTTCCGCTTTGTCCTACTACAACAGGAAGAGATATATCACTATTTTGCCCTTCTTGTATACCTGAAAATACTGCCTTTTTAATATTTGCTTTTGTTTTTATCATTGCGTTTCCTGATAAATCATTAAAGGTTGATAAATTACTATTAATGGTAGATGTAAAAGCTGATAATGTTTCTGCATTATTATTAATATTTGCACTATTAATATCTATTTGAGGAAATGATATGTGACTAAAAGGCGTTGTCATTTATATATTTAAATATATTAATTTATTCTTTGCTTTCAAGTATAGATATTCTCTCTTCTAAATCTTTAATTTTTTGGTCTAATAGTTGAATAGCACCAAATGAGTGAATTAATAATTTTTTGTAGTTTAACATTTTAAAATCAGGTAATTTTCCATATTCGCTCAAATCGTGAGTTTCTACTACTTCAGGTAAAACTTCCTCAACTTCTTGAGCAATAAAACCTGTTATTTCTCGTTTTTCTTCGGTATTAAAATACTTTTTAACCTTTATACTTTTCACAATGTTCATACTATCTTCAGGCGGAAATTCTCTTTGATTTTCTTTTATTCTACTATCGCTACTATTAAAATTAATAGTAGCAAAAACACCACCTCTTACTAAAAACACATCTCCATTAGGAGATCCAACCGCACCGCCTGGTCCACTTGCAACCAATAAAACTTTTCTGTATCCAACATTTGCCCAAGTTTGAGGTGATCCAGCGTTGTCTAATGTATTAAACCCACCGATAGAAATTTGTTTATCTAATCGATCGCTTATAGGAGGAACAAATCTGTGGAAGTCTCCAGTTTCTTTATATGTAGTAGTTCCTAATTGAACATCATTTGAAAATATGTTTTTAGAAGTGAAAGTATTTTCTGAATCTTTAAACGCTCCAGTTGTGACAACTGCTGAAATATTAGATGCGTTCTGTTGAATTAATGTATTATTACTATGTATTTCTGTTTGTAATCTTACAATTTCATTAGCATTAATATCTATCTGCGGAAATGATGGGTCGCTAAATGGCGTTTTCATTAATATATATATATTAAATATATTAATTTATTTTTGTTTTAGTTCCATAACTTGCTCTTCTAAATCTTTTATAGATTGTAACATTAGACAAAATATATTATTATAATTCAAATGTAATATAGTCTGATTACCCGAAACATCATGTTCTTCACCAATGACGCAAAACGATAAATCATTTATTTTTTTGACATCTTGAGCTATTAATCCTATTTCTTGTGTATAACTCCATATTTTATTGCCTGATGCATCAGTTTCATTTTTAACAGTATTCCAAGAAGCATCGGATGGAATCCAATCTTTACCTTCTTTAGTGCCAGATAATTTTTCATATTTTTTTGGTTTTAATTGTTTTAATATTTCTAATGAATTAGATATATCAGTTTCATTGTATTTTATTCTGTCATCACTACCTGGAATAAATGCATCAGCATAGCATTCACCATTTATATCACAAACCCTTTTATTGAATGCGTTTCGGTTTTCTAATCTCATCACATTTTCATTATTAACATCAAAATCTTGCCTCCACCGATTAGTATTATTTTTATATCCTCTTATTTTGTTAAGATTTAAAAAACTACCAGTTGGTGATGAAAAAAATATTGTTCCGTTGCCTTCATCTCCATCAGCACAAATAAGTTTTCCTGTAGTTGATTTTATATCCTCACATGTAAGGTTGTCTGCATTATTAGTATCCAAAAAAGCAGCGGTTGTGACAACTGCTGAAATATTAGATGCGTTCTGTTGAATTAATGTATTATTACTATGTATTTCTGTTTGTAATCTTACAATTTCATTAGCATTAATATCTATCTGCGGAAATGATGGGTCACTAAATGGCGTTGTCATTTATATTATAAAAATATTAAGTTTTATTAACAATATTAATATTAAACTTTTTCTCAAAATCTTTAATCGATGCTGATAGTGTTGGTTTGTTCCACAGGAGATTATACGATAAACTTCCTGCCGTGTAAGGTTTATTAATTGGATCATTCCTATGTCTACTTCTATATGAAGCTTTTACTTTATCGCGATCTGCTTTGTTTGGAAGGTAAAACTGAGATGATTTATTATTCATTAACGTGTAATCTCTATATTTAGATGGATCTCCACCGAAATGAATCGTTTTGTTATCATGCTTAATCATATATTTTTTATCTTTTCTACTTGATTTTAATAAGATAACAGGCATATATAATTAAACTATATTAAAATCCACCGCGCATCATATTTTCAATCACTTTCTTAACTCTTTCATCATTAGCTTGTTTCTTCTTTTGCTCCGCTTGTTGTTGCCTACGTGTTGACGCTGCTGCGTGCATACGCTGGAATTCTCTTATTGTGTATCTTGGCTCTTCTGGTTCAATTACTTTTTTAACAGGTGGAGTTCTTTCAAGTTTTGGTGGTGGTGGTGGTGGCTGTGCTGGTGTAGGTATTATTTTATTTTCTAAATTATTATCTACTATTTCTTCGTAGGTGTTTTTTGGTATGTCTTGTTTTTCATTGTTTTCTTTGTTGGCTTGGGTTTGTTTTTCATTCTCTTCTTTAGGTTCGGTTTTTTCATTTTCTTTAAGTTCTTTTTCATTATTCTTTTCTTTAATAACAGCAGATAAAGATTTCTCATTATGAATGTTTCGCATGTGAGCTTTTAATGATTTACTATTAGCATAAACTTTACCGCATATATCGCATTTGTTTCCCTGTTGATCTCTATATTTCATTGGCTGAGTTCTTCGTGGAACCTTGCCTAAAGTTTTTTTAGCTTGGGCTTTAACTTCTCGCGCCTTTTCTAATCTTTTTAAGAGCTTTTCCCTCTGCTCTGGAGTAATAGTTCGTTTTTTTTTCGTGACTGGTATGGTCTGCTCTGTGTTTTCGTCAGCTATTATTTCGGTTTTTTCTGCTTCATTATCACTCATATATACTAAAATAAGAGAAAATAAATAATTATTAGAATGTATTATTATAGTAATTATTTTGTATTTGTATTGAAATAAATGGTTTATATACTTAGTAAAAATTGGTTTATCTCTCTGTTAATAAAATTAGACATGTATAGAAAATAAATGATGTATAGTTTGTTTTGAATGATGTATAGTTTGTTTTTGCTTCATATATGTAGGGCGTAGGGTTTGTTCTTATCATATCTATGTAGGTAGGATAATTGAATGATGTATAGTATGTATAGTGTATAGTTTGTTTTTACTTCGTATAAAAAAATATCAATATTTTATTAATATAAAT
>VMHT01032746.1_pt1 | contig 11728 bp, 16 predicted proteins | sample 4693611 | NCBI WGS metagenome assembly VMHT01 (sample SAMN12280063, study PRJNA550983) | marine metagenome | isolation source: seawater sampled from same location over 5 years 0.02-0.2 micron viral filtrate | place: USA: collected off the coast of southern California halfway between the port... ...
CCGTATTTTCCATGGTACTCGTATAAATCTCATTGACGATTAAAATTTATACTCGTTGCTAAGGTATAAACGGGATTTCCGGGATTTCCGGGAATTTCCGGGAATCCCGAAATTTACAGAAAAAAATATAGTTTAAAAAAAAATAAATTCTATAGAAGTATAAATGGATAGAACTGTGGCCGCTGAACAACCATGGTCATATGAGCATGGAACACCAATTTCAGAGCCATCAATTTTTATAGAACCTAGATCTAATCAATCTTCCTCAGTTTGTCATGTTACAACTATTAGACATGCATTTGAAGATAAAATTTATAAAGTTATTGTTTTGAGTCTTCAAGGCTATCAGAAGAAATATTATATGTGAAAATTGTAATAAGAAGTATCAAGAAATTATATAAGACTTTTAAATAATCGTTTCTCTAGGGAAACAAAAAAATACGTAAGAATTATGTTTTTTAAAATAGTAGAAACCCCCGAAGAGAAAAAACAGGTGATTATGTATTATGAAAAAATTAGAAAAGAAATGGAATCCTTTAAAAATGAAATAGATAGTATAAAAGAAAATAAGTATCATGCTGCTGCGATGAAACGAACGAGAATATATAAAGATTGGGAAAATGCTCAAAAAGAAAATGTTATTGTAAGTCCTCCGACACGATAAGAAATTGTCTCAAGTCCTCCTAGTCCAACAACTACTGTTTCGAATGATTCTCAAGAATTTGAATATTTTGAGTTTGTAAAGAATAAAGTTAAAAGAGCATACTGGGGCTGTGGATTTTAAATTACAAGTAAAAGAATTAAGTTAAAAGATCCAATCTATCAAAATTGCAAAAAAATACAAATGTTAAAAATTTTACACATGAGTAAATAAATAGATACACATATTAGTGTATAATGCCAAACTGCCGATGCTCTGCAAATGTTTTCGATTCTATTACGAAAAGATATAGAAAATGTAAACTTACTAAGGTCAAGGTTTTAAACGTAGATTTTTGTAGAATTCATGCTTATAAATATGTTCGTAAAATACAAGCTGTTTGGAAAGGTTTTTTATGTAGAAGGCGACTTAACCTTTTTAAGAAATTGCCTACAGATGTTTGGGACATCGTATTGTATCATACTAAAAAAGATAATAATATATGTAAAAAATATATACCGTCAGTTTTGAAAATTTATCGAAATAGACTAACAGAGTATAATAAACAATTAAACGATTTATATAAAAATGTAGACCTGCTTGATGAAAACATAATTGCACGTAAAAGATATTATATATATATAAATGCAAATATAACACATAAAATCCTTGAAAAATTCGGTCAGAAGTGGATTAGTACACAAAGTCTATAAAAAAATTACAAAAAAAAATACAAAAAAATTACAAAAAAATATAAAACTTAAAAAAGCCGGTGATATATTGTTAAGTATTTATTAAGCAATGTTTTAACACAGCCGCGGAGGGATTCCGCTTATATAATGAATCATTTTTTCCCCAGCCCAAGTATCTTTAGCCATCGCGTCTAGAGAGAAAGGGTGTTGGACGAAGCGGGTATCAAGGTGAAGACGAGGTAACGACGCGAACACTCGGGCGGATGGTAGGCCACCATTCGGACCCTAGCCCGGTTATTGCTTTAAGCAACAGCACTTTGCTTTTTTAGAAAGTGTTGGTCTGGGAGATATTATCTTACCAGATGCTTAAAGACGCTCTCCTGTAGTGGGTGATAGAAGGTTGAAATCCTTCTGGAGCGACCACGAGTGTTCTTTGAGCTCAACAGCCCTCGGATGTACCAGATCCTTGATTAAGATTTATCCTCTCCATGGGATAATAGGTTTCCCGGCCATCCAAGCCCACGCTTTTGAAAGGTGGGATATCTTAATAATTTATTTGGCCCCTTCGGGGGCAAAAAGTTCCGTTAAATAGTATTTATTACATATTCAAGATTTTAATGTAACAGAATTCTATAATTTTACACTTTTGGAAATTTAAAACGCCTACCAAATATTTTAATAATTGTATAAAAAAATTTTAAACGGAAAAAGTTACAACATACCACTAAATAGCGAATTATATTTAACACAATTATATGGTATCTGGAAAATACCATTTAATAAACATGCAATAACGAAATACCATAGAGGAAATGGATTAGTTAATTCAGCATATTCTAAATATTGGGATAAAGTTTTTCAAATTTTTAAACGTAATATGTAATTATATGGCTAAACATAAAAGTGAAGACTATAAGATTTCGGAAGTTCAATATTTTTTTTTGTATACAACCTTTGTCCAAGGAATTTGATTTTGACGCCATCTCTGTTCCGAAATGTTTCTACCAAGATTATCATATTCGTCTGTATTCTTAATTTTTCTAAATAGATGTTCATAAGGCTGTCTATCTTTTTTATTCTTTTTATTAGAGGTCATATTATCTTCGGACATATATCCGTCGATTTTTCTTTTGTAATTTTCTAGATCATTTATTGTTGGAAGAAAATCATTTTCTTCATTAGATCTAAAAGATGTAAAATTCAAAGCCATTGATATTATCATAATGATTTATATTTTTAAGTATATTTTTTTAAATATTTTATTTATATCAAATGGGATATAATAAAAAAAAAATTAAAAAAAATAAATTTGGTGTAATTTTGCCACCTGACACAGATCCAAGGTGGGTAATAAATAATTTTCAAATAACTCCTGACTTTGCTGCTCAAGCACTTCCGATTGGAACAGTTGTTCATCCATCTGGTTGGGCGACTATGAATGATTATAATATATGGTCTCAACTAAATGCCGAAAGAGAAGCTAATTTTGCTATTAAATGGGAAGCAAAAAGACAACAGGAATTAGAAAATGAAAGAATTAGAAAGCGTCAAGAAAAAGCAAGAATAGCTGAAGAAAATAGAATTAAAAGAGAAAAAGAAGAAATACAAAGACAAATAGATAAATTAAATAAAAATTATGAAAGAGAAATTAGACAAGTATCTAGATCAATAGACTCTCAATATAATCCACAGATATCTGCTTTACAAAAAAAATTAAAAAAATTAAAAAAATTAAATTAAATTAAATTAAATTAAATAAAAAAAACATTTTTTTATTTAATAAATGATGATGAATAAAAGAAATATGATGATGGCTGCTGTTGTCGTTGTTGTCGTTGTTGTCGTTGTTGTATTATATATGTACTTTGGCAGAACCGATAATCTTCAATCTGTAAAGATTGAAGATTCAGAATTTTTCCCAGATGATAATTTAACTCTCGACGCTTTAAGATATATTGGGCCAGGTCAAATTCCTCTTGGCGGAAATTCAGAACGTTGGCAAGGCGGTGGCGGCGCCTTCCTCGTGCCGTACAAGAACGCTATTAAAAAATATGGCAAAGGTAATTATCGTTTACATGTTACACCATGTTCTAGCGATAGCTGGGGCCAAACCGGAGAAGCAGTTTGTCAAAAATACTACAAAGGAAAAGCTCCTATTTATATAAACCAGAGAACTTGTTCTAGATTTGGCTTTCTTAATACTGCGGGTACATCAAGTTATATTTGTGCTGAAAAGGTCACAAAATCTTTACCGCCAGTTCTTAATTGCAAGATGGGCTACAAGGAAGTGAACGGGAGATGTTATCCCGAAGCCAAACGAGCCGACCCGTCCCTCACCGCGCCTCGTCTTAATTGCAAGATGGGCTACAAGGAAGTGAACGGGAGATGTTATCCCGAAGCCAAACGAGCCGACCCGTCCCTCACCGCGCCTCGCGCCATCCGCCCATCTGGCTCTGGCGGCTCGCGAGCAGCGTTTAAAAAATTCGTAGACATGGAAAATAAAGAAGTACATGATGCTCATGTTCGTGAACTAGAAATGGCTCATAAATTGCATGATAAAGAAAAAATGTATCGTCTTTCTGTGGATCACTCGCGCGCTCTTCTTGCCGACTGTGGAAAAGAAAAGATTAAATTTAATCAACAATTAATGGGAATTAAATACCTTTGAACCCGCAACCGGCGGTGGCGATTTCCCATAGTAGATAAATTCATTACATTACATCGTTTATAATTTAATAAATATAAGGGAAACTAGGACGCGTGGGGCTCGAACCCACGGCCACAGGATTAAAAGTCCTGCGCTCTACCAACTGAGCTAGCGTCCCTTATATTTATTTAATGTAATTTAAAACGTTTTATAAGATGTGGTTCCCATTTAATAAATTTATTTTTTAATTCTTTAAGTGTTTTAATTAATAATTCTTTATGTAAAATTTTATAAATGTATTCTATTATATCTTCTGGTAAATTATACATCACAAGTTATATATTATATATTAGAATTTATTTTTAAAATTACTAAAATATACTGTAAAAAGAGCGGTCACAGGATTCTTATAATTATTTTCATTTTCTCTCTTTTTAATTTTAGGTTTTTCAATTAAATTGTAATGTGATACAGCACAAGAATCTAAATTTGCAAGAGTCATTTTATAAATTTGATTGCATTTATTTTTATAAGCTTCACTTGAAGGATGACACCATCTCCCAAGTTTTAGAAGATTTTTCATTACAATCATATATTTATTATTTATTATTATTTTAAATTAATTTTAATATTTTAGAACAGGTTCTCCAACTAGAAGTTCGTTTGCCATTTGACATGCTACTACAACCATTGCTACGCGTCCTACAAACATTTCATTAGTTTTGATACTTTCTGAGTTATTATATTCAGCAATATTCAATGGATCAAAACCATATTCTCCTGGTACATGTTTTTCTTTCATCTTAAACCATTTACTTGTATTACTTGGGAATTCATATGCTGTCATAAGTTGAGCAACTTCTGAAAAACCAAAAATACTAAGAAGTACTACTTGAACAACAGGCTCAAGAGAATTAACATAATTTACACCAAGAACATCTAGATTTACATTATCTAGAAGAGGAATTAGAAGAGAGCTTACCATTGCTACACGACCATGTTTAAGTTCAGCTTCTTGAATAAACTTAGGTGGCATTACTGGTGGAACTACATAAGCATTAATAGAATTGAAAATAAAACTCATAATAAAAATAATACTTTTCATATTTCTATAATTCTATAATATACTAATGCTTTAAATTATTTTTTTTAAAAAAATATAATTATTAATTGTTCTCTTTTTATTATATCAAAAACTTATTGAGACTTGTTTTACATCTAATTTGTTCTATAACATTATTAAGGGCTTTTCTTTCTTTACTCTTAAATCTTTTATTGGGTACAATAAAATCTTCTAAAGAACCAGAAGAATCGTCTTCTTCTGATTCAGTAGAATCTTCTGTATTAAGAGTTTTAACTTCATTTATAAATTCCCATTCTCTACAAATGTGTCTTGCTATATGTCTACAAGGACATTTACATTCGTTTTCTATTTTAACTGCAACTTTACATTTATCAAATTTAGGCAATTCCAACCCTAAGGTTGGAAAACAAATTTTATGCCTTTCACAACAATTACAATTAACTAATTCATCTGGTAGATTTTCATAATCTTTACATTCTTTGAGTTTTTCATCAAAATAAGTTTCAAAATTTTTTCCATTTAAAAAATTTTCAAGAGTCATTTATAATTTAAAATAAAATATATTCTTTAATTAAATAAAATATATTCTTTAATTAAATAAAATATATTCTTTAATTAAAAAAAATATTTATAATAAATAATAATGAATTATTTACTAGTGATATCAATTGCATTAACAGTTTTATTTTCCTTATTTGTAGTCGTTAATATTTCTAGAGAAAACCTAGCAATGGTAGGTATTCAAAATAGTTTGGCACCGCGCAGTGGCCCGAATATGAAATTTATTTTAGCTGCAGATGATGGATCTTTAAATTTGAGTAAATCAACAACAAAATTTTTCGAAGATAAAATCGAGGGTGCTGGAGAGAATCTTATAGCTCGCATAGGGAATGATCAGGCGAAAAAAGTAAGAGAAGCCAGGGATTGGGCATACAACAACGCCGTGTCGGTCGGCAGCGCACGTGGACGTGCCGCGGCGGCGCGTGACACAGCTAAGTCTATCTCAGAAATTCCGAGCGGCTTAAACGACAATAGATATATTATGAGAAATAAAGAAACATATTTTACTATGCCCAGTGATGGTAAGGGACAGCAAGCGTACAAGTCCGGTGGGGATTGGTCCAACCCTGGAGAGGACACACACCAGTTTAGATGGGTCCTAACACACCAAAAACCCACGGATGCGTTGTTGAATCGTCGCATTAAGATTGCTTAATTTTCTTTATAAATAGTTTAATTTACAGCTTCTCATTTTCTAAAAATTTCAAGATACATTTATTATTCATTTATTATTCATTTATTATTCATTTATTATTCATTTATTATTCATTTATTATTCATTAAAAATTTAAAATATTAAATAAATAATAAATGAATAGAAAAGTTATTTTAGGTGTAACTTGTTTTGTTATAGTTGTTGTATTAGTAATTTTACTAAGTAGAAAAAAAGAAACTTTTAATTTTGATTTAAATCTTAATCTATTAAGAGGATGTAAAGTTCTTAATGATAAACATTCTTGTAACACAGGTTATTTTATGTACGATTTTGAAACTCCTGATGACCTTGTCGGGAGGGTAAGCGGAATTAAGGTCACATTATGTTGTGATAGTTATGAAAGTTTAAACAATGCAAGACATGAGTTAGAACTTAAACAAATAAATAGTAATATTAAGTTATTAAATAAACTCTTGCCAAAAAATATTCAGGATGGAATTAAAGCTACTGAATTTACACTAACTGACCATAACTTACCGGATAATCGAGTTACAAATGACAAAGTTGCAGCAACAGGAAAAATCATGGCGGAGTCGGCGGTGGCTATGGCTATTAAGGAGTCTAAACCTAAACCTAAATCTTTTTTTGGCTTTTTAGGATTTTAGTCAGAATCATTAACAATTTCGCATTTTTTCCTTGCAATAGGATCTAGAAATGTTTCTTCTTCAAGATCTGAATCTGATGATAGTTCATAATTCTTCCAATCAAGTGCGTGTCGGAAACAATAGCAATTTTTTGCATTTTCTGGTTTTGTTGTAGCCTCTTTACTACATGCATTTCCATTTTTATCTATACCAGAACATTTTTCAGTAATTTTTTCTTTTACAGTTTTTTTATTTGATTGTTTTTTTTCTGAACTACTTCCTGATCTAGATTTAATAAAATCATCGATGTCTTTTTTAGTAATTTTTTCTTTATTAAAATCGTCTAGTGTGACACCATTTTCTTCTGCATAGTCAACTGCAATCTTAGTAGCAAATTTTTTATTACTAATTACTTTAACTTTTTCTGGTTGTTTAAATTCTGTGTTAGACTGATTTAGAAGTTTATGAGCAAGTTCAATAAAGGAGTCGTTAAAGATAGACAGAAGTTCTGCAAGTGCCTCATCGGGAAGATCATGTTTCGTTTGGAAATTCTTGAATTTAGTATCAAGGCTCATAATTCTATATTAAATATATTTTTCAAATTTTTAAATATATTATTTTTTCGTAAAATTTTTTTTATTAAAAACTTTAATTAATAATATATGAACGAACTTATTAATAAAAGAGTGTTAACAAATCAGCAGCATCAAAATATGGATGATTTTTCTTTTTTAAAAGATAAACCTTTATTTTATAGTGCTGCAAAAAGAAACTCACAAAATGGGGAGGATGGTATTTTATATTATATTTTTCGATGTATAGGAGTTACTAATAGAAAATGTATTGAAATTTGTGCTGGAAATGGGGTGGAATGTAATACTTCAAATTTAATTTTAAATCATAAATTTAATGGTTTACTTTTTGATGGAAATGATAGAAATGTAGCAATAGGTAAAAATTTTTTTAAAAATAAAAAAGATCACAATCCAAATAATTTTGGAAATGTATTATTTTTAAAAGAATGGATCACAATAGGTAATATTTGTAATTTAATTTCAAAACATAATTATAGTGGAGATATTGATTTACTATCGTTAGATATGGATGGTGTAGATTATTGGATATTACAAAAATTATTAGATACCAATACAATAAATCCTAGAGTAATCGTATTAGAATATCAAGATATTATTGGGTATAAGTTATCAATAACAGTACCTTATGCCGATAATTTTAAAGGATGGACTGATAACTGGCACGGCCCTAATTACTGCGGTGCATCTTTAAAGGCATTTATAAATTTGCTTAAAAATTACAGATTTGTTGGCTGCAACGAATGTGGCTTTAATGCATTTTTTGTGAGAAATGATGAAATTTCTGATTTTTTACCAGAAGAAAAGGATTTTGAAAAAAATGTATTTCATTTTGAAAAATGTAAATTTGGTGTGGTTCATAGATGGGCTCGAGTAAAAGATAGGGAATGGATATCAGTTTAATTTTTATAGATTATCAAACATTTTTATAAGTGTTAATGCTGAATGTCTATCTCCTGGTTTTTCAGATGTCATATTTTTAATTAACTCTTTAATTTTAGAAGGACAGTAATGCCAGCGAAATTTATCTAATGGTAAATAAACTTTATTTTCAAACATCTCATAAAATACTATTCCACAAGCGTATATATCTATAGCATTTGTATAAATACTATTATTTATAACTTCTGGTGCCATATATCTTTCCGTACCAACTTCTGTAGTTAATTCAGTATTACTATTATTTAATTTAGTTAGATTATCGTATGACATATTAACATAAAATTTAGATAATCCAAAGTCTGCTATTTTAGGAACCTTTGAATTAGTAAGTAGAATATTTGATGTTTTAATGTCTCGATGTATTAATGAAAACGGTTTTCGATTGTGAATGTAAGCAAGGCCGCGAAGTATATCTTTTGCTATTTCTATTTTTTCTTTTTTATACAACTTTGGTATAAGTTGTTTAAGATCTCCTCGCCGAATGTATTCCATGACTAGAATAAAAGGATTATCAATGTATCCTAAAAACTGTACTACATTAGGATGATGCATTTTTGTGAGTATATCAATTTCGCGAATAATCAATTCTTTTTTAACATTTACAGAAAAAGAGTTCATAACTTTTGCCACAACAAATGTTTCGCGCCATTTCGCAAGATACACATCAGAAAAAGTACCAGTTCCTAATAGCCGGTCTTTAAAAATAAACAATTCCCACGGAGGTATTTCCCAATCTCCAAAGTCTTTATCTTTAATTTCATAAAATTCTTTTGGTACACCTCCGTGTAAACTTTTATCCGCATTGTCTGCTTTATAATTATTACTAATGCCTTTAACGAACATTAATAATAAATATACCACAGTTTTAAATTAAATAATTTTTTGCAATACAAATATTTAATCATAAATACACTACATTTTTAAATTAAATATCTTTTTGTAAAATTTTTAATAATTCATCTTGTGCGGGTGGAATATAATTTTTACACACCTTAATATGTTTATCCAGATTACCTTTTCTAATGTATTCTTTTTTACAATTTTCACAAATAAATTTAGCCATTCGTGGTTATATAGATCTATATCTATTTTACTTTTAAACGCTTTTTAATTTCTTTCTAATCTTTTTAACTTTTTCCGGAAGAAGATCTTTCCAAAGTTCCGACACGTTTTCCATCATAGGCTCGAATATAGTTTGAATAGCCGATTTAAATTGATGTTCGAAGTAGTAAATGTAATCAATAGGTACACCATTCTTAATTACATAAGCTGGGTCTTCTACTTTCTCAAACTGTCGAGATCCTGAATAATTTACAAATACATAAGGAACTCTGTCGCCTGATGCTACTTTGTCCATCTTATCGCGCTCTTCTCGTTTTCTAGATAACGCTACATGTGGAATATTAGCAGGGCATTTTTCAAAGTCAGTCTCTTTCTTGCATGAAATACACATATGTTTAACTTTAATGAACTCGTCTACTGATTTCTTAGTGAGTACATTTATATTCATCTCTTTTTTACCAAGTACATTAGTTTCATAGTACGTCTTACCACATTCTTTACAAACTGCTTTTTTATCAAATGCATAACCAGCGCGAAGACTTTTAGATAAAAGCAGTTCCTTCATAGCAACTTCGCCGTTGACTAGTTTAGAAATTCTTTCGCGTGCATAATTAGTAGATGTCTCAATGAGTTCTTCGACTGTGTCGAATGAATAATTAAGTATCTTATCGTTAAGAAAAATGTATTCAAAAATTTTTTTAGAGTTTTCTCTAACAAAGGAACAGTTATCTCGACGAACTACCTGAATACCTTTGTAATCGATGTAGTCATATTTTAATGGGTTAGTCCAGAAAAGACTAGCATATCTCTTTTTAGAATATAAAATAAACGGATACATAACTTTTTCAAACTCAAGTTCAATGGGTTTTTTAAATGTAGCAGAAATACGATCAGCACATTCTGGTGCTACTTTAAATACATAGTTCATATGATCTTGACCTTTAAGATCGCTTTTAAATTTAACGTATATAGAATCGGTGTCTCCATATACTACTTCGCAGTTGTACCAATCTTCGGCACAGCGCTTACTGTGTGCAATCATTTGTCTTCCCTTAGCAGTTACAGATGCAGCAATCTTTTTATTTGGAAGACGTCCATATCTAGCACCTGTAAAACCATAAATACTATTCATTGTAACTTTAATAGCTAATTGTACTCCATTTAGTACAGCGTACAAAGGATCATCTGGTGATAATGTTTTCATTTGTTTACGGATTGCTTTACGTTCTTTCCAAAGTCTTTCTAGAATCTTAGGCATAATACCCTTTTTATTTTGTACATACCTAACTTTAATTTCTTTCATAATAGGTTTTTCTTCGGAATCTAACTCTTCTGTTTCTTCTTCCCAAACGATGTCTTCGTATTCGATACCTTCCAAATTATCAAATTCATCTTCCTCTATTATAGTAGAATAATCAAAATTATGGGCAATCATAATAGATGGATAAAGACTTGCGAAGTCTAGTCCAGCAATAGGATCAAAATGAGCTCCTGGTGTTGCATCTAAAACAGTTGCGCCTGTAAATTTTTCTTCTATTATATTTTCGTCCTTTGGAATATATTTAGCCGCTGGAATTAAAAAGTTTTCTTGTTTAGTTTCATATGCAATTTGTGTATGAACTCTAATTTGCTGTCCTCGAAGTTCAATGTATTGCATCGGTACCATTGTGATATTTGCCATACCAATCATATTAGTAACTAATCGAAGTTTTAGCATTAAATCTATAAGAAGCCAGGTGTCCTGTGCACAATACTTTACAACAAGAGCTATTTTATCTTTAGTTGAGGTATTATATTTAAAAAGATCTGCAGGACTAAGATCATCTTTTTTATCTCCTGTAAAATGTTCCGCTACATTATTAAGCTTATAAGACTCTAATTTGTGTTCTTTTTTAATAATAAACATTAGATCAAACTGTGTCAATCCGTAAACTTTGAGATATTTCATAGTATTATCTCCATAAGCAGATGTATTAAGCTGGTCTTCATGTAGTTGAGCAGGTTTACTTTCAATTCTACTTAAATTCTCAAGTACATATTCAATACCAAGCAATTCAGCTCTTTTACAAACATACTTCCAATCGAAGTCATAACCGTTATATTGAACTAAAATGTCTGGATCTGTTTTAATTATAAATCTTACCCATCCTTCAATAAGTTCTTTCTCAGTATCGTATTTTTCAATAATGATACCTTCTACGGGATCAC
>VMHT01015663.1_pt1 | contig 11727 bp, 8 predicted proteins | sample 4693611 | NCBI WGS metagenome assembly VMHT01 (sample SAMN12280063, study PRJNA550983) | marine metagenome | isolation source: seawater sampled from same location over 5 years 0.02-0.2 micron viral filtrate | place: USA: collected off the coast of southern California halfway between the port... ...
AGCTTTCTAATGATGGCTTTCTTATGATCTTCAGGATAATGCTTCACTAATATCTAACTTACCGCTCCCTGTTATATTTTTATGAAAAACTGAGGCGACAACTATCCTGACACAGGGGGGTAATGATAATGTTATTTTTTGTATTGACCCAAAAAGTTGAGTCTCCAACGACTTTAGAAGCTGCTATTCCATTTCTCTGAACGTCAATAAAATTTTCAAAGATGAATGTCTGTCCTGCAGGCTTAGACATGAGGCCTCCAGCTTTTATCGCTGTCCATTCTTTTCCTCTATCGTCACCTAAGTTATGAATAAAGTTATGAAACAAGTAACTTGGTCCTAAGAGATTCGGTGCAATACTAATTCCAGTATAACCTTGAATAAGTTCATTATCGTATACCAGAACATTCTGCTGCCCCCCATCAATTTCAATGAGGTCGTCGTTTGCATAAGCCAAATAATTGCCATGAATAGCTGAGTTTTTTACGAATCCGCCACGGCGTTCTGTGTTCATTCTACCTTCGATGACATCGTTAAATCTGTGATCTTGACTACCGTAGAAACGATTATTTCTAACTATAAATTCACCCCGGTATGCATCACTGTCATGATATGCCCAAACTTGAAGCGCATTTGCACCTTTAGGGTGACCAACCGACCAATTATTTGCTCCTAGATTGGGGCTATGTACTTCACACTCTTCAATCACAGCAATACCGCTTCGCTCTAAGTAAATACCCGAATCGTAATTGATAGGGGAGTTACTTGTCGGGCTTGAGTAAGCTTTGCCGTTTCTAATATCAACTGCTTCTCTTCCATACTCCGATACGTTGCAACCTTTAATCCAGATATGGTGTGCCTTTTTTGCAAATATACCGTAACGCTGCCCGCCTTTAACTGTAAGATTTTCTAGCATAACGTACGAGTTGTTACCAATATTTACAGCCGCAAGTACATCGCTGCCAGCTTCAATAACGGGGCCGTCGCCTATAATTTTTGCATAGCCATCTGCGCTACCTTCTATATTTAGCGCTTCTAAATCCAGTTGTCCGCCAGAATATATTTCAGAAAGGTAATAAATTTTATTTGGGTCGATAGGGGGCGTATTAGGTTTTGTTGTTGTTTGAAAGGAATGTTCAACGATATCGCCATAAGCATCCGTGACGGTTACTTCTATATGATACGTAGTGCTTGCTTCTAGGTACACTATGCTTCCAGCGAATGACCCGTAAATTGGCTCCCATGCTAAATCTAGCCCTTCACGCCAATAAGTATCATCTTCGGCTCTAAATTTAACGGTGGCAGTACTTTCTTCATCCTGGCCGTAAATTACTAACCCTATCGAATTAATAAGCGGGGTAGCTGTATCTTCAAATCCAGAAGCTGATGCGGCAAAAACTATTGTAGGGTCTAACCCTGCTGTAATCGCCGACTCGTAAATATCGTTTTTGCTTAAACCCGAATATGTTGAAATGATTTTCATCCACTTTGCAGTATCAATGGGATAAAAAGCAAATAGAGCGGAGGCTTGATTAGAGGTTATATTGGCAAACCGCGCTTTCTTTTCATCTTCACTGATAGGTGGGCTAGGTATTAACACATGTTGCTTATACAACTGGGCTATCTCGTCTTCGTACTTTTCAACAACGGTTGATAGGTTTTTCGGGCCTTTGTAATTAGCTAGTAATGAGTTTACGGTATTATTATTGCTAATATTAGTATGAATATAGTTATACAAAATATCACCGGGTTGCCCCCCCTTCGTATAATTCTTATCATTCTTGCTTATAGTGGCACAAGAAAGCGTTAAAAAAGACAGCAAGCCGATTAAAGTGAAGCAAAAAATAGATGAGTTTGAGTTAGTAGAGTGCATAGTATATGCCTATAGAGTTAGTAGAGTGCATGGTATATGCCTATAGATTGAAAAGCATGACAAGAAAACTAGGGCTGTTTTAAAAGGGTAGTGCTAACGCTGTTACGTATCAAGGTGCAAGCTGGGATCTCGCTAATTAAATTAGTTACAGTCTCTAGTTACAGTCTCACCAATGATGCCTATATGACCATTTTGGAAGTTGCTTTTACGCTAGGGTCTTCAACCTGCAAACTTCGTTTGATAAAGGTTTTACATGCAATATGTAATTAAAAGATGTTATCTGTAATGAATATGTAAATGAAATTTTGGCAATTAATATCCTTTAAAGATCTACAGTCTTAGGCAACAGAAATATATAGAATTAAGAAGCGTAGAATGTATACTGGTGTTTCTGTCACTTACAGTCAGCAATGTTGTTTTGTGGCCACAGCGCCGACTAAAACCAACGGCTTGTTTGTCTCATATTTGATGCTAGGGAATGGCTTTGCACAACAAAAAACGCTTTTCAGCAATTTCACTCTTTTCAAAATTTGCATCTGTCGGTGTACTGAATACAGCTATACATTGGTTGTCATTTTTTGCATTAACCTATCTTGGGTATGATCAAGCTCTTTCGAATCTTATTGCTTTCTCTGTCGCAGTAACATTTTCTTTCTTCGCGAACAGCAAGTTCACTTTCAATTCAAAAGTTTCTGTAAATCGCTATCTTATATTTACCGCTTTTATGGGCGCTTTAGCATTCTTGTTTGGCTTTTTGGCTGATGCCTGGAAACTACATGAGGTAGTTACTCTAGTCCTGTTCTCTGGAACAAGTCTGGTTGTTGGCTTTTTGTTTTCTAGATATATCGTTTTTAAAGAGGTTTAAGTAAACCCATGGACAAAATTTCGCTAGTTGTTCCCGTTTTCAATGAAGAAGAAGTTATAGATATTTTTTATGAAAAAGTTAGGGCAGAGCTAAGTCAATACCAAGTTCAGATAGTCTTTATAGATGATGGCAGTTCTGACAAAACACTTGAAATCATTTCTCGAATAGCTGCTAGTGATGAAAATGTGAAAGCACTTTCCTTTATAAAAAACTTTGGGAAAGAACCCGCGCTATTTGCCGGTTTAGAGCACAGTGATGGTGACGCCGTTATTCCCATCGATGTGGACCTGCAAGATCCAATTGAAGTTGTTCACGAGTTGATTGCTAAGTGGCGAGAGGGCTATGAAATGGTGCTCGCTAAACGTGCCAATCGAGATTCAGATACTTACCTAAAACGTAAAACAGCACAGTGGTTTTATTCTTTTCATAACAAAATTAGCAATACAAAAATAGAAGAAAACGTTGGTGATTTTAGGCTTTTGGATAAGAAAATCGTTCAAAGTATTATTCAACTTGAAGAGCGCAATCTCTTTATGAAAGCTATTTTATCTTGGTGTGGCGGCAAAACCGCGATTGTAGAATACACCCGCGACGAACGTGCAGCTGGTACGACAAAGTTCAATGGCTGGAAGTTATGGAATTTGGCTTTAGAGGGGATCACAGGTTTCTCAACGGTACCTCTTAGAATGTGGACTTATATAGGGTTTATGATTTCATCAATCTCGTTCGTATACGGTTTATTGATGATTGTTGAAAAGCTTGTATGGGGAAATGCCGTCCCTGGTTATCCCTCTTTAATGGTATCGGTATTATTCCTTGGTGGGGTTCAGCTCATAGGTATAGGTGTATTAGGTGAGTACATAGGTCGCATTTATGTTGAAACCAAACGGCGACCTAGGTATATCCTTAACAATACTAGTAGCGACAAGGATGTTAAATAATGCTGACTATATTTGAAAAAATTGATGAAAAGTACCTAATTTTATTCTTATTGGCAGTTTCATTCATCGTAAGGCTACTGGGAGCTGACTCTTTCTCTCTATGGTTTGATGAAGCATTGAATTTTCGTATTGTAAGCAATCCTTGGAATGTACTGTGGATCTCTAATTATGATCCTACGCCACCACTGTACTATTCAATACTCAAAGTTTTCATTAGCCCAAATACATCTGAGCTAACTATTCGATTACCTAGCATAATTTTTGGTACACTCACTGTTTTTATATTTTATAAAATATGTAGATTGTTTTTCACAAAAGCTGACTCATTCCTTGCCGCCATTCTATTCTCTTTTTCAGTTCACCAAGTAGAATATTCTCAAGAGGCAAGAGCTTACGCTACCCAACTTTTTTTCGCGATAACAGCTTTATACTATTTGTTGACGATCGTATTAAAAACTCCAATTAGTAAGAAAGCATACTATTTTTATGGCGTTTTTACGTTGTGTGCGCTGTATACGCATAACATTTCGGTATTTTATGTCGTTTCTTATAATATGATCTTCTTTATTCATGTAATAAAAGACCGAGAGTACAAGAAAATTAAGCCATGGATGATAACAAACAGTATTGTTTTTGCCCTTTGGCTTCCTTGGCCTTTAGTAACGGTTTTGTCGGGAGAGGGGAATACATTTAATTGGTTGAAGCATATATCTTTCGGTCAATTTATTTTTTCGTCTGCAAAATCTATTAAGATATCAGCAGATCCAGATTCAGTAAAACCATGGGACATTCTTTTTATTGCAGCGATGGTGTATGGTTTATGGCACTGTGTTAAAAGTAAGCAACGCAATCTACTTCTTGTTCTTTTTTCGATGGCTTTCGCACTACTATTCTGCGTTTGGACAGTAGGTTTTTATAAGCCTATATTTATGAGTAGAACAATTGTAGGGTCTACCCTCATAGCTTATTTATTGATTGCCTGCTTTCTTTCTGGTACCCACAAAAAGTTAAAAATAGCTTCTTTTGGTGTATTGTCTGTCTTTCATTTACTGGCGTATTCTAATTTTTACCTAGAAAGGTACTCTGAGAATGAACAATGGAAACAAGCAGTTTCTAAGCTGGAGTTAGTAGGGGCTGACAAGTTATTAGTTTGTACACAATCGCCATCTTGGGTTCTAAGTTATTATAATAATTCAGGATTAGAAATTTATTTCTATAAAGAGTCGGCTAATGGATTTTATGAGACTGAGGCGACTATGCTAAAAAAAATAGAAAGTAAAGAAAGCGATGCTTTCCAAGATTTAAAACGTAAAACGTTTCAGCCTGATGAAACTTTGTATTTCATTGATAGCCACTGCTCTAAAAAAACGCGGGCGAAGTTTAACAATATGTTTGTGTTGTCGGAAGTTGATACCGAAAACCATCGTCGAATTAAAATTTATTCTGCGAGGATGCAGTAAATTTAGCTTAAGGCGACTAAAATATCTACAGGGGAAAAAGGAATTTAAATTACAAGACAAGTCTGTGGAGTACTTAGGTGCTGTGAAAGACATTTTATTATTCTTAGTCGCTTGATTATCTCCTTGAAGCATTTGCTTATCGCTAGCTTATGATGGTTTAGAGTTGGCCTCTACCCCAGAAACAACGCCATGACATTCATGATATTTTTAATAAATTGATGACAATGGAGATCCTAAAATGAAGAAATGTTAAAGGAAAGAACAAGTCATCATGATTATCAAGCAGCATGAGATTGGCGTTAAGATAGACGACATCTGCCGCGAGATGGGTATTTTATCAGGAATATCTTATAATTGGCGCAGCGAGTATGCGTGCGCCGAAGTCGATGAAGCAAAGCGCCTAAAATAGCTTGAGTCTGGAAACGCTAAGCGATAAAGGGTGCTAACTCGCAACCTTCTCGAAGTTGAAACCTAGCTATGTATCTTCAATTATTATGCTTTACCATCGAGGATTGCAGCTTATAGTAATTTGTATGTAAGTGAGTATAAAGGCTATATTTACACGGAGATAGAAAGGCGGCCTCGATACTTTTTTTTAAGTCAAATCTAATTCCGCATTTTAGTTGCACTCATCGTTGCCAGCTAAAATAATATCTAATTCTTCAGACTGGTCTTCTGATGTTCTGTTATCAAGAAGCGTCTTGCAAGCAGGTGGCAGTTCATTAACTGTACAAGTTGTACCTTCATCATATAAGCTGTAGTCCTTGCAGTATAAATCATGGCTCGTTAAATGGTTGATATGGCCTTGATTTGCTTTGTACAAAATAAATCTTGCTAAGTTACGTTCTTTCCATGGGACTCCAAGGTTGATGTTTAGCGATTCGTTTTTAACTATGTCTATAGCTTCGCTAATAATTTTATTTCGCTTACTGACTCTTTCTGTGAACTCAACGAAGCCAGTAATAGTTATCGCCGTAAAGCCTATGAATGTGATAGAGACATAAGTTAAAAACTTACTTTTCTCAGTTGACACAATGTATATAGGAAAAACAAGATAAATTAGATAGTTATAATAAGAAAAGATGTTAGAAGCGCCAATTGACTGGCTTACTAAAAGACAGTAAAGCGCCATAGGAATACAAGACAATATTAGAATGGCATAGAGGTCAAATCGAGCCCTAAGAGTCATAAATACCAAGATGGCAGAAATGACAGCCAGTTCTATATAATTCTTACCAACATACGCTGCAAGGCTCTTGTCTCTTTTCGCTACATAATCAGGGTTTATTTCTCCACCAAGAAGGAAGAATGAGAGAAGCCATAGCAAGCATGGTATAAGAAATAACGTCTCTATATAGCTTAAAGGGCTTTTTAAATAATCGATAAATACTGAATAGTTGAGGGCTTTTAAAGCTTTAAAGTTTGTTAATATAAAAAATAAGCCTAAGAACGAAGCAGCGTAAAGTATCGTAGTTTCTTTAAAGTAAAGCGATACAAAAAATGATGATAGGGAAAGAAATAAAGCTAGTTTTTTACCCAAAATACCCCTCATGCCCAATCTAAGAAAAAGAACACTTGTACAGAAAAACAAAAGAATATTTCTCTCAGAATAAATTGCCGAAGAGTATATATTAACTACGGGAGGCGCAATCGCAATTAAACTCAGGAAAACAAGCCTTCTGTTTTTAGGGATAAAATCAAATGCGAAGTAGGCTATCGTTAATAAACAAATAAAGTGGAGAATCAAATACACTTTTAACGCAGTAAAACTGTTAAAAACCTTCAGTAAAATGGCATTGTCTACGTGAGATAGAGGGAAGAACCGACCATTCCATATTCGTAAACTTATTTCATTTTCTATGAGAAACCTTAATTGCACAGACATTGAATCATAGTCGACACTAAAGTCTGTGAAGTTATATGTGCTCAAGCAAATCGAAAAAACACCGGATATCAACATAAGAAATAAAGCTGTTATTGAGACATCTTTGTCTTTTATATCTGACTTATTAGAAGTCTTTAGTCTGTCGAGGTTAACTGAGGAAAACTGACTAGCTAGATAAAGAAGTACTAAAGAAGCGAATAAAAATATGACAAGAGCTGCTGATGTAGGCATCCAAATCCCTTTAAGTGAATCAACAGATTTAGTCTGTAAAAGACGGTAAGTTAATCGAGTGAGCAAGGTTAAACTCGATAATAGTATAATGCCAGGATTAACTGCTGTTTGGTAGAGCTTTATCACGAAAATAAACGAAAATGAGACATTACCTTAAGTCGAGCTTCGCATATTCTATATCTGATGTTCACTCTTTTTCCCACAAAATTTCGCCATTATCAGCTATATAGGGTAGCGGTAATGTCTGTCACTCGTGTAAACTACCGCTTTTATTTCAGGCAAGCCTTAGCGCACAGAATAATTCTTCCTATGCTTTGGTCATGCAGTCATCATGTAAATTGAGGAAAACATGGAGCTTGACGCTATTATCAATCAGGCACTGAAATTAAATTCTTATCTTGCATCACTGGCGTTTTCGTTGTGATAATTCTCCTGAATTAGCACCAATGCACAAAATAAGGTCAGCGCCTTCTAAATTGCAAATGAGAACTTCTTGATTGTAGTTTACAACAAGTTGCAAATTGCCAAAGGACTCACTTTTCTTTCTACCTCATTTTCTTTTTGAACAATGTCCAATAGTCATTTGCGATTTTTTCGATACTGTAATCGAAGCTACGTAATTTTGATTGCTTACTATAATGCTCTACCACCTCTGGTGTCTGAAAACAGTTGATGGCGTCGGTGAGCATTGCCGAACTATTTACAGGCACTAACACTCCGTATTCAGCCATCTCCAGACCGCGCGCCGAAAAAGCATGGTTGCCGGCTAGAATTTCTGCAGGGCCGGAAGGGCAATCAGACATAATAACTGCTTTACCTAGGACCATTGCTTCTAGCAGTGCGTTTGGAAAACCTTCATTGGTTGAGGCAGAAATGTAGTATTTTGCTCGCGAAATTACCGCGTAGGGGTTCTTAGCATAGCCAAGTAGCATAACCCTATCATGTGCTTTTATTGCTGAAATATATTCGACTAGCTCTTTTTGCAACTCACCAGTTCCTAGCACGACCAATGGAGCAGGCTCTGAAGATGCGAGAAAGGCATTTATTAATAGCTTTGTGTTTTTACTTTTAGTGAGTCTACCAACGGATACTACAAATTCACCGGGTAAACTAAATTCCGGTGATTTCTGACCAAGCGCGATTATATCTTCAATCGGATAGGGGTTAAATATTGTAGCAGCACGTCGCTTGTCCACATTATAGGTGCTAACTAAGTTCTCTGTTACGCCCGTCGACACGCCTAAAGCTGTGCCAGCCAACCGATAACATATCTTAGGTATGATATCAGCTATTATTCGTTTAACACCAAAAAACTGATTGTCAAAGTGGCTACTTAGGTGCATGCGTTCGCAAATGACAGTAGGGTAATTATGTACCAACTTGCCAACAATAGCATTGCATACATTGGCTCGAACCAAGAAACTCACACATAAGTTTGGTTTTATGCTTTTGACATGACGATAAACGTTTAAAATACTCAAAAACAAACTTCGTTTACTGTTTGCAACGATGAGATTAACATTTTTTGGAAGTTCTCGCACAATAGGCTCGTCGTCCAATAAGAGAACATGAACTTCGATGTCTTGGTATAGATTTTCTTGGCTTAAAATATTTACCAGTGCTCGCTCTGCCCCCCCATAGCCAATAGAATTAATAATAATTAGTAAGCGCTTCATAGAATGTTGTAACAATTAAAAAAGCCAAGATTGCATATGCTTAATAAATTTTCAATGCTTTCTATTTTCCATTATTATTTAAAACTAGCTTCATGATGCTGAATTACGCGAGAAATAGCTATCAAAACTATCAAACATTGTCGAGATCGTTTTAAAGGGATTTATAAGTGAAAATTGCGCTTTACCAACCATGGATCTATCTGCACGGCGGCTTGGAAAAAAGCTTATTAGAAGTTGTTACCCGCTCTCAACACGATTGGGTTGTTTTTACAGGGCATTATGAGCCGGAAAATACATTTCCAGAGTTCAAAAATGTTGATGTACGGGTATTGAACTCCACTTCCGTAAAACGAACGCTATTTGGTACTTTGATTAGTGCTTTTCACATTGCTCGGCAAAAAATTCCGGCAGAAGATTTTGACGCTGTAGTTGTGTGGTGTGACGGCTTAGGCGACTTTATTTCATTTCGTAATCATTCGTTACCTCTTATGAATATTTGTAGTACGCCATTACGTGCAGCATTTGATCCTGTGTATGAAAGACAGGTATTAGCTAATAGCGGCTTTTTGTATCATCTCAGTTATAAGCTTTTTAAATTTGGCTTCAAAATAGTAGATAAAGCTGCATGGCGGTACTTCGACAGTATCATTACTACAAGCACCGAAGTAAAAAACAGAATTATTGAAGGCGAGCTTTGTACTGATGAATCTAGAATGGTGATGGCATATCCAGGCATTGAATTCAAAAGTAGCCTTGAAGATGTGACTTACGAACCATTTATTCTTTTACCCGGCAGAATTATGTGGACTAAAAATATTCAGCTAGCTATTTCTGCTTTTCTCAAGGCTGATTTAAATACCCCTTGGAAGTTGAAAATTGCCGGTTTCCTTGATGAAAAAAGCCAAACATATTTAGAAGAGTTAAAAGAGCTAGCAAATCGTTCATCTAATATCGAGTTTATTATTTCACCCTCACATCAAGAGTTGAGCTTACTGTATAAGCAAACTGCTTTTTGTTTGTTCCCCCCTTTAAATGAAGATTGGGGTATTGTTCCTTTAGAAAGTATGAACCACGCCAAAGCAGTGATTGCTAACGCAAGTGGCGGACCGAAAGAGAGCATTGAAAATAAAAAAACGGGCTTTTTACTTCAGCCAGAAGTGGACGCGTGGGCAAAAAAAATAAGATTGTTAGCAGGAGATATTCCACTTTGTAAGAGCATGGGTATCAATGCTAATGAGAGGGTAAAATCTTTTTCATGGAGTGAGTTTGTAAAACGAATTGATAATACCTTGTCTAACATTATCAAAGAGTAACATCCTAGTGTTTAGAACTATTAGCTGATAACTTCACTAAATATGTTTTCTTTCGCTGTGCTTATTTGTTTGCGGCTCTTATTACATATTTTACTGTGAGTACAGTTTTCATTTACCGTGTTTATGTGATTTCCCACCAAAATTTCGCCATTATCAGCTATATAGGGTAGCGGTAATGTCAGTCACTCGTGTAAACTACCGCTTTTATTTCAGGCAAGCCTTAGCGCACAGAAAAATTCTTCCTATGCTTTGGCCATGCAGTCATCATGTAAATTGAGGAAAAAATAAACGTTGCTGAATATAAGCTCACCACATATAAATTAAAGGCATATTCTTTCCTGTAGCGTCAATCATTTTACTAATACACAGGTTACAGATGGTAAAAAAAACTGTGCGATTTTACGCCCCTTATAGGAATCAACATTTTTTAAAAGCGATTCCATTACGGAAAAGTAAAGGCGAGGCATACGCACATGAATGTTCTTTGCGCTCCAGTAAAACTTAACCTGCTCGAAGCCGATATCCTCTACCGATTTAACATCTTCAAATGTCCACTCTTTCAAATGAAAACATTCAGGAGAGGCAGAAAAATATTGCGATACATCGTGTGGACCACTAAAAGCATGTGGTGTTCTAAATGCATAGGCGCCACCTTTTTTCAAAATTTGGTTTACTATAGTAAAGTGATGTTCAACATCTTCATCGTGTAAGTGCTCAATAAGTTGGTCACTGAATACAAAGTCTACGCTTTCAATTTCTATTTGCGATAAATCATAGCCGTCATAAACCACGATAGAGGTGTTTTCTGGGAATTGTTCGCTTTTGTCCCTTTGGTCAGAAATATCAACGCCTATAGCTTGTTGGCTGTGTTGAGCTGCCTTTTTAAGAAGTCTTCCATCTCCAGACGCAAACTCAACAAATACCTCATCTTTTTTAAGAAAGCGCTTTATAAAAGCCATTCTATGGCTTACTTTTTTGCGACTTTCAGTTTCATCATTTCGTTTTGTTAAACGTGGATGGTCTGGAACTTTTGAGAACAGCTCATCATACATTTTGCTGTAGATTTCTTTACGCGACTCTCTGTTCGCTGCTTTTAGCTGCGAAGCGAGGTTTTTTTCAACTTGGTAATGGTTTAATACTTGCTCGTATGTTCGGTTTGATGGAAGCGGTTTCCTTATCTGCATTCTACTATCCCTGTATATCTAAAACGTTTTTGTTCTTTTACTTAGGAGATATTAAAGAATGTGAATAGATGTTCAAGGCATTTCTGCGGACAATAAGTTGGTTGAAGAAATTGTGTACTAAATCCTTTATATTCGTTCAAGAAACCGCTTCTCTCTCACTATTCCTATTACCTACTCACCAAAATTTCGCCATTATCAGCTATATAGGGTAGCGGTAATGTCAGTCACTCGTGTAAACTACCGCTTTTATTTCAGGCAAGCCTTAGCGCACAGAATAATTCTTCCTATGCTTTGGCCATGCA
>VMHT01041080.1_pt1 | contig 11727 bp, 14 predicted proteins | sample 4693611 | NCBI WGS metagenome assembly VMHT01 (sample SAMN12280063, study PRJNA550983) | marine metagenome | isolation source: seawater sampled from same location over 5 years 0.02-0.2 micron viral filtrate | place: USA: collected off the coast of southern California halfway between the port... ...
ATTCATTCCTTACAAGGAAGAAGTCACAGGTTCAAATCCTGTAGCGCCCACAAGGGTTTTTCAGAAATCTAGTTAATTGTAAAAACATTAGCCACGATTTATATGGTTAGAATCAAGTTATGAGAAAGTATATTTTGGTGATGATCCTACTTACCTCGTGTACATCATATAACGATACTTATGAAGCTGAAACCTCAATAATGTACAAGAATATCTATACGGAATATGAAAATTTTTCAGATAGGCAAATGACAGATCAGCTTAAGTTAGAATGTAATATTTTAGAAGATGAAATGCTTTTACATGTTGATGACGGATTGACATTAAATTACTTTCTAGAATATGAATATTATAAATACAGGTTTAAAGGCGGCACTCCTGAAGAAGTTGAATCTTTAATGTTTCCTTTGTTTTATCTTTGTGGGCTAGATGAAATAATAGAAAAACATTGGAATAGCTTGGATTATCAAGAAAAGAAATATGAAAAACTTAGTGGCTAGTTCTTTAATTTAATTACAGCTCTTTACTGTGAAATAATACTGTTTAAGATTAAAAATCCAATAAGTAGACAAGTTACCTAGACTAATCTCATAACTTAAAAATTCTGGACAGGGTTTTTAAGTTTGTAAAAGAGGGGTAGTCAAGTCACCCCTCTTTTTTTATATAATTAGCTACATTTTCTCGTAATACAAAATACGAAATAAATTAATAAAAACGTATGATATGCCCATTTGCTGACTGAAAAGTAGCTTTGACACTGCCAAAACTCCCAAAAGTCGACAAAATTAGTTAAATTTAATTAAAAAATGATCCCTCTGGATAATTTTTTAAAACATATCTAGTTATATAAACCAATACAATCTCAACTGCAAAAAAGAATACTGTTACCGGATGAAACCCATCAAATGCAAAGCTAATAACTCTTGCGACCATAACAAACATTACTGAGACATACAGCACTCTAATCCAGAAGTCATCTTTTGTTCTAAACCAGAGAATAGGTATGCTTCCAGCTAGCAACCAAAATCCTCCCAGATCAGCTTTTAACTGATTTAATGCATAGTTTTCACCAATTGTTATTTGTAGAAAATCAAAAAATGGTTCTTTGAAAAAAAGAAGCATTATAAATAAAGGTAAAAAAAACGCAGATACACCTATTAACTGAAATCGTATAAATAGCTTCATACTTTCTACTCGTTTGTTAAATCAATATCCATGCCGGCCATATTGATTTCAAGTAATTTTCCAGATTCTCTCTCTTCTGATGTTTTTCCAGTTTTCTCTATCATTTTTGCGTCAAACTCTGCAGTTCCCGCATCCACATCGTAACTCTCCATCCATGCATCTCTTGATTCCTTTGAAGGGAATAAATTTACTCCTATGTAATAAATTCCATCTTCCTGTTCTTGGTGAGCCCAGTAGTACTTTACTCCTGTAGCATCTGAAAATTCTTTTGAATATTCAGTCCACACTTCTTTTTGTGCTTGAAATGTTTCCTCGTCATGGCTTTCAAACTTTGTGAGCATAATTGTCATTTGTTTCATTTTTACCTCCTTAAATTTAAATATACTAAAAATAAATTTTCCACGTTTAATTAGTTATTAAAGGTTTGTTAACGAAAATTTAATAATGAAATTACCCATAAATTTAAAAATAATGTACTTTATTACATAATGTTTAAAAAATTAATTGAATTAGAAAAGAAGATATTTTCAGCTCCATATAAATGGTTTGTAAAAAAAGGAATAGTTACAGTATTAGTAACATCTAAGAAAATATATAGAACTGTCGAAGATTTATATGAAAGTAGATACGACGAGCCTTATGGTGGAAACCCAAACTTTCCTGGTGACGATTAAAAACTGTTGTCTATACAGTAAGGGCAGTGTTCATTAATTTTAAAATCTGGTGAAGTTTTTTCTTCTGCAGACAAAGGTTCTCTACATATATAACAGTAAATATACTCAGTCTCATTAAGTTCTTTATCTAAAGCAACACGTTCATCAAAGACAAAACAATCACCTTCCCAGTAAGCACCACCAGTTTCTTTGAAATATTCGATAACACCACCATCTAACTGTTTCACATCTGTAAAACCAGCTTTCATCATAACTGCAGATGCTTTCTCACAACGAATTCCACCTGTGCAGTACATTACAATTTGTTTTTCTTTGTATTCCTCTGGTAGTGACTCAACTGCTTCTGGAAAATCTCTAAATGTATCTAAATTTAGATCAATTGCATTTTCAAATTTACCAACTCTGGTTTCATATTCATTTCTGGTATCTAGTACAAGAACTTCTTCTTTTCTGTCTAGCAATTTCTTTAATGCTTCTGGAGATATTTTTTCACCGGTCATCTCTCTTGGGTTGATGTCTTTTCTACCTAAAGAAATTATTTCTTTTTTTAATCTGACTTTCATTCTCCTAAATGGCTGTGTCTCGCTGTATGTTACTTTTAGTTGAATATCTAAGAACCGATTATCTTCTTCTATAAAATCAATAAAAGAATCAGTTGCTTGCTTAGTTCCTGCAACAGAGAAATTAATTCCATTTTTACTGATTAACATAGTTCCTTTTAACAACAGTTCATCACACTTTTGTTGATATATAGGAATTAAATCTACTGCATCATCTAGCGTCTCAAATTTGTAACCAGCAATATTTACTACAGAGTTTTTATTCACAGCCATATTGTATATCTCTTGAATTAGTTAATCAGACCTCTTTTTTGGAAAAAAGAAACCATATCATAAATAGTCTCTTCAAAAGGTCTCGGGTTATGACCAAGTTCTTCACGAGCAAGCGTGCTAGGAACTACTTTATTACCAGTTTTACCAGTATGTAAAGTATCCACTGTAAGAACTCTTGGTTTTCCTGTAGCTAGAGATTTTATATATTCGTACGGTAGTCCAAGGTAAGACACAAAATTTGGAATTGTTCCTAATATGACAGATCTTCCGAGTTGGTTCTTCATCAATTCAGCAATATAAGAATACAAATGATACTCACCACCAACGATATAATTTTGACCAGTCCTACCTTTGTTTGCAGCTGAGATAGCTGTGATAGATAAATCCCTTACATCAACAAAATTGTAACCCCAGTTAGGGAACAGTTTCCTTTTGCCATTTGCAAGATTCACCATTTCTTGCATAGGAAGACCCGGTTTAAAATCATTTGGGCCAACAATTGATGTTGGATGAATAATGCTTGCATCTAAACCTTTCTCACAAAACTCCAGTACAATTTTCTGTCCATCTGCTTTAGATAAATCATATGGAACAGCATTTGGATCATCAATAAGTTTTCTGTCTTCAAGTAGAGTCTCTTCTATTGGAAACCTGTAAAAAGCATCGACTGAAGAAAAGTGAACTAGTTTACTGACACCAGCATTTAAAGCTTCTTCACATACATTTCTAGTTCCCTCAACATTAACTTGTCGAATCTGCTTTTTGTATCTTCTATCAAGATTTATTAATGCTGCTGTATGAAATACAATATCAACATCTTTAAAAATTGGATCTAAAGAACTTCTATCTGTGATATCTCCTTTAATAATCTCGACATCATAACCCTCATAAGCCCTATGGTCACCATCAAAGTCAATACATCTAATTTTGTAGTCAAGCTTGGAGAGTTCTCTTATTAGGTTTGAGCCTACATGGCCAGAGCTTCCAGTAATTAATACTGTCGTCATTTACATTCCTTTATTGGTTTTTTGGTAAATACTTTTCTAGAAAATTACCTATTTGTTTAAAAGCCTCAATAGTCTCTGGCATTCCAACATCAATATGGAAAACATGATACATGCCTTCCCATTCAAAATATTCATGTACGCATCCATCTACCTCTAATTTGTCTTTTAATCTCCTAGAATCAGAAAGCAGACACTCTTCAGTTCCAACTTGAATCATAATCGGAGGACAGTTTTCATAATTCCCCACTAATGGGATTACATAAGGGTCGTTTTCATCCATATCCTCTTCATTAAGGTAAAAATTATAAAGTTCGTCATCACTATCCCATATTTTTTTGAACGTTGGACCAAGTAATACGTCTCTTTCGGCCATTTCATATGTATATGTATCTCCTGAGCCACCTGGGTCAGTCCAAGGAGATAAAAGCGCCAAGCAGGAGGGCATACTTTTATTTGTTTCTTTGATCTTTAGTAAAGTAATAAGAGCTAAATGGCCTCCAGCAGAATCACCAGCAATAGCTATTTGTTCGGGCGCATAACCCAAATCATTAATTAGGAAGTCGTAACATTTAACACCATCCTCTAATTGTGCTGGGAATTTATTTTCTGGTCCTAAACGATAATCCGGAATATAAACTGTAGTTTTTGTTATATCTGCTAAATAACTTACTAGCGAGTAGTGAGATTGGGGACTTCCTAATGCATACCCACCGCCATGAAAATAAAGCAGAATTCTGTCTGGGTTTGAATTAGGTGTTGAAACTTTATAAGTTTTCATATCACCAAAATAAATTTCTTCCTTAATTGTTCCTTCGATTTTAGGGTTAATCGTTCCAGCTAGATTGTTTAACCATCTTGCAAAATTTAATCTGCCACTTGTAATTTCATTAGGCGTTTTATATAGAAAACCAAATAAAGAAGCTATTTTTTTATACCTTTTTATACTTTTTTGTGCTTCTTTACTTATCATTTTATTTTTTAATAATTACCCTTCCTTAGCTTAATTTTTAAAACTGACATATTCAAAATTTTATAGTTTTATTATTAATATATGGGAAAACTTTTAGTTCATATAATTACAGGAGTTGAGAACCCAAGTCGGTCAGTTTTAGGTTTCTTGGTCGCAAAATCAGCAATAGAGGATGGAAACGAAGTTACGATATTTTGTGCTGGAGATGGGGTCACCTCTCTACATGACATTACTACAAAGGAAATGCAAGGCGTAGGACTCGGAACTTTATCAGATCATTTAGAAGAATTAAAAAACAAAGGTGCAAATCTCTATGCATCTGGCAAATCTGCACAAGCTAGAGGAATAACGAAAGAACAATTAGAGTCATTAGGCTTTACTCCTGCCACACCTAACAGGCTTGTCGAATTAACTTTTGAAGCAGACAGAGTATTAATTTACTAACAAGATTGTAAAAATTAATCTTTCTTGTTTTATTACAACGTAGAAACTTTTTCTAGTGCTTTATTTTTTAATTCGGTATTAACAAAACCAGCCTTAATAGTATTTTTTGTAATACTGAGAATATCTTTTTCATCTAATCCAAACGATTCGACTACATTGTTTACTTCTTCTGACATACTTATATCACTCATAAGTCGATTATCTGTATTTATAGTTACGTTAAATCCTGCATTGAATAGTGCACCAAATGAGTGTTCTGAAACATTGGAATATGCTCCACACTGTACATTTGAAGTTGGGCAGATTTCTAAAGGAATATTGTTATCAAAAACATATTTCGCTGCAGAACTTTGAAAAGAGATTTTATCTCCATTAAGGGATATGTCATTAATGATCTGAGATCCATGTCCTACTCTTCTTGCTTTAGAGTCTATTACAACTTCTTTAATTCCTTCTGCTACTTCCCAGTCAGCATGAAGGGTAACGTTTATATTATTTTCTACAGCCAAAGCGCATGCTTCACCATGATTAAGAACAGAAAAACCAACTTCAGGACCTGCGAGGTCAAAACCGATTACATCACTGTTTTCAATGCATAAATTTACAACTTCAAGAGAGTTTTGTTCTTGTCGCATTGCACATAATATAACTCCAGCAACAATATCGTATTTTTCCATTCCATCTTTTATGCCATTAACTACTGAATTTATAATTTCATTAGTAGTTAACCCTTTCAATGTATGAACAAGTGGTGCAAATCTTAATTCTGCATATACAACTCCATCATTTGATAAATCTTCTAGTGCTTCCATAGTCACTCTATAAATTGAATCTTCATCCTGCATAACGCCAATAGTGTGCTCCCATGCTCCTAAGTTAATTGCAAGTGACTTATCGGGTTTTGGTTGAATCCATTTTTTCAACTCGTCATGGCTGGTTGATGGTAAGTTTTGATAATTTTGTTCATTTGCTAATTCAATTAATGTTTCAACTCTTAACCCTCCATCTAAATGATCATGAAGTACTGCTTTAGGAACGGTTTTTACCCAATCTTGCATGGTAATCCTTAAAATTAGTCGTTAAATATTTCTTATCTATATCATTATATTCTTGAATGAGTAAAAAAGTTTATCTTCTCTGGTTTGGTCAAACTGTTTCCTGGACAGGATCAGCAATGTCTTTTTTTGCAGTAGGTGTATGGATATATGAAACTACAGGAAAAGCAAGTGCGCTATCAACAATATTGTTCATTGTTGCAATTGTTGGTGTAGTGACAGGACCTTTTGGCGGAGTACTTGCAGATAGATTTCAAAGAAAAAAACTAATAATTATTTTTGATTTAATAATTGCAGTACTGATGTGTGTTATTGGATATCTTGCATTAAATGATCTCTTAACGCTGACTCTACTAATTCCATTTGCTTTAGCTTTCGGTATCTTCGAAATTGCCCACTGGACTACATGGAGTGCTTTTTTAGGTGATGTTGTAAAAAAACAGGATGTAACAAAAGTGTCAGCTTTATTTGAAAGTGCAGAAGCAATTTCTGTTTTAATTGGACCGATAGGTGGAGCATTTATCTATTCATTTTTTGGATTGCCAGGGGTTATCCTAGTTGATCTCATTACATGTTTTTTTGGCATTGCAACTATAACTTTTTTTAAAAGTAAGAAAGTTGAGATTAAAGGTAAGTTAAGTTTTAGAAATGTTTATTTTGATTTAATTGAAGCCTATAACTGGTTAAAAAAACAAAGAGGCTTACTCTCTTTAGTATCTATTTTCTCAATAGGTAATTTTTTATGGGGATTTACTTCAGTATTAATTCCACCAATGATACTTAGTTTCACTGACGCAAGAGGACTAGGTATTGTTGAATCAAGTGTTGGCTTAGCGTTTTTATTTGGTTCTATTATTTCTCTAAGATTAGCTGATAATCTACATGGAAATTTAAAGGTTGCCATATATATGGGACTATTAGGTGGAATAAGCTTGATCTTAGGTTCTATCAGACCAAGCATAATTCTTTTATGCATACACGGAATTATTGCTGGAGTTAGTGGAACAGTGCAGTACACAGTTTCTTCTGGCGCATGGTTATCTATTACAACTGAAGATATTAGAGGTAGAGCTTTGGCACTTAGAGGAACGATTGCTCAAATGTTACGACCATTAGGAGTACTTATTGCTGGACCTTTGGGAGATTATTTAGAGTTTTCTTTTTATCCAGATAATATTGATATTTTATCCCCACTTGTAGGAACTGGTCCAGGAAGAGGGTATGCATTTTTATTTTTTCTTGTAGGGGTATTTTATGTAGTTCTCTGGATTGTAAATTTTAATAATAAAAATCTTAAATTCCTTTCTAAGCAGGTGATTGAAATTACAAACAGCTAGTAAATTAAATATATGAAAGATATAAAAATTACAGATAATCATCCTGTAAAAAAAAGAAAGACACTCGGACCAATTGGAAGATTTCTTTTAAAACTTGTTAACTGGAATATAGTTGGTAACTTACCTGATAAAAAAAGAATTATAATCGCATCAGCACCACACTCATCTACTTTTGATGCCATTTATGCGTATTTTGTTTGTTTAGCAGTAGATTTAAAATTTTACTTTCTTGGTTCCGTTTCAATGTTTACGCGTATTGTTGTACCGCTTCCATTTAAAAAAAACCCAGACAAACTAGGCATACCACATCCATTTGGAAAAATACAAAATAAACGCCTTCTTGAATTTGGGGGTATACCTGTTTGGAGAGCTAGCTCAACAGGGGTTACTCAACAAGTTATTGATCAATTGCAGTCAGTTGATAAGTTTATTCTATATCTAACAGTCGAAGGAGAGATGAAAACAAACCAAACCATTAAAAGTGGTTTTCATTATATTGGAAAAGCACTGGATGCTACTGTTGTCCCAACCAAGATAGATTATAAAAATCGAAGATTCGAGCTAATGGAAGTTCTAGATCTTACAGACTCAGTCGAGGCAGATAAAGAAGCATTAATGGATAGATATCATTTAGTTCAAGGTAAAAACAAAACATTTTTTAAGCCAGGTTCAAAATAAGATGTTAGTAATCTTAATTGCGATCATTGGATCTATAACGCTTCTGTATCTTTTTCCTAATATGACAATGTTGTTTTCAATATTTGTTGTTATTTTCTCAGTAAGATGGTTATTGTTTAACAATAAATTTTACGAATGAAAAAAAGCATAATCTTACTTTTAGTTTTAACGATGTGTAGTGGCGGTGCAGAACAAGCACAAATAGAAAACACTTCACAAACTGAAAACACAGTGACTACCTCACAAACCGAAGATACATCGACCACTTCACAAACTGAAGACATAGGTGAAGTTATAAATCATATGTCTCTGGTTGACTACCCAGCAAAACTTTATTTTGCTGGAGATATACCAACCGAAGTTCATAGTCGAGTAGAGTATGCCTTTTCTATAATTCAAGAAAAACTCGGAAAATATCCTGTTGAAATATATTTTGTAGGAACTGATGAAAGTGAAAAAGACAATTTATCCAATCTTTTTTGTACCAACCGAGAAGAGGCCGGTAATTTTGACCCAAATGACCTCCAATTTAATTTTCGAGATTTTGATGATTGTATGAATTTTATTGATGAAAGATATTTTTCAGAGTACCTTCGAAGTGGTCTAGAAACTGAACAAAGAGGATATCAAGCCAGTGGCAATAAAGGTCATAATGGTCAATTCGAACAAAGGTACCATTTGCTTGTTTGGTCAAAGCCAATAGGGTTCGAAGTTGAAAATGGTGAGGGATACAACATAGAATTTAGAGGGGTATTCCATGAATATTGGCATGTATTTCAAATGGCTCATATGGATTTTTATAATTGTTCTGATAAAGATGTTCAATCAACATGTAATTTTGATTTTGATTCAATTGACTATCTTGTTGGAGGTACGTGGCTTCAAGAAGGAACGGCAGTATTTAAAGAAATAACGATTTTACAAGAGCAGATTAAGATAGGTAATCTTAAAAATATTCAAGGAGATATATTTCAAGATTTCAATAATCAATATTTTGACGGGCAAAGAGTTATGGAGCAGTGTCCAGGAATGTCAATAAGAGACATAACCTATAGAGACCCATGTAGCCAGGCTGTTTATGGATGGGGAGCTTGGGCAGCTGCTTATCTGACTCATAAAGTAAATGATCCTTATGTTTTTGAAAATGTTTATTATCCAGAATTAAAAAAATTAGGTGATCCAGAACTTGTTTTTGCTAATACATTTGGCATGACAAGAGATGAATTTTTTGCTGATTTTGATTCATGGATCTATCTTTCAGAGGAGGAAAGAAAAATTGTAATCCCAACTGTGGAAGAACAAACAGGTAGGCTTTATTATCCTTAAGAACATGAAGAAAACAGTACTTTTATTACTCCTAGTATCTTTTTGTGGTGGTACAGCAGAGTCTGGTTTAGTAACGAGTGAAAACGTTTCTGTAGACGCAAATGAGGTAACACCCGAGGTTCAAAATGAAAATGACCAAGAGCAAGTAGAGTCAAAAGAAACTTCAGATGAAGAAACAACTCTAGCTGATGAAGAAACAACTACAACATCTGTTTCAGAAAGCAAAATATTATGGGGAGCTACAGATGCAAAGCCAGAAGTTTATGCTTCAGCCGATGTATCACAAACAACTATTGATCTTACTGTTGAGTGGGTAAACAAAGCAATTGGATATTGGGGTAGCTATGGACCACTTGAAATATGGATTGTCGGTACTGGTAAAGATGAAGTAATAGCTTTAGATGAAAAATGGTGCGAAGTTCGATCAACAAAAGATCCAAATTGGAATAAAGAATGGGATTGCGCTAATGGAGATCCTTATGGAAGTGGTGATGGTTGGTCACCTTTTTATAGGTATATAGATGATGGAGGTGCTGCAGTTAGTTCTTATATTAGAGATCATTTAGGATATTATTTTAATGCCCTCATCATGTCATCTAAGTACCCAGGTCCTGAAGAAGAAGATTATAAACCAGTAATATTGCATGAATACTTTCATGTTTATCAGCATGGAAACTTATCAATACCCGAATTACCGGACACAGATGGTGACTGGAGAACAAGTAACAGAAATGTATATTTTAATGGTGGTGAAGTACAGGTACCTTTTTTGATGGAGGGTGGAGCAGAATATATGGCACAGTATCGGTACTCCAAAGAAGCCGGTGTAGATGCAGGGTACTTAAAGCGAGTAATGGAATATAAAGCAGAGGCAATTAAGCCATACTTCAATACCAGTAAAAGCTTAAGAGAGTTAGGTTATGATGAAGAATTTAATTCCTATGATATTCTTACATGGTTTGTTGCTTATTTGGTTCACAACACAAGTGAAGAAACTTTTAGAGTTAACTTTTGGACACAAATTGAAGACCTTGGTTTTGAAGAAGCTTTTAAAAATAATTTTGGCAAATCAGCTGATGATATGATTGCTGAATTTGACACATGGGTTGCACAGCCAATTGATGTGCTCCTAGAAATAATTCCTTAACGAAATTTATCGAAAAAACCTTTTCGCCATGCATATCCAATCACAACTGTGAGTAAAATACCTGCAAAAAAAGGTGGTATTCGGGACAGTAATAAAACAAATGCTATTAGAACTAAGGCATAATCCACATATGTCCAAAATTTATTAGTCATTTTTGGAATTAAATTGAAGTATCTTAGAATTGAAACTGCAATAATTCCAGTTAATAAATAATACATTTCTTTAATTATAGGTATTAATAAACTAAATTAAACAATGACAAAAACTGCGATCATTACTGGTGCAAATAAAGGAATAGGCTTAGCTGTTGCTAAGAATTTAATTTCGAAAAATTATAAGGTTATTTTAGCTTGTAGAGATATTTCGAAAGGAAAAATGGCTCAAGAGTTTCTTGGCAGCAATACAAAATTTTTAGAATTAGATTTATCAAGACCCTCAAGTATCTCACAATTTGTAAACCAGATTAATTCGGAATACTCGGAGATAGATGTTTTATACAACAATGCTGGATTAATTTATAGAGATTTTGAATTAACTGAAGAAGGTTATGAGTCAATGCTTTCTGTAAATTATTTTGGCGCATACAGGCTAGCTTTAATGCTATTAGAAAACTTACATCGAAGATCTGGAAGGATTGTTCAAGTTACAAGTCTTTCAATGTATTTGGCAAGAAGATTTAACTTAGACGGATTACATTCTGTGGAATCATTTTCTCCAAGCAACAGGTATAATTTCACAAATCTGCTTAGGTCAATGTTTGCACTTGAACTAGAAAGTAAGCTTAAAAAAACATCTATTTCTGTTGCAGCTGCTCATCCAGGTGTCACAAAATCTAGAAAATCTAGACCATATGAGGTAAAGAAAATAAAAAAGTCTTTTTATACTTATTTTTCCACAAATATAAAAACTGGTATTGCACCAATTGTCAGAGCAATTGAAGATGAAAATATTACAGCAGAACTTGTCTATGCTCCAAAAATATTAGGTGTTTATGGGAGACCATCACTCATGAAATACAATAAACTAGTTTACAATCAAGAGTTGAGAGATAAACTTTGGTCCTACACAGCA
>VMHT01192907.1_pt1 | contig 11727 bp, 6 predicted proteins | sample 4693611 | NCBI WGS metagenome assembly VMHT01 (sample SAMN12280063, study PRJNA550983) | marine metagenome | isolation source: seawater sampled from same location over 5 years 0.02-0.2 micron viral filtrate | place: USA: collected off the coast of southern California halfway between the port... ...
CAATATGATTATGGACAGTACTACTCTGATGTAAAAGATGATTTTAAAGCAGGTAAAGACATAACAAAATTAGGTAACATTGAAAAGTTTATTGCTGGTATTTCAGGCACTGCTTTACTAGGAGGTAATTTAGCTGGTGGTCTTCTTTTTTCTAACAAAGTACAAAACTTTAAAAAAGATTACGCTATTAAAATATTTAATAAGACTAAAAAACTTATGGAATCAGATGATGTTACAGGCGAGTACTTAAAAACTGTTTCTTATACTAATTATATGCTAGGTAAAAGTTTAGGTAAATATGGAGAAGATTATAAAGTACCAACAGAACCAGATATAAAGTCTCTTGTAAGATTTCCTGGCGAAGAAAAACCTAAATCAGGTTTAGACTTTAATCCTAATACTTCTATATTTAAATCTCAGTACGACAGAGATGAAGCTCTTGGTGGAACCTTTGGTAATAGAGCAGCACATTTAGCTTCACAAGAAATACACAGTCAGGGATTACAAGCAAAAGATCCTTCTCTAGGTGTTGAAGATACATCTTACTTTGGTAGTAATGTTGGACCTGTAGAGGCTATAACAAACCTATTTACTACAGGCACTGTACAAGGTAAGGAGGACACGGAAAAAGAAGAAGAAGAAAAGTTTGATAATTTAGTAGGAGATGAAGACGAATAATACAACGATAAGGCTACCCAGCAATAACGCTGGCCCCATATAAGAAAGGAATACAATATGCCTGAACTAGCAGAAGTGGAGACACCAAAAAATGCAGGATTCGTACAATCAAAGAGTACAAGAAATGCAAACAAGAAACGTATAGAACAGGATGAAGCAGAACTTAAAGCCCTTATGGAAGGGGGATCATCCAGTAACGAAGAGGCCGATACCAAAGAGGCAGAGGCCAATACAGAAGCTAAAGAAGAGGCGTTATCTGCAGAAGAAAGAACGTTTAAAAAAAGATACAGTGATTTACGCAGTCATTTAAACAAGCAGAACGAAGAGCTAAAAGAACTTAAAGCTCAACTAGATAATGCAGCAAAGAACGGCTCTGTACGTCCACCAGCTAGTGACGAAAGTATAGATGCGTGGGCTAAGAAGTATCCTGAAATAGCACAGATAGTTGAGACTATAGCTGACAAAAAGGCAAACGAAAAGTTTAAGAACGCTGACGTTAGGCTACAGGAGCTAGACAAGATAGCTGCAGAAACATATCGTTCCAAAGCTGAAGACGAGATACGTTCTATACATAAAGACTTTGACGAGTTACGTGCTAGTGATAACTTTCACGAGTGGGCAGAAGAACAACCCAAGTGGGTACAGGATGCCTTGTACGAAAACCAAGATGACCCTAAGTCAGTTGTACGTGTAATTGATCTGTACAAGATTGACAATGGTATAGACGTAAAAGGTAAACGTAGGTCTACTAAAGAAGCTGCTTCGCAAGTCAAGACCAAACGCACAACCAAAGTAGAAACTAACGACACATCAGGAAACTTCCGTGAGTCAGATGTGCAGAAGATGACAGCCCAAGAATACGAGGCTAACTCTGATGCAATTATGGAATCAATACGTAGCGGTAAGTTTGTTTATGATATTTCTGGTGCTGCACGTTAAAAAAGTATTGACATTACGCAATTAATATGTATAACTGTGTATGTTAAGACAAGAGTATAAAGCCCTAATACTATTAGCTACCTTTATACTCTTATTAAACTAAGCCAAACAACTAAGTTAAGACACACCTGACTAAGTATAGGCCCAAGTTAACCTGATCAGTACACTTGCACCCTAGAAACATCAGCCCCTTAAAATACGTTTGGGCTTACTTCACATAAGCCAACAAACATCTAAGGAGGATTTATTATGGCTTTTTCATCCGCATCAGGTTATGGGAACTTACCTAACGGTAATTTCAGTCCTATAATCTACTCCAAACAGGTACAGCTTGCGTTTCGCAAGGCTGCTACTGTAGGAGATATCACCAACTCTGATTACTTTGGGGAGATTTCTGCCCAAGGTGATACAGTCAGAATTATCAAGGAGCCTGAGATTTCAGTGCAATCCTATACAAGGGGAACCACTGTCACAGCACAAGACCTTGATGATGAAGACTTTACATTGGTTGTTGATAAATCCAACTACTTTGCTTTTAAGATGGATGACATCGAAGAAGCACACAGTCATGTTAACTTTATGCAGCTTGCAACTGATAGGGCAGCGTATCGCCTAGCTGATCAGTATGACCAAGAAGTTCTTGGTTATCTAACAGGCTTCAAACAGTCTGCGCTACACGCAAAAGCTGACACAGCTAACACCACCGCAAGTGGTGAAAAAGCTGTTCTCTCTGCAGGTTCAGACGAACTGCTATCCAGCATGAAGTTGATCAAAAGTTCATTTGGTAACATTACTACGGCATCTGCTGGTGATCACTCGATTCCAGTAACTGCTCGTATGCCAGGTGCAACATCCCTACCGACTGCAACTGTGTCACCTGCTATGATCGTGTCTCGCATGAAGCGTTTACTTGATCAACAGCAAGTAGATACACAAGGGAGATGGCTGGTAATTGACCCTGTATTTATGGAAATCCTTTCTGACGAAGATAGTCGCTTTATGAACGGAGACTATGGTGAGTCAGGTGGACTACGTAACGGACTCGTGATTAATAACTTTCACGGCTTCCGTATGTATGTTTCATCAAACCTACCAGCAGTAGGTGATGGACCAGGCACTACAGGTACAGCAAACCAGAACACAGCTTTTGGTGTGTTGGTTGCTGGACATGACAGCGCAGTAGCAACTGCTGAACAGATCAACAAGACGGAAACGTATCGTGATCCAGACAGCTTTGCTGATATCGTCCGTGGTATGCATTTGTATGGGCGCAAGATATTGCGGCCTGAAGCAATTGTAACCGCTAAATATAACGCAGCGTAAGGGAGGATTGAATTATGGCTACTATCTCAATGAGCACAAACTCAGCCTCTACTTCCAACAATGGCGGTACAGGCAACAAGCAACTTCGTGGAAGCTTGGTAACTCTGCAGAACGATATTGATCTCGCAGATGCTATTCTACAGAACGGTGGTACTGCACTAGCGGCTAATGATATCATTGAAGCTATTGCTGTTCCTGCAAACACTATGGTCCTGTACGCAGGTTTCAAAGTTGTCACTGCTATGACAGGCACTACTTCTGACTCTGCTTTGCACGTTGGTATTACAGGAACAGACGTAGACTTGTTTGCTGCGTCATTCGACTTAGATGGAGCTTCAGTAGGAGATATTACTCCCCCTGCAGGTCTGTCAAGTGGTGTTGTTGCTAATGTACCAGCATTTACTGCATCAGCAGATACTCTTGATGTAGAGATTCATGCATCAAGTGGAACCATTACTGGTGGCATTATTCGTGTGTTTGCAGTTTGCATACTCATGGATGAAGTATCACAGAGTGGCTCTGCTCAAGAAGTGGATCGTGATCTACTCGCATAACTACTTTAGGGGCTGGCTCAGTGCTGGCCCCTTAAACATCTTACTTAGGGTATTATAATGGCGTTGACATTTCTTACACTCACTAATAGTGTTATTACACGAATGAACGAGGTGGTGTTGACATCCTCTAACTTTTCTAGTGCTAGAGGCGTACAAGTACAATGTCAAAACGCAGTTAACGAAGCAATACGATATATTAATCAAAGAGAGTTTGGTTATCCTTTTAATCACGCTACAGAAACAAAGACACTTACACCTGGTGTCGTAAGGTACTCTATACCTACCAGCACAAAGTATATAGATTACAACACAGCCAGAATAAAGAAAGATTTAGATGTTAATGCTTCAGGCAATAACTTAGCTAAACTAAACTACAACGAATACATAACTAAAGAGTACGCTAACCAAGAAGACGAGATAGCGTCTACTACGTTAAATGGTTCACACTCTTCTTCTGTGACTACCCTTACGCTTACATCAACTACAGACTTTGATAGTTCTGGTACAGTGTTTATAGGCGGTGAGCAAGTTACCTACACAGGTGTTTTAGGCAACGACATAACAGGTTGCACTCGTGGAGCAAATAGCACCACAGCAGAAACACACTCTAGTGGTGTTACTGTAACTCAGTTTGACAGAGGAGGAGTACCACAGTACATTGTGCGTACCTTAGACAATAACTATTTGTTATACCCTTTTCCTGATAAACAATACACACTTACATTTGATTACTTTACATTTCCTTCTGATCTATCAGCGCATGGTGACACAACAACTATACCTGACAGGTTTGCCCCTGTTGTAGTTGATGGTGCTACAGCTTACGTGTATCAGTATCGTGGCGAGTTAAATCAGTATCAGTTAAACTTTGAAAGATTTAATCAAGGCATAAAAAATATGCAGTCACTTGTCATTAACAAGTACGACTACATTAGATCAACTAAGATAGACATTGCTTCAGATTACTCAAATCCTGTCCTTAGAGTTTCGTAAATATGCCAGATAGTTCTCAAACATCCCCTGCAGCGTTTAACTTAGAGGGTGGGCTAGTCCTAAACCGTTCTACGTTTCTTATGCAACCAGGTGAAGCACTACAGCTAGAAAACTTTGAGCCTGATATTCAAGGTGGCTACAGGCGTATAGATGGACACGCTAAGTTTGTAAACCAGCAGATACCTCAAACTAGTGCATCTTCTGAGAAAGTTTTGATGGTAGCAACCTTTGCTAATAAAGTATTAGCTGCACGAGGAGAAAAGATATTTAGTTCTGCATCTACAGAGTTAGCATCAGCTATAGCTTCAACTACAGCTATGACAGGCTCTGGTACTATAACAGTAGATACAACTACAGGGTTTTCTAGTAGCGGCACACTACAAATAAGTGACGAGATATTCACGTACACAGGCGTAACGTCCACTACATTTACAGGTGTAACTCGTGCTGCATCAAGCACAACTGCAGCAGCACACTCAGTTGACGATATAGTATCTGAGAGTTGGACAGAAAGAGATACAGGGCGTACCAGTGCAGCTAAGTATAACTTTGAAAGATTTAACTTTGATGGTAATGACAAGATAATATTTGTTGATGGTAACAATGATCCTGTCGTATTTAACACATCATTAAGTGCAACAGATGTTACCGCTAGTTCAGTTGAAGGTTCTAAGTTTATAGCTGTTTATAAGAACCATATGTTTTACGCTGGTAAATCTAGCACACCACAAGAGATTGTATTCAGCGTACCATTTGACGAAGATGACTTTACAAGTGGTTCTGGTGCTGGCAGTATCAAAGTAGATGATACGATTGTAGGACTAAAAGTATTTCGTGATAACTTGTTTATCTTTTGTGAAAACCGTATCTTTAATCTTACAGGCTCCTCGCTTAGTGACTTCGCTATAGTTCCTGTTACGAGGGATATTGGTTGTATTAATGGAGATACTATCAAAGAATTTGCAGGTGACTTAATATTCCTTGGACCTGACGGTTTGCGTACTGTTGCTGCTACTGCAAGGATTGGTGACGTTGAGCTTGGTACGATTACTAGAAACGTTCAGTCTTTGTTTGATGAAAACATAAAGGACGCAGAACTTTTTGAAAGTGTAACTATACCTGATAAAACACAATATAGAATCTTTTTTGCTAAAGATGGACAAGTTGACAGCTTGACAAGAGGTGTAATATGTGTTATGAAAGGAGATAGGTTTGAGTTCTCTGAAGTAAAGGGTATCAAACCGTCTTGTTCAGACACCTTTGTAAAAGCAGGTAACGTCATAGTTTTACACGGAGACTTTAGAGGATTTGTACACAGGCAAGAAAAAGGTAACACTTTTGATGGTACTACTATCTTTGGAAAGTATAGAGGACCAGACTTAGGTTTTGGTGATACAGGTATACGAAAACACATGCACAGAGTTATTGTTAACTTTAAACCTGAGTCAGCTATAGCTGCAGACTTAATTGTAAGATACGATAACGAATCACCTGATTCAGCAAGACCTGCAGTGTATCCTTTAGATGCAAGTTCTGTTGCTGCACAATATGGAACTGCGACATATGCTGTATCAGGGGCAGCAGCTAATGCTGTGTATGGTGGTTCTTCACAGCCGCTAGTTAGACAACCAGTAGAAGGATCAGGTTTTACGGTTGCATTAAGGGTAAATGACAATGGTGTAACTGCACCTTACTCGCTGAAAGGTTTTCAGTTAGAGTATCAAGTGGGAGCTAGACGTTAATGGGTAGTACTTATACAAGACAATCATCGTACACAGATGGTGACGTAATCCAAGCAACAGATACAAACAACGAGTTTGATCAGCTTGTCGCAGTCTTTAACGAGTCCACAGGACACACACACGATGGTACTTCTCAAGAAGGTGGACCTATCACTAAGCTATTAGGTAACACTCTTACGTTTGGTGCAGGTACATCAGGCACAGATGTTACTGTAACTTTTGACGGTGAGACTAATGATGGCGTACTGAAATGGATGGAAGACGAGGACTACTTTGAGTTCTCTGATGATATACTTGTAGCCTCAACAGAAAAACTACAGTTCCGTGACACAGCTATTTATATTAACTCAAGTACAGATGGACAGCTTGACATTGTAGCTGACACATTAGTACAAGTTGCTACAGCAACTTTTACAGTTGACGCTAGTGGTGACATTACGTTAGATGCAGGTGGAGCAGACGTTGTACTCAAAGATGATGGTACTACGTTTGGTAGCTTAACTAATAGTAGTGGCGAACTTGTTATTAAGTCAGGATCAACACCAACAGCAGCGTTAACGTTTAGTGGTGCTAATATTACTGCAGAGGGTAACTTAACTGTTGACGGTAACTTAGATGTAACAGGCACGTTAGACCTCAGTGACTCTGCATTCACTAATGTAGGAGATGTTCAACTTGATAGCATATCAGGTGACGCAGATACAAACACAAGCATTACATTTAGTGGCTCTGATGTAATTACTGTAGCTACAGGTGGTACTACATCTTTTACAGTAGATGCAAGTCAAAACATCCTGATGAACGCTGCACAGAAAGTCCAGTTTCGTGACACTGCCCTAGCAATTAACTCTAGTACAGACGGTCAGTTAGACATTGATGCTGACACTGAAGTAGAGATTACTGCACCTACAGTACACATAGCTGCAAGCACAGCTATAACTATGGGTTCTGATGCCGTGACCTTTGGCGAGGCTGGTGATACAGACATTGTTTTATCTTTTAATGCTAACAGCAATGACGGTGAGATTAAATGGATGGAAGACGAAGACTACTTTGAGTTTTCTGATGACATCCTTGTAGCATCCACAGAAAAGATACAGTTCCGTGATACTGCTCTTACTATCAACTCAAGCACAGATGGTCAGCTAGATATAGACGCAGACACAGAACTAGAGATAACAGCACCTACAGTTGATATTAATGCATCTACGGTTGTTACAATTAGTAATGATCTTAAACTAGATAGTGATAGTGCTGTACTAGGTTTTGGTGCTGACAATGATACAACTCTTACACACACAGATGGTACAGGATTAACATTAAATAGTACAAATAAGTTAACCTTTGGTGATGCTGCTTCTTTTGTACAGCAATCTTCAGATGGTGTTCTTCGTATAGATGGAGAAGCAACTGTAGACATAAACGCATCTACTGCAGTGCTAGTAAGTAATGACCTAAAGTTAGACAGTGACTCTGCCGTACTAGGTTTTGGCGCAGACAACGACACTACAATTACACACACAGATGGCACAGGTCTTACATTAAATAGTACAAACAAGCTGACCTTTGGTGACGCTGCGTCATTCGTACAGCAGTCATCTGATGGTGTACTACGCATAGATGGCGAGGCTACAGTTGACATTAATGCTTCTACTGCAGTCTTAGTTAGCAATGACTTAAAACTAGACAGTGATGCTGCTGTGCTAGGTTTTGGTGTTGACAATGATGTTACACTTACACACGTAGCTGACACAGGGTTGTTACTTAACAGCACTATGGCTTTGCAGTTTAATGATGCATCACAGTCTATTAATGCTCCCAGCGCAACTGTACTAGACATTAATGCAACTGATGAAATAGAGCTTAACGCAACACTTGTAGACGCTAATGCTAACCTAGATGTAAGTGGCACATATACTGGCGGTGGTCTTATGACTACAGGCGGTAACATAGTCATACCTGATGCAGGTAATATAGGTTCCGCTAGTGACACAGATGCTATAGCTATTGCCTCTAATGGTGTAGTGACATTTAGTCAAGCTATATCTGGCACATCTGCTGACTTTGATGGTGGTGTAACTATTGATAACATAACCATTGATGGTACTGAGATAGACTTATCTAGTGGTACTTTAACTATTGATGCTGCAAGCATAACACTAGATGCTTCTGACTCTATCTCTACTACAACAGCAGGTACATCAAACGTCAAGCTAGGTGCTAATGCAGGTAACAGTATTGCTTCTGGTGGTAACTATAATGTGCTTATAGGTGATGAAGCTGGTACTGCTATTACTACAGGAGATGGTGTAGTTGCGGTAGGATTTGAAGCACTGTCTACAGAAGATGCAAACGGAACAACAACTGCTATAGGATACCAAGCATTAAAAGTACAAAACGCAGGTGCAGAGTCTAATAATACTGCTGTAGGTTATCAAGCAGGAGTAGCAGTTACAACAGGCGTATCAAATACTTTAATTGGTGGTCTAGCTGGAGATGCTCTTACTACAGGTCAGCATAACACAGCAGTTGGTAAGAACGCATTAGGGGCAGATACAAAAGGTCAGTTTGGTGTTGCAATAGGAAACAGTGCACTAGCAGCTCAAAATTTTACTACTGCCGTTAATAGTTTAAATGTGGCTGTTGGTGATGATACAGGAAAGTCAATTACAACAGGCATACAAAACACTCTCATAGGTGCAGCAGCAGGTGATGCCTTAACTGATGCTGATTACAACGTAGCTATTGGTAAAGAATCTTTAACTACAGATACTTTAGGTAGTAGATCAGTTGCTATAGGTTTTAAAGCCTTAAAAACACAAAATTTTACTACGGCTACGAATAGTTTTAATACGGCAGTTGGTTTTGCTGCTGGTGAGAGTTTAACCACAGGTATACAGAACACCATTGTCGGCAGTAATGCAGGTAATGCTTTGACTACTGGGATTGAAAATGTTCTCGTGGGATATACAGCAGGTGATGCACTTACTGATGCAGATTATAATGTTGCAGTAGGTAAAGAGTCTCTAACAGCTATGACTTTAGGAAGTCGTAATGTTGGGGTTGGGACATTTACTTTAATGTCTGCTAATGTCACCACTGCTACAGACACTTACAACACAGCTGTAGGCCACCATGCAGGTGCAAATGTTACAACAGGTATATATAATACCCTTATAGGTGGTTTAGCAGGTGATGCTTTGACTGAAGGCACTAGAAATGTTGCTATGGGATTACAATCTCTTACAGCAGACACATTAGGTAGTAAATCTACAGCATTAGGATACAATTCTCTTGCTACTCAAAACTTTACTACAGCTACGGATACTTTTAATGTAGCAGTAGGATTTGGTGCTGGTGAATCAGTTACAACAGGTGTGAGCAATACACTTGTTGGTTCTGAAGCTGGAGATGCTCTTACGGATGCAGATTATAATGTTGGTGTAGGTTATGGTGCACTAACTAGAGATACATTAGGTAGCAGAACAGTAGCTATAGGTCTTAATGCCTTACAAAATCAAAACTTTACCACTGCTACAGATACTTACAATGTAGCTATAGGCAGTAATGCAGGTGAAGCAGTTACAACAGGAACCTCCAACAACCTTATTGGTGGGCTTGCAGGTGATGCTCTTACTACTGGCTCATTTAATCAAGTTTTGGGTGTTACTGCATTAGGTGCTGATACATTAGGTAGTAGAAGTGTAGCTATTGGTCACGGTGCTTTACTTACACAAAACTTTACCACTGCTACAGATAATTACAACATAGCAATTGGACATAATGCAGGACTAGCAGTCACAACAGGTATATACAATACCATTGTAGGTGGATTAGCTGGTGATGCAATAACTGATGCAGATTATAATACAGCAGTAGGTACTTTTAGCTTAACTACTAATAGTTTAGGATCAAGAAGCACAGCTATTGGGTATGGAGCATTGTCTGATCAAAACTATACTACAGCAACGGATAGCAATAATACTGCTGTTGGATTTGCTGCAGGTGAAAATGTTTCAACAGGCATACAAAACACCATTATAGGTGCTTCTGCTGGTGCTGCACTCACGACAGGAAGTTACAATGTAGCTGTAGGATTTGAGGCTCTTAGCACTGAAGATGCTCATGGAAATAACGTAGCAATAGGCAATAGAGCCTTCAAAACTCTTAATGCAGGAGCATCAGGTTTAAACGTAGCAGTCGGTGACGATGCAGGTACACTTCAACAAACTGGCACAGAGAATACTTATATTGGTGCATTAGCTGGAGATGCCACTATTGACAGTGGTAGCAATACTGCTGTTGGTTGTAGGGCTTTAAGTGCGGATAGTGGTGGCACAAATACAGCCATAGGCTCAGATACTTTATTAGTTTGTACAGGTTTTGATAATACTGCTTTGGGATATACAGCAGGATATGCTGTTTCAAGTGGGCATAATAATTTGTTAATGGGTCATAATGCAGGACGTGGCACTTCTCCCGGCGGTGAAATCTCAACAGCAAATGATACTATAACTTTAGGTGACAACGACATTGCTGTTGCAAATATTAAAGTAGATTGGACAGTATCTTCTGACCAAAGAGACAAAACAGACTTTACGGCCTTGGACATAGGTTTAGACTTTGTTAAGGCTCTTAATCCAGTAACGTATAAGTGGGATGAAAGGTCTAACTATGGTGATTCAGACGCAGATGATTGGAGCTTGTCAGATCAAACACCTGATGGTACGCACAAAAAAGAACAGTTAGATATTGGATTTAAAGCTCAAGAAGTTGAGGCTTTAGAAATAGCTGCTGGATACAATAAGTCTAACAAAACAAACTTAACCGTTTCACTTAGTCCAGATGGCAGTCAATATGGAATGAAGTACAGCAAGTTTGTACCAATCCTAGTCAAAGCATTACAAGAACTATCAGCAAAGAACGATGCCCTAGAAGCACGAATAGCAACACTAGAAGGATAAACAATGGAACTACTAGCAAGAAACTTCCCTAACATTGGGGTGGTAGAAGGAAAACTATCAGAAGAAATAGTTGATGACTTGTGGACATTAATAAACGAAGCAAGAGAGCAGCCAGAAGATATGAAGCCTGAACTAGCAGGTAACATTAGTTCTTCTATCAGACTAGATAGTAAGTCAGATTTAATAGAAGACTTTGTAGGTGAGGTAATACCAGCCTATATGAGAAAACACTTAGAAGAGTATGGATCACCCTATCGTTTAACTATGAAAGAAGATGAAGGGTTTAACTTAGAAAGCCTATGGGTAAACTTCCAAAAGCAAAATGAGTTTAATCCACCACATGATCATGCAGGTGTTTACAGCTTTGTAATATGGATGCAGATACCTACGTCTTACGAGGAACAACGCAAGCTACCTATTTGTGCAGAGTCAAATGCAGACAACCACATAAGTAACTTTGCATTTAGCTACACAAATACGTTAGGCAGGGTGTCAACCTTTGCATATAATATGGAGAAACAAGCAGAACGATAT
>VMHT01059112.1_pt1 | contig 11725 bp, 9 predicted proteins | sample 4693611 | NCBI WGS metagenome assembly VMHT01 (sample SAMN12280063, study PRJNA550983) | marine metagenome | isolation source: seawater sampled from same location over 5 years 0.02-0.2 micron viral filtrate | place: USA: collected off the coast of southern California halfway between the port... ...
AAGTCTGTACCGATTACACTGATCTTTGGCTTACTTGTTCAAGGGGCAGCTATCGTATGGACAGTATCAATGATGATGTCTGATATAGAAGCTAACAGAGAAGACATCGTAGCAATAGAACAACGTATGGGCAGGTTAGAAGACTCTGTGCAAAGTCAAGCAGTAGCACTTGCCCGTATTGACGAAAACATAAAAGCAATAAGATCATCAGTAGAAAAGATGGCATCTCGTAATGAATAATAGGGTTTGCCATAATGATAGAAGTATTAGCTTTAGCAGGTGCAGTTACTAAGATAGCTGGTGCAGTTAGTTCTGCAGTTAAAGCTGGTAGTGATGTAGCAGACTTACTGCCTCACTTTGGTAAGCTTGCAAAGCTTGACAGTGAAATACAACTAGCTGAGAAAGGGCAACACAAAGGCCCACTAGGTAGACTAAGCTCATCTGAAGAAGAGGGCTTTGCTATAGCCCAAGCTAAGATGAAGCACAAAGAATGTATGGATGAGCTAAGGTCAGCTTGTCAACTATATGGACCACCTGGCATGTGGGATCTTGTCGTAAAAGAGCAAGCTGCAGCTAGGCAAAGACACAAAGAAGCACTAGAGGCACAAGCCAAAGCTAGAGATAGATTGTTCTGGGGTATATCTTTAGCAGTAGGTGTGATACTATTTGTAGGTGGTACAGGTGCTATGATCTGGGGTTTAAACGAAGTAGTGAATGGATAAATAATAATGGTACAAGTTACAGATGCATACGGAAAAACGTTTAATATTGATAGTGGTGATCTTGCTGATTTTAAACGTCAAAAAGAGTACGAGCAATCTCTCATAAGGGGGGATACTCTTAATGTATATAACATTGATACTACTGGAAGTGATGCTTCAGCAAGTGTAGCAGATATTAATAGACAGATAGCTGCAGCACAAGCTAAAGCTGGGGTAGCTTCTCAAGCTAATACTAAAGTAACTCCCGCAGCTACTACAACACAGGCAACCACTCAAAACAGATCAACGATGTTTGGTGGTCAATTAAAAGACTACACTAACTTAGACAATAACCGTTTTCAAGCTTATGATTTAAGTCAGGATGGTAATACGGTAGGTTATTCTAAATACGGTAATGCTGCAGGTTCCTCTATTGTTATTACTCCTGAAGGTAAATTTAGATTAAATCCTAATCAATATATTGCTGGAGAATTAGGTGTAGCTGCAACAGACTTTGATACATTAGATGAAGCCTTTGGTATGTTAGATAGATACAATGGTGATCCAGCTAATACTTTTGCTAGATATAATGCAGCTACACAACAAGGCTTAAACGATACTGATGCTAATCTTTATGCTAGTGATGCTAGTTATAGCAATCCTGCTCAAGTAGTTGAGGCTAGAGAAGCAGAAACAACAAGATTAGCAGAGGAAGAAAAACTAGCGGAAGAACAACGTATAGCAAAGGCAGCAGAAGAAGCGGCTAGAATAGCTGTTGAAAAAGCAAGAACAGCGGAAGAGGCTAGGATTGCTGAAGAACAAAGACTGGCAGCTGAAGCAGAATCTGCAAGGTTAGCAGAAGAGCAACGTATAGCTACTGAAACTGCAGCGAGGTTAGCAGAAGAGCAACGTATAGCTACTGAAGCCGCTGTAGCTGTGCCTGTTCAACAGACTGTTCCATATACCTCACCAGAATTTACTCCTTCTACACAAACAAGTAGTGTTAATTATGCACCTACACCCTACAGCCCTGCGGCCCCTACATATACAACTCCTGCACAAGCAGCACTATCTACCACACAGTTTAGTCCTCAATATGTAGCTGGACCTGTAGAACAAAACATAAAACTACCTTCCAGTGGTACAACAGGTATAACTCAAACAGTTATGTATAAAAATCAACGTGGGCAACAAATACCAATCACAGAGATAGACGGAAAACCTATGACATATGTACCTCCAGGGTATACTAGGATGGCTCAAGGTGGCATGGTAGGTTATGCTGAAGGTGGTGATGTAAACCTTAACGCACAGTACCAACTGGCTACTAAGTTCTTAGGTTATCAAGGACCAAAGACTACAGCTGGACTTAATGACTTTGCTAAAGCAAACCCTGGTGCTGCTGCACGTATGGGTATGTACCAACAAGCTATGGCTCGTGGTGGTATGGTTCGTGGTCTACAAGAAGGTGGTGATAGCTCTAAAAAAGATGATGATTCTTCTGAAAACCTTAATCAGTTTGGTTATTACAAAGATGTTGCACCTATGTTTGGGGATGCTGTAAGTCAGACTATGCAACCAATGCAATCTACCGTATCTTATATGACACCTACGGCTGATCAAAACATAGCAGCGGGTGCGGGTCAAGTTGGAACTTATGCACCAACAGTAGGTGCGGCACAAGTTTATGGGGTAACTCAAGCTTCTACACCTACTTATGCACCTTCAGCAACTTATGGTGCAGCTACTGCTGCAGAACAGGTAGCAAAAGAAACAGCAGCTACACCTACAGTAACTGGTGAAATAAAACCTGAAGCTCAGGTTGATGCTGCACAAGGTACTTCTAGTTTAAACATTGATGTAGCTCAAGGTACTGCGACAATGATGTCTAATCCTGTAACCAGAGAAATACAGGATGGAGAGCTTATTAGTGGTGCAGCAGACGCACAGAAAGCTGCTAAGTTTACTGAACAAATTCAGGCTGCTCAGGCTACCCCAAGTAAACAAGCTACTGTACAGGGCCAATTAGAAGGTCTTATGCAACAGTTTGAAGGTGGTGATACACCTGCATGGGCAGCTGGTGCAATGCGTAATGCTCTGGGTGCTATGGCTGCTCGTGGATTAGGTGCTAGTAGCCTTGCTGGACAAGCTGCCGTACAAGCAGCTATGGAATCAGCTTTACCTATTGCTCAAGCAGATGCACAAACAATTGCATCTTTTGAAGCTCAGAACTTGTCAAACCGTCAACAACGTGCTATGCTAGGTGCACAACAACGTGCTCAGTTTATGGGTCAAGAGTTTGATCAAGCCTTCCAAGCTCGTGTACAGAACTCTTCTCGTATTGCTGACATAGCTAACATGAACTTTACAGCAGAGCAGCAGGTAGCTTTAGAGAACTCTCGTGCTGCTAATACCATGAACCTAGCTAATCTGTCTAATCGTCAAGCCGGTATCATGGCAGAAGCTGCTGCAGTTGCTAACATGGACATGGCTAATCTTAATAATCGTCAACAAGCTGCAGTACAAAATGCTCAGAACTTCTTGGCAATGGATATGGCAAACCTTGATAGAGAACAGCAGACTGCACTGTTTAAGTCACAACAAAATGTTCAAGCTTTGTTTACTGATCAAGCCGCTGAGAATGCTGCACTACAGTTTAATGCTTCAAGTGAAAATCAAACTAAACAATTTTTTGCTTCATTGTCCAGTCAAACTTCACAGTTTAATGCAGCACAAACTAATTCCGTAAATCAGTTTAATGTAAATTCTGTAAATGCTGTTCGTGAGTTTAATGCTAACTTACAACAACAACGAGATCAATTTAATGCAACTAATGGATTAGTTGTGGCGCAAGCTAATGCTCAGTGGAGACAGAATATAGCTACGCTTAATACTGCTGCACAAAATGAAAGCAATATGACTTTTGCTACAGCTATTAATTCAATGACTCAAACTAATCTAGACGCTGTATGGCAACGTGAACGTGATATTATGTCTTTAGCTTTTCAAACCGCTGAAAGTAATGCCAATAATGCTACTCAAATTTTGTTGCAACAAATGGCAGCAGATGCCACTGTAACAGCTGCAGAGCTTCAAGCTAAAATTGAAGCTACCTCAAAAAGCGGAGATTTTTTATCTGAAGTCTTCCTAAAAATTATTGATTTCTAAAACTTGAAAGAGGTTTAAATATGTCGCTAAGTTTAAGACAGGACAGACAAAGAAAAAAGTCTGCTTTACTAAGTAAAAATACTACTGATATACAAGAGCCAGATAGTATTATTGGGTTAGGTCGGGCTAGATCTAAACCTAAAGCACAGACTGTAGGTATGCCTAGTGCAAAAGGTGAAATGCAAAAAGTAAAAAATACCTACGCAGATACTTCTAAACAAGTAGCATCTTGGGGTCAAAGTTGGGACGAAATTCTTAATGAGGTATTTCAAGAAGATGCCCCCGAATTAGCAGAGGCTAAGAAAAATCTTGGTATGTCTGATACACCTAAAGCTATGGTTAAAGATGCTAATAAAGAAGATGTTGGACAAAGGCTTATGGGAGATGTATCAGAAGTTTTGGGTTTAACAGATTTTCAAGCTGCAGGTATAGTAGGTAACTTTGATCATGAAACAGGTGGGTTTAATTACCTGCAAGAAATAAAACCTGTAGTTCCTGGTTCTAAAGGTGGTAGGGGTTTTGCGATGTGGACTGGACCAAGAAGAAAAGCATTTGAATCTTGGTCAAAAGAAAATAATTTAAATCCAGATTCTTACGAAGCATCTTTTGGTTTTTTTATACACGAAGTTCAAAACACTTCTGAGGGAAGGTTTATGAAAAAGTTACAAGAAACTAAAACTGCAGAAGAAGCAGCTCGTGTATTTTCACAAGGATATTTAAGACCAGGAAAACCTATGATGAAAAACAGAGTATCTAAAGCTAATTACTACGCAGGAGTAGAATAATGATACAATCACTTCAAGGAGCAATTCCTGGCCAATCTTTAACAGATGAACCTAAAAACTTTCCTTGGGAAAGACCCCCACAGATAACAGATCCTGATGAGGCTATTCGATATCATATAGATCGTATCTCTGATGAAGAAGTTATTGATAATGTTTTCTTTGCTCTAGACTTTGGTGTACCTGCTAAGAACTTAAGTGATTCTATTATGACTGGTGCAGTGGCAAAGGGTGTACATAGTATTGATATTAGCCTTATTGCAGAACCCATCGTAAGAAAATTTATTATGAAGGCTGCCGATAAAGCTGGAGTAGAGTATCAAGAAACCTTTGAGGAACCTAAGGTAGATCCAATGGAAAGGGCAGCTATGCTTGTTGCTGCTAATAGGGCTACCCCACAAGATCAACAAGATAAAGGCTACGCACTCTTAAAAGAGTCTGAAGAAGCTGTTACAGCAGAGGCCATGCCTCAAGAAGAACTAGCAGTTGAAGAAGAAGTAAAACCAAAAGGTTTAATGGCGAGGTAAGATATGTTAGGTGCAGTTTTAGGTGGAGCATTCTTAGGCGGTTTAGCTGATAGGATGAAAGAGAATAGAGAGTATACTAAGTCTAAGTCAGATGCTATGCAAGAGTATTTGTGGAAGTCTGGACTTAAAAGACAGCAAGAAGTTCAAGAGTCTCGCACAAAACTTGAAGCTGCTTATGATTATCTAGATTCAAAAGGATTAGATAAAGAATCTTCTCTCGGTATACTATCTGAAAACCCAAAAGAACTTTTAAGAATAGCTGCAGCTGCACAAGCTGCGGAGTTAGAGGGTAGACTAACCGAAACAATTCTTAATGATGCTGTAATTCAAGCAACTAATTATGCTGCACCTAGTGACGTATCTGCCGCAGATTTAATTAAACAGGCTACACCAGACTTTATTACTGGTGCAAAAATTAAAAAGCCTGAACAACAAGAGTCTACAATACTTGGTAAGATCTTTAGTCCAAAAGACTTAGAGGATGTTATGTATGACGTATACTCTTCTAATATCATGGGTGTTACAGGTGCAGATATTGAAGCTAGTGTTTCTGCTCCTACAATTAGGGGTCGTAAGGAAGGTCCACTAGGGGTTACAACTGATCTTGGTGTATTAGCAGAACAAGAAGACTATACAGTTCAACAAATAAACGAGATGGAAAAAACTGTACAGGGTAGATATGACGAAAGTTTTGCTGAGATACAAACTCAGACACTTAATATTTTGAGTGATTATGATGATACTATACCTGATAGCCAACAATTAGGTGAGAATTTAACACTTGGGCAGGTTAGAGAAAAACAAAAAGAAATTAAAAGAATAGAAAATCTTTTAAATAATGATAAAGATTATGAAGCTTATAAAGCCATGATGAAACTAGACCCCAGCATAGCATTAAGCTTTATTGCTAGGGGGGGACTAGCAGCCGCTGTATTTACAAACGATTTAGGTTTTGGTCTTGACCAAACTTATTTAGACACTCTTTCGGGGATTTAATAGTGACCAGCTACGCAGATAAACTAAGGGCTATTTCGACTCCAACTGAGTTGGATAATGAAGTTATAGAAGATACGCAACCTGTACCTGAAGGATTTGAACCTACAAAAACAGAGGGTAAAGGTCTTGTAGAAACCTTATCTGTTGATGATAACTTTGAAGTTATTGAACGGTACATGTCTCAGAGACATGGTATGGATACCTCTAAGAATGATAAAGAAGACATTATTAATTCCTATGTAAATCATATGCGTGGCTTTAATTCTGGTCAGTCGTTAATAACCTTAAGTGAGCTTACCTTTTTAAACACTGGTGATGATGTTAAGTTAGCTAACAAACGTAAAGCTGCACAGGATGCTTACAAATTGTTTGACTCTTTGGGTGGTGCCTTTAGCAAAGACAGAACCACTGGAGAAAAAGCTGATGCTGTGTACGACTACGCTAGAGCGTTTATTGTGGACCCAATTAATATAGTATCTCTTGGTGCAGGTAAGCTCTTTAGTATAGGTGCCAGTAAGACTGCTGTACAGGGAGCTAAAGAATTAGCCTTTAGGGTTGGTAGACAGGCAGCATCAAAAGAGTTAAAAAGAACTGGCAGTAAAAAAGCTGCAGCTAAAGTTCAAACTGAAGTCACTCAAAGAGCTTATCAAGAGGCACTAAAAAAGTCTAAGACTAAAGCTATACTGGATAAAGCCGATAAAAAATCTATCTATGGTTCTCTTGGTTTTGATATGGTCTCTGCTGGTGCACTCGATGTAGCACAACAAAAAGCAGAAGTTATATCTGGATTTAAAGAGGAGATAGATCCCTTTCAAGCTGGCATATCTACAGCCACTGGTGCATTGGGTGGAGCAACACAACTTGGTTTAGTATATCTTAAGAACAAAAAGGCCATACCTCTAGCTTCAATACAACTACATAGGGCTGGTCAAGTTAAGAAGTTTGAGGGATTACAAAAACTATCTTCTGAACAGTTAGCTCAAGAACTTTTTGAACTAAAAGAAAGAACAACTACTTGGGCTAGGATGGTTAAGGAAGGTAAAAAACTTACTGAGGTTTCTAACAACCCTAAGACTTCTGTAGATTACGACACCGAGTTTGCCTTAAAGTTTTTTATTGGTAGTGAAGAAGAGGGTTGGGATGGTGTAGCCTCTGTACTAAGTAAGGCTGGCTATAAAAAACCAGAGGACATGCAGGTTTCTTTATATATTAAAGAAGCACTTGAAGATATGCCATCACAAAATAAAAAACTTGTAGAAGAAGCTTATGAGATACTTCGTGATTCTTCAGATCAACTTAAAGATTTTTCTTTTGAAGACTTTTTAAATATCGGTGCAAAGACTGCAAGTGAAGCAGGTCAAAGATTAAACGTAGAGTCTCAGATAGCTAAACGTCTTCAGGCTATGGGGCTTGACCCTAAAAAAACATCTGCAGAAAAAGCAGCTAAGGCAGTTTTAGATCCTTTAGAAAAAGAAAAAGGAATAAAGAAAACTTTTGGTGAACGTTTAGTAAACGTACAAGAGAATTTAGTAAGAGCTATTGTTACTCATCCTGGAACCACGGGCCTAAACGTTATTGGTTGGAAAGCTGCAACAATAAATCAAAGTGCATCTGATATGATTCGTGCTGCTCTGTATGGTGGTGGTTCTGTGTTTAATACCCTGAAGGGTGATAGTGTAAATGCACTTAAGTATAAAAATTTAGCTACTCAAATGATGAGCCTTCAAAGACAGAAGGTACGTAATATGGTTGATGCTTACGGGACTTATGAATCTGTTATGGACTATCTTGCTATTCGTCCAGGTGCACAGCAAGAGTTGTTTAGGTATATTAATGGTGGAGTAGAACTCAAAGGTATTTTAGATGAGTTTAAACTAAATCCAAAAGAGATTCCAAATAAAAGTAATTATCAAAAATTTAGTAACTTTTTTGAGACAGCTTACGGTGTTAAAGCTCAAGACTTTTTGACAAAAACACAGGAGTTTCAATACTCTTTGGATAGGGAGATTAGACTTAAGTATAATAAAACCTATCATGAGTTTATGGATGATCCAAATCTTGTTGGTTTGTTATCGGAGCCAGGATCAGAGGCATTCAAAGAGTTTGCTGAACTTGAAGCTAGAGCTGTACAAAATGCACTAAGGAATACCTTTTCTAAGAAGTTTGGTAATCAAGACGATCTAGTAGGTCAAACTGCAAACATAATTGAAAACGTTAGGTCAGTGCCTGTGCTTGGTGCATTAGCTCCGTTTGGACAGTTTTGGAATAACAGTGTTGCATTTATGTTAGATCACTCTGGCTTAAGCTTACTTAATAAGTATACAATTAAAGCTGGTGGTAAAGATGTTGTTACTAGGGATACAATGGATCTCAGCACTAAAACAGCTGTAGGTTGGGGAACTGTAGCAATAGCAACAGTATCTCAGATAGATAACTTAGAAGAAGGGCTTGCTTGGTATGAAGACAGGGATGAGTTTGGTGCTGTAAAAAGTTACCTCTACGACTACCCAAGAAATGTTCCCATGCTTGTAGGTCGTATGGGTGCTCATGCAATACGTGATGGGTCAGTACCACAAGATCTTTTTGTAGCTTTTGGAGATAACTTTGGTACTCGTGCTTTAACTGACGATATGGGAGAAGCTTTTGGTATAGTAGGTAAAGCTATTTACCTTGCTGGTGAAGCTAAAGATGGAGAATTTTTAGAATTAACCGGTATGTTTCTTGGAGATTTAACTTCACAACACGTATCAGGTTTTACTAGAAGGTTTGACCCAATCAACCAAGCTGTTGCTATGGCTAGGGGAGAGGATTATAAAGTAGTTGATAAGAAAGAGGGTAATAAAGTTGTTAATGATTCCCTTAGATACATGGATCAGATCTTTGAGGTATTAGCCGATGCTTCTGTTGATCCAGATGAGATGAAGAGTCGTGTCGGTATAGCTACGACAGAGAAGGAACAAGCTCTTACAAGAGAGCCTGGTCAAGTCCCTATTGGTAGACTTTCTGGCTACAGGGAAGTGCTGCCTTCAACCACTATTCAAAAACTGTATAATGATGTTGGTAAACCTCAATGGCAAACTGAGATAAGGAGTAAGTCTCCCGAAGCAGTTAATGTTTTTAATAGGTATGTCCGTCCACGTTTAGAAATCTATGCGGATTCTGTAGTCGATAGTGGTCAGTGGGACAGTCTATCCTTAAGGGAGAAACGTAATACTCTTACAGACATATTGTCTATAGCTAAGAAGGATTCTTTAGAAGCCTTAGATAGGTCTATTGATCCAGAAGAAAAAAAGACTAAGCTTATCTTTACCGTAAAAAATAAAGGTAAAAAAGCAGACCTACGAAGAGCCTTAGATTATTTTAAAATAAATGAAAAAGATATGTGGACACTAGATGTAAATCAACTATTGTTGCTAGAAGATCTAGTAGAGAACTTCGCTAATAACGAAGAGAAATTAAAAAAAGATCTTGGATTAGAATAAACTTAAGGGGGCCACTTGAAGCCCCCTTTTGTTATTCATCATCATCCTCTAACATGAAGTCAGCCCAATCATATGACTCACGTTTTATATCTCCTCTGTGTATGTGACCTGGAGATCTTGATAACAACGCAGCCATCGCTTGACCAGCTAAGTACCTACGAGAAGTAAGTGCTTTGTTTTTCAGCGGTGGCTTTATCTTTTTCTGCCTGTAACTTTTGGCCTCTTCTTCAAGACTCTTTTTGTTTTTGTTCATTCAACTTAACCCTTTCAAGGTTACGGAAGTAAGCTTTGTTAAAGCCCATCTCCCACTCCCTGCCCTGCTTAGTATTTAGCTTATGAGGGTTACCTAAGTTGCCCTCTCTAAAAGCCTTTATACCTTCTTCGTATGGTTTCATTTGTGCATTTCCTCCATTGCCTCTAACATTTTATTTAGATACCATTCTGCTTTCTCCATATCCTGAACAGGGTTACCCTTGTACATGTACCTGTGTTGATACTTGATCATATTACCGTGGCAATAACCAATGAACTGATCAAGGGTTAGCACCTGTTTAATATAATCAATGCACTCTATACCACCACTTAACTTGTAATGTGCTGGGCTGTTTACTGGATCGTATTTCATTTAAACCTCTTTAGGGATTTCAAAACAATAGTATTTTACATCAGAGTTAGGTGAAGGTCTAGTGTCCATAAGTCTTTTTTTAAGTGGAGCTGCAAACTGATGGCAAGCAAGCTGACTTGGAAAGAACGTATCATGACCTTGGATCTTATACCTATCTTCAAAGAACATTATGAGCACTAGAACATACATTTTATTTCTCCTATGTTATATCAACCATCTCACAAACATCACCTGTACAGGCCATTGTCTGCATTGATACTGTGTTGTCTTCCTTCTCGTAGTTAGCCAGCTCACTCCAAGCAATAGCAGATGGCATAGCAGAAAGCAAGTCCTTATACTGATCCTTATCTACTTCTTGATAGGGTGCTTGTTGATAAGTGTGCTCGTTGTAAGGCAAGAAGGATACGCCCGACATCTCGTCAAAGTACTTGTACACAAATGCACCTACTTCAAACCACTCATCCTTACGCACATTGATTGTCACTGAGGGTTTATGCTCACACCAATATCGTTGATACATCAACCAAGTCTCAAGTTGTTCAATGGCTGTCATATCTTCAGTAACCACTGCCTTAGTTGGAGACTTTACAGGAAAACTAAATACCGTTGTTTGATCTGGCTTCATAACACAAGGTTCACTAGGAATGCCCTGATCAGTCATGAACTGTGTTAGGGGATCTTTATTATCACCACGCACAGTACGGATATAATAGGGACTATGGCGAGCATGTATGCCACTGGCACTATCCACCAATTGCGATACCGTCCCTGACGGTTTGACGCATGTAATTGCAGCAGCAACAGGTATACCAAGACGGTCAGCCCATTCAGCATTAGTAGAAACACAAATCCCACGAAGATATTCAAGAGTCTTCTCCAAGCCTTTGTTCTTAATAGTCATCAAGGAGTTGTCCATTATCCCTGTAAGTGACACACCCAACAGACGCTCTTCTTCTGTGTTCTTGTTCCACACCTTACGCAAGTATGGAAACTTGGTGTAGGTGGATTGTATGGTTCCCAGAATCGTAGCCAGTTTAACTTTACGCTCAAGATCTTCCATGCTGTCTGTCGCACGTACCACAACTTCAGTGAGATTGCAAAACTGATTCGGTCTAAGTATGATCTCACTACACGGGTTAGTCCCGAACTCATAGTTAGGATCACGCCGACCATTCTTTTCAGCTTGCTTCTTACTTGCTTGACGATTGAATACACCACGCTCTCCACTTCCTGACTCTACCAGTGCCATCCACTCACGCATGAAGGATACAGCATCTGGTTTCTCTGTGTAGCTCACAGAGTTATTAGCTAAGGCACGTTGTGGATCATTCTCCCACCATGCACCTGACTTAGCATGACGCATACGATCATCACTGAGGTTACTCAAAGAGATCATAGCTGATCTACGTACACCACCTACGACAACTACCTCACCAATCTTACA
>VMHT01221523.1_pt1 | contig 11719 bp, 11 predicted proteins | sample 4693611 | NCBI WGS metagenome assembly VMHT01 (sample SAMN12280063, study PRJNA550983) | marine metagenome | isolation source: seawater sampled from same location over 5 years 0.02-0.2 micron viral filtrate | place: USA: collected off the coast of southern California halfway between the port... ...
CAAGCCTGGGTACCACCCCTGGACAGTCAAGTTCGACTCTTTTGGTAGGAGCCTCTTCCTTGCACTATAAACAAAAATTAATTACTTTTTTGTTGCTTATGTACTTAATATAACAGACTTTATATATAAAGTCAACCTCTTTTTTACCAAAATATTAAATTTTTTGTAATCTAGGGTCTGTACTAAGTATGTTCTTTTCAGCTCTTGGTCTAGATAGACGATTTTCAGCCATTTTGCGTACTATTGCTTTATGTGCTAGTTCCGTTTTTCTCTTTTTGCGAGCTATTTCGAAGTCTTTATGATTCATGACACTCTCCTCGTTAAAGTTAAGTGCGTTCCTTCGCTAATGCTACTTCCGGGCTAATTGCCTGAACGTTGTATTATTATTTAGTATCTAGTACTTGAATAAATTCGTTTTCTCTGTCCAAATATTTAAAGTCAATCTTTACTGGATCAAACTTATCTAACGCATCAAATACTATTCGTGTGTCTAACTCTCCACAAGTATAGACGTCTAATTGTATTAGTTTTGGAGATTGTTCGTCCCATATGTGTATTGCTACATGTGATGTTTCAATGATGGTAACGCAAGTAAATCCTTTGTTACCTTTCATATCACAATACTTAACATAAGGTCCCATCATAATCTTCATACCAATGTCTCTAATTAAATTAGAGGCCCAATCAGTAATAGTTTGTTCGCATATTGGAGGATTACTTACTTCTGCTCGTACTATTAAATGTTTATGTTTCATAACTTATAGTTTATATTAAGTTATACCTTATTTGAAACAAAATGTCAACCAGAAAATTTAGTCAAAAAAATAGGCGCCGTAGCGCCTATTTTGTATTTTGTAACTTAAGACTTAGCTAAAGCTAACGTTAGCAATGCTAACACGAGCTAGGTAGTCTGCTGCGTTACCTAATGAACTTGCAGTGTTGTTTAGCTCAACATATCCGTATCTAGTCATGAATGACACAACTGGTTCGAATGATGTTGGATCTAATACAACGCCACTTGACATTAGTGGGATATATGGGCAATAGAACGCTGCTGCGTCTGATTCGCTTGATCCCTTGTAACCTACAAGTACGTCTTGTGCATCAGCAGCATATGTGTTTACATATACTTTCATTGCATTGTTTAAAGTACCAACCATTTTAGTATTAGTTGGAGCTTCAAATGTGCCTTCAGTTGTTCTTGCGAACGCTGAAGTTGTTGCTGATTGAAGTACTGTTAATGCATACGGACTTACAACTGCCCAGTTACCTGCGCCTCTACGTGTACGTTGTGCAATTTTGTTACTTGCGCGGTTGATCATAACAGCTAATGCTGCATGCTCGTCACCTACGAAAGTAGCTGTTCCTGATACACCAGCTTGATCATACTGAGTATCTGCTTCAGCTGTTCCTGCTAATGTGTATAGTGAACCAAGTACTTCTTGGTCAATCTCAGCTGTAATTTCTTGAGCTAAAGCAGCCATAATTTCTGCTTCAACATCAATACCATGCTGTGATTGTGCGTCTTGTGCAGACTCAAAAGTCCAACGTGCTGATAGCTTACGTGATTTAGCTTCAACAGTCTGTTTTAAGATCTGAATAGACATTTTGTTACCAGCTTCACCTTCTAGTGCTGCTGTGTTTGCCGCTGTTCCTGCTGTCGCACCTGAGTACGCTTCAGCAATTTTGAACGGTGATAGTGCTTCTTCACCAGCTACAGTACCGCTTGCGCCTGTACCAACTGTATCCGAATAACGAACACGTAGTGTGTGAATTTGCCCTACTGGGCCAGTCATAGGCTGAACACCAACGATTTCATTAGCAATGACTGTTGGCATTACACGTCTGATGACGGGTAAAATAACTCTGTTAAGAGTTGCGACGTTACCGGCGGATGTTGCACCTGCGCCTGCAGTTTCTGACAAATACTTGCGTGTATTTTCCAGTGTAGCTGACATTACAGATTTCTTTGTGCCTGCTAGGCCTTCAAGAAGTGCGCTCTTCGTATCCAGCCAGCGACTTTCTAATAGTTCTGACATAGTTTTCTCCTTAATTTAAACCAGCTAAACGTCTAATGTCAACGACATTATCGTCTTGCTTTGAACTAACGTTAGTTTGTTTTCTATTGCCTGTGATTTCTGTGCCTTCTGTAATTACTGCCTTCTGCTTCGCTGGAGATTTACCATCAATTACTGACGGTAGGTACTTGTCAAATGCAGATTGTAGTCTGTTTGTTTGTACTGATTCCAGTAAATCTGTCATGATTTCTTGTTCTGCTCTGTTTAGTGGGCTTAACAATCCATCAATAGTTTCTTTGCGCTCAGCGATTTGTGCCATACGCTTAACTTCGTTCGCCTTAGACTCAGCTAAAACTTTTGCTTTTGTTGCAAATGCTTTTGCTTCAGCTAGTTGTTTGTCTTTAACTGCAACTACATTCATAAGTTTTGCAACTTCTGAATTTTCATTCAGATGACTTGTTGCGTACTCAGATGCAAATGCTTCAAACATTTTGCGACCGAAATCGTTCTTACGTGCTTCTTCAATATCTTCTTTTAATGCGCTAATCTCACCCTTAAGAGTGTTTTCAACGATTGTAGATACTTTATCGGCACTTTTCGCAATGAAGTTAGTCTTAACTTCAGCAAATTTATTTTTAGCTTCTTTTATAAGTTTGACCTTAGTTTCAGCTAAATCTTTTTTGTCTTCGTGGAACTCTGCAATTTCTTTAGCAAGTGCATCGACAATAAAGTTCTCAAGCATGCTGAACTTATCAGACATTGCTTTTTGATCTTCATGTAACTCAGAAACTTCTGTCTTTAGTGATTCTAAAACAAATTTTTGCATTAATTTTGCGTCTTCACGCATTTTAACAGCATATTTTGCTTTAGCTTCAGCTAGTTGTTTGCGGTCTTCTGCAAACTCAGCAATTTCTTCAGCTAAACGCTCTGAGATCATAGCATCGATAGCCTCAACCATAGTTGATTTATCATGCTCATATTTCTTAGCAAATTCTTCGCGAAGTTCAGCAGTTGCTTGCTGACGATTCTCTTTGATTTTGCTTTCCCAAGCGCCTTCGATTTCAGCACGTACTTCTTCGGAAACTACATCGTTTTCAAAAAGTGTTTTAAGTGCGTCCAACATATTATGTTCTCCTTTTATTGGAGTCTACTGATTATATTAATCAGAGATTCTTTTAAGTATTTTTGTGCCTTTGTGTCGTGTTTAGTTGCCTGTGCAAGTTCGTATGCCTTCATTCCTCCACGTGCATTCATTAAATGTTCGTAAATTGGTGTCGGATACGCACCAGGGGCGCTAGGCTGAGCCACAACGTCCACAGTGATTATTTCGAAATCAGAAACTTCGTTGCCGCCGTCTTCTGATACATTGCCGCTACCACGCGATGAAACACCTAGTTTAACACCATTTTGTATCATAGTGCTAACTAACTGCCCCATCGGAGTTGGTAGAATTTTTAATTTACCATAACCGTTTGCGCCATCCATCCAACATTCTTGGATCATATGACTCACGCGGTCTAAGTTAATGTTAAGTCCTTCTGGATGATCAACTTCTCCGAGAACTGAATATCCTCCCTGGATTTGATCATTGAGAGTTTTGACAGCCCTACCAATTTCGTTTACAGGATATACACGTTGGTTTGCATTACGCACTCCACCTTGTATACAAATACCTTTCATATAAAGATCTTTGCCCCCATTGGCGTTATCGGTAGACTCAACGACTATATTAGCCTGGTCGAATGTCAGATGCTCTCGTAAGTTTATCATTTAAAGTTCCTTAACCTTAAGAACCGATAGTTGATTTACTATCTGCTCCGCTTTCGCCTGCGCCTTTTTTCTCTGCGCCGTGGCCTTTTGGCTGTGCTTTCATGCTTTTTGATGCTTTGCCGCCTGGAACGTTAACATTACCAGCTGTTTCATCTTTTGGAGATGTTCCTGCTAGTCCGCCTTCTGTTCCGCCGTTTCCGCCGTCTGCATTCTGCGCCAAGTTTGAAGCAGTTCCGCCCATGTCATTTGCACTAGCTACAGTTGACTTAGTGTTTGCACCGTTGTCGCCCATTTTAGCTGTTACTTTTTCAACATATTCACGCATTGTTTCTGCTTCTGATTTAGATGATTCATCAGTTTCTTCGTCTGCTGCTTCATCTACTTCTTCATCTGATGCTTCGTCGACTTCTTCGTCAGTTGCTTCAAACGCTACTGATTCTTCTTCAGCTTCGTCGTCACCGTCAGCGTCCATATCCATGTCGCCTTCGTCACCAGCATCTTCGTCTTCGTCACCCATCATTTTTTCAAATTCTGCTTTAAGATCATCTAAAGCAACTTCTAGATCGTCAACACGATCTTCTACGTCACCTTCGCCACCTTCAGCATCCATATCCATATCCATGTCGCCGCCTTCTGCGTCACCGTCCATGTCCATGCCCATTTTGTCCATCATGTCATCAGCTGGATCGCCACCTTCAACTTCAAACTCATCTAAGTTAAAGTCTTCGTTAGTAGCTTCTTCTTTGTCATCATCTGATGCTTCATCTACTTCTTCGTCTGATGCTTCATCTACTTCTTCGTCTGATGCTTCATCTACTTCTTCATCTGTAGTTTCATCAACTTCTAGATCTGACTCTAATAGTCCTTCGTAGATATCTCTTGATTTTTCAACCACAATCTCGTGGAATAATTCTTCTGCTCCAGCTTTGTCTTCGTTGACTAGCTTTTCGAGCATTTCTTCAAATTTATTACTCGCCATTATTTTCTCCTATAAATTGTTGTACCTATGGTAAGGCTGTCCTTTGTATTTAACGTATATAGAGAAAAGTGTGTAGAAATAGGCTCAAAACGAGCCGTTTTTAAAAAATCAGGCTAAAACAAACCGATTTTTGAACTCTTGAACAGTAATTGTGTTGTAGTTTTCAAGTTTATTTAGTTCCTCTGGACAATAATTATCTGGTGCTATTACCCTTACAAACTCAGTTTTTTCATGTTCTTTTACTACACTAGTTGTTTGTCGTAACCAATTTCCAAAGAATGTAGCACTATCTTGTGACTTTTTGTAGTTAGGAGTATCAGCATATAAGTTATTAAACTTCATACCGTCTTTTAATCCTTTGTAGTCAAAGCCTAGTATATAAATTGTTTTATGTCGATGTTGTGCTGATAACCATAATGCTGTTGGTCCACTTGACCAACCTTTTCCTGGTTGAAAATAATTAAAATGTTGAAGACCTTCGTAGGACTTATTATAATTTGTCCATACTTGATTTTTATGTTGATACATTGATTTATTAATTTCTAAAATCATTTTAACATCAACCGCAACTAAGTAATCTGGTCTAAATGTTCGATACAAAGCATTACATCCATATACCGGACCGTACTTTTTTAGCTCTTCGGGCTCTATGCTTTTTCTACTTAAACCGTTACCTAAAACAAATGCTGTATTTTGATTGTGAGCAAATCTACTTTCGTCTACTATTTCTTGATGTGCAAAGTTTATTGGTTTAGCACGTTTAGCAAACTGTTCTTTTTTGTCGTCAGACATTTTTTCTAAACGTCTAATCTCCATTAAACGTGTTGCTTCTTCTTTTGAATATTTGGTCTTATCTAATTTTGCCATTAAACACCGGCAGCGGCTGCTTGCGCTGCTATCCCATACATCTGTCTAACAAAATCTAATTCGTCAGCTTTCTCATTTGTATGTAGCTCGCTTGCTTTCCTTGCACGGTTAATTTGGCGTAGGGTGAGTCTTGTCTTTCTTGTATCGTCAAAATTGACAATTGAATCATCATATTCGGGCTCATAGCGATTGTCGTCTACAGGCTCAATTGTTTCTTTATCAAAATAAAATAATTCTCTTAATATCATAATACTATTTATATCGTTTGGTCAGTTGCCGGTGCACCCGGTGCTGCTGTGTCGCCGCCTGTTGCTGTTTCAGGTGGAGTTGCTTCTGCGCCAATTTCTGCTGTTTCGTCATCTGGTGCAATATCCTCTGCTCCACTAATGTCAGCACTAATGCCTGCTGAACTAATTCCTGCTCCACGCATTTCTGCACTTGCATCTGCTGCTGGTTGATTTAATGTTTCGTCATTTTCTTCACGCCACATACGTTCATTCTCTGCAATCTCTTCAGCACTCATGCCCAAGAATCGTTTCATTGCAAAACGATTTGAAATATAAGGTATAGCACTCATTTGTGTATATGTTGGAACACGAGCATTATCAAGTTCTGATTGTCTATATGCTGCAAAGTTTTGCGGTGGTTCAAATTCTAAGTCAAACATTGCTGTGTCAATGTTTACACCTTTTTCTAATAGATATCTTTTAAATTCTTGATTAAAGTCTTCTATAATAAGACCTTGTAAACGTTCACAGTATGTGTTGAAACGCAATTCTTGAATAAATGCTGTACCTACTCTACCATCATTATATGATGAAGTTGCGTCATCACCGCCGGTAGGCAAGTAGCTGCTAGGGATTCGTAAACCGCGTACGAGCTTATTAGTAAAATATCGTAAGTCATCAATCTCTCCTAAGTTAGTTCCGCCTGGTAGTGTTTCAACTTTAGATCCTCTACCTTCTGCTGTTTGTGGGAAAAAGTAATCTTCGTTAATTGACAGAGGATTGTAAGAACTGTCTATGACATTTGTGCCTCCACCTGTCGCTGATGGGATCCTTCTTTGATGGATTTCCGTTTTAACACGTTCAACAAATTGCATAGCAAGGTGTGATGGCATGTTACCCACATCAACGTAGAATACTCTGCGCTCAGGCGCACGTTGTACACGATAGATAATAATAGCATCTTCGAGTAATTCTTTTTGTTTGAATACTTTAAATATTGTTTCTAATAATGAGTTACCAAAAGGAAAGTTATTGTCTAATCCTTCTGACAGGCTTAGGTGTAACACATGCTGTGCGTCGACAGCAACTTCGCCTTCTTCAATAGCAAAACGTGAACCTGGTGGTACATTAACACCGCCAGTCATTCCTCTTGCTCCGCCAGTTTGATAACTTGCGCCAGGACTACTTATGTTACCGTTTGTAATATGCGGTGATGTTGCAACCATTTCTTTGAAATTTAAGTTTACATCTTTGATAATGTACTGTTCAGGCTTTTTGCCGTCTGATTCATTTACAATAATACGTGTAAGTTTTGCAGGATCAACATGAAATAATTTTTTTGTTTCTGGATCTCTTAGAAATATTGCATCTCCGTATTTGAATACATTACGGAATGTTCTAAACATACGTGTTTCAAAATTATTAATTTTGCACCATTGTTTTAGGTACTGACCTAAAATATTAATTTCGTTATTAGTTGCTGCTTTGTTATAATGAAAATTAAAGTTAGTTCCGTTTTCATCATTTTTTTGTGTACAAAACTCAGCAAGGATATCAAGTGCAGCATTTACTTCACTGTCGTTGTCCATTGTGTTATATTGTCCGTAGCGTTCAACTCTATTTGGGCTACCTACGTATACATCTGGTAAGTAACTTGAATAGTTTGATCTTGCAGGACCTGGTCGACCGTTTGCACCGCCTCCGCTTATTGGTCCGTAGCTACCGCTTAGATTGTCGCCTGTGGGCACTGGGGTAAAATATTTTTTCCAACTCATATTATGCTCTTCCTAATCCGCTCATTAAATTGCCCGCACTGCGCATTGTTCTAATCTGTTTATTTCCAATATCTTTCTGCATGTTATTTATATTAACTAATTGTAACATGGTTTGGTTCAGAATGTCAAGTTTTTCTTCTACAGATCCGCCCTGCGGCATTGTAGCCATAGCTGTTTTAGCCGCTTCTGTCATAGGAGCACCCATAGTTGCCATCTGATCTTGTAATTGTTGTGCCATATCTGGCATTCTATTCAGCATTGACTTCATATTTGGTATAATTGATCCGTCCATGTTAGGCACAAACGTTTCTGGTCCGAGTTCACCAATTTTGTATGCAACATTTTCCATTACGCCGCCACCGATTGCTTTACTTCCTTGTTCTGATGTACTAACTGAATTCTGTGAATCGTTTTTGTCTGCATCTCGTGCTTGATCTAACACGTCAACTGGTGTTACACGAATTGCATTACCATTTGTTACGCCTTTAAAAAGTTCAGTAAAATTATTTCTATCTGTTAATATTGGATTCATTTCAGCATCATCACCAATAAAATTACCAAGATCAAAACTTTCTCTTAATTGCCTTGTAATCTCTACTGTAGCCCGAATACCTTCTGCTATGTTGTTTTGTAATACTGTATTTGCTGATAAATTTTTTGCTACAGTACCTTGCACATCTGCTGCACTATTTGCTAACTCAATTGTAGCTTTGTTTAACTCTCTAGATATTGATTGTCCTTCAGAGCCGCCACCTGTTTGAGCCCTTACTACATTTCTAGCTTCTTCTAAATAAATTTTAGCTGCTTCTGCGGTGCTAACAGTTCCTTCACCAGCGGCCTGCATTCTTGCTTGTACTTTTTCAACACCTTCTGTGAATGCTCTAGTTTCTGCAATAACTTTAGCTTGAGATTCACCAATAGAATTAAGTTGGCCAACTGATGCAGCAAATAATTGTGTGTCACCAACTGATTCTTCTGCAAATGCAGCTTTTGCTTGGTCTGACAGTCTAGCAATTTCTTTGTTCTTTTGTGCTGTTGTCATGTTAGATTCTCTAACTCTTTGCATTGCTTCGATGTTTGCAGCAGTTTCAGGATGCATTAGTTTAAAGTTTTTCGTCATGTCGCTCATCGGCACGCCGGTTTGATTCATGTCTTGTGCAAATGCTTTTGCTGCTGATCCTAATGGTCCTAAAGAAACCAACGCTGTATTCATTGTTTGAGTTGCATCATGGATGCCTCTATTTTCCATACGTCTGTTTGCAGCAATATTCTTACCATCACGTTGCGAATCAACTAGGTCTTGTTTTTGTTTTTCAGCACTTTCACCGCTTATCTCGGCCATTACAGCAATATTTTGAGCCATATCTAATGTTGCTTGAGTAACCGCTTTGTCGCTCATTCCTGTTAGCATAGCTTGTCTACCAAGTAAACTAGCATTGGTCAACAGCATTTCATTAGATTCTTCTAAACTATAACCTAAATTTGCCATACCTGCAATAACTTTACCGTCTTCAAACATCACTCTTGATAGTTCAGAAAATCTTTTAGCACCTTGGTTAACACTTCCTCCAAGAACAGTTAAATTTTGTGCATTATTTCCAACCATATTTGCAAATACGTCTAATGTCATTCTAGTGTTTGCAGTTGCAGCCCGCAGAGCTCCTAGGTCACCATTAAATCCAGCACCAACTTTTGAAAGTGATTGGAATGTACGTTGTGTATCATCTAAATAACCAATAAAATCAGCGGCTGAATTGCCGAATGACTTAAATATCGGCGGCAAGACACTTGCCTGGCTTTTCATATTTTCTACAACTGATGATTGGTTAGTTAAAAACTTAGTAAAATTACTAGCTGCATTAGTGGCGTTGTTAACGCTTTTTCCAAAGTCAGTGCTACTGCCACCGCTGGTGCCACCACCACCACCACTAGATGATGTTTGTTGGCTCTTGGCAATCCCTGATTTTTTTAATGCTCCAACTAATGCGGTTTGGAGTTGTCCTACTGTTAATTCACTTACTGGGTCATCTGAAGCCATTTTGTTTCCAATTTATAATATGCATACTTTATAAAGCATAAATAATAGTATGTTAGTTATTAGTATTTATCGGAAAGGATTATATGAGTAGTTTTCTTCAAGATTATAAAAGACAGCCTAAATTATTTATTGACTTGCCTAGCCAAGGTCATTTCTATGATCACACAGTAATAGCTGATAATAAGTTTTCTTCAATACCTGTTTTTGGTATGAACGCTATGGATGAGATACTATTTAAAACACCTGATGCATTATTTACAGGCAATGCAACAGCAGAAGTCATAAAAAGTTGTATACCAGACATTACAGATCCTTGGAAATTAGTAGGTTTTGATATTGACTATATCTTAGTAGCAATACGTATTGCTACATATACTGACGATCTTCCTGTCAAAACAACTTGCCCTAGTTGTAGTAATGACAATGATAGTATTCTTAGTTTAACATCTTTAATTGAAAATTTTAATAATTACAAAATTGAAAATAATTTTAAAATTGACGATCTTACTTTTAAACTAAAGCCGTTGACTTACAAACAAATGTCAGATATTGCTATTGAAAATTATACCTTAGAAAGACAAATTATACAAATTGCTAAAAATAAAGATTTTACAGATAATCAAAGAGACAACGAAACTCAAAAAATATATAATAAAATGAACGAGTTAAATCTTAGCACTGCTGTATTATACATTCAATCAATCGATAATAGTGCAAATACTGAAACTGATGCACAATTAATTAAAGATTTTATTTCAACAAATGATACTAGATTTTATAAAGAATTAAAAGAAAATATTTTTGATTTAAGTAATCAGTGGAAGTTACCTAACTTAGAAGTAGTGTGTGGCGCAGAAGAGTGTGGACACAAATATAAGTCACAAATCGATCTGGACTACTCAAATTTTTTCGGACTACAATTCTTACACTCGAGGAATCTGATCAATTAAATCTGATCAAACAACTTGAAAACGATATCAAACAAATCAAAGATGATAGGTATCGTTTAGGTTGGTATATGAGAGGGTCTGTTTCTTACAAAGAACTAATGTATAGTTTAAGTCATGATGATATAGAAATTTATAACAAAATTATCAAAGATAACATCGAAACTACTGAAAAAACTAATCTGCCTTTAATTTAGCTTTAAATTTAGGTAATAGTTTTTTACCTTTTTTGTAAGCTGCTAATATTTCAGGATCACTTTTAATTATTTTTTCTAAGTCACTCTTAATAGCACTACTAGATTTTTCCTCAACTATTGTTGCACTTTCGCCAAATATGCCACTAGTAAAATCTGGAATACCTGCCGTTGTTGAGGCACTGCCAATCCCGTCAGCAAATTGGTTGCCTAGTTCTTGTATCCTGTCTAAAGCTCTAGCCCATCTACATGATTGTTCCAAGCCAAGAAAAGTGCTACCGACAAAATTTTCTAGTTTTTCTTGTACGCCAAGAGCATCCAAGCATCTACGTATTAACTCTGGACCTCCAATTAGCCAAGCACCGCCTGCAATAATTGACAGCACCACGGTTGTTCCGCCGCTTGATACTCCTAATGCAATAAAAAGAGCACTTGCTACTGCAATAGCCGCTGGTGTAGACGCAGCTGTAAAAAAACCTACGAATACTTCAAATATTAATTCTGTAGTTAGACTTACTACTTTACGATAGGCTCTTGCAACATATAGTGGAACGCCACCGTCGGCTGTAGCAATGCTTCCTATTGTTTTACATCTTGATGGATCGGTCATTCCAGCTTTAACAAGTGATCTTAGATATGCATCAAACGCATCTTCAAGTTGCGGAACATTCAGTGCAACTTGTATATATGAACCTACAGCACCTAACCCTAATTTTCTGACAAGCCACATAATCCTTCTTAACCATTTTTTAAAAAACCCGCTAGATGCCTTTTTCATGTCCGCTTCTATTTTATCTAAACGTGCTTTTAGTTCAGCTTCTCCACCACCATCAATATTCGAAGGTACAGCTTTAGGAGCCTTTACCTTAGTAGTATTTCCTGAAGGAGCATCTGCTTTAGGAGC
>VMHT01152162.1_pt1 | contig 11718 bp, 10 predicted proteins | sample 4693611 | NCBI WGS metagenome assembly VMHT01 (sample SAMN12280063, study PRJNA550983) | marine metagenome | isolation source: seawater sampled from same location over 5 years 0.02-0.2 micron viral filtrate | place: USA: collected off the coast of southern California halfway between the port... ...
CATATCTTATCAATTCTACCAGCCTCATCTTGCATAACATAATGTAAAGCCTTAAGACCAGCAGCTTTATCATATTTAAAAGAAGGAGCAGTTAAATCATAATACTGTTCACCTGTTCTTTCAATACTTAATAAGTTTTTTAAAGTTAATGACTTTATATCCATCCTTAATTATTTTTTATGAATCAATTAGCATACTAACAACACTAGAAACATATTCACCGCTAGTTGCCTCTGTCGCCGGGGATGCGCTTCCAGTTGTCTTTTTAAGATTTGAAATATCTTTACTTTTAACCTGACCTGCAGTTGCCCCTGACTGAGTTTTTTGAATACTACTAGTTCCTACATTTGGAATAGCACCATATACTTTTATTTCTTTTCCTGATAAATTTAATATATCTTCAGCCTTATTAGCAGATGCATATATTCTACCTTTACCTGCATTAAACATATTTTCTATATCTCCTTTATCCCTAGGCTTTCCGTGAGCCATATCTAATTCAAATTTTACCTCCATTGGAAAATCATCATAACCTAATCCTGCACCTAATGTCATATTAGCATTTTTACATATCATATTACCCATCATTGCAATCGGATTCAATGGATTACCAATTGTTAAATGCCAATCACCAGTAGGCTCACCACTAATGAAAGCTTTGGTTGCACCAGTACCACTATTACCACCAACCTGTCCGCCTAATAAATTACCTAATAAGCCACCTAGATAATTCTTGGCTGTTTCAATCCCTCCGCTTAGGATTGACTCAAAATCAAATCCACCATCAGCAGTACCAAATACACTTTTAAATCCACCTTCAATATCATTAACTACACTACCTGCATAACCAGAAAAATCACCTTGTCTTAATTTTGAAATATCTCCAAACTGACTAGCTACAAAACCAGCAGATCCATAATACCTATGCCCACCACCAAAGAATGCTCCATTATTAGTTGTCATAGTTAACATATTACTAATAATATCAATCATTGCTATTTTTGGATTAACATAAGCTAATGATTTTAATTCATATTCAAAATTTAGTTTAATATCATTAGTAAAGTTTATACCTCTATCTCTTACTTGAGTTGTATTAACAACATTAATAGGACCTAATACAAAGTTTGCGTAAGTACTACCAAGTCGATCTCCACTCTGTGATCCGTAACCTTGTTGCTTTCTAAACACATCACCTGAACCTTGCCCTTTAGCTTGATTAGCAATCGCTCTACCTATACCACCAATTTTATTATAAAAAGGTTGCTGAGTATATCCACCATCTCCGCCGCCTTCAATTTTTTCCATTTCACCTTTCAGTTCCTTAAAGGTTAAACCAAATGACATATTCATAATGTCCTCTAATTTATTACCAGCAGTTTCACCCATATAAGTAATTGCAGTTACACCTGCTACTTGTGAAGTATCACCGACTACTATTGGATCTTCCGGTGGTGGTTTTTCACCCTCTTTAACTTCTTGCTTAACTGCCTGTGATTCCGAAAACTTAAATATGTTATCTTTAACTGGCATAGGAAACCTTCTAAGAGTAATTAAATGATTAACTGGTATCTTCTTATAATATTTAGAATATAAAAAATTAGAAGCAGTATATCCTATTTTTGGATGTGCTTCATTAAAGTAATTTATTATTTTCATGACAGTAGGTTTGTTACCTGCCTCTCCACCCATCAGTTTACCAGCGGCTCTTTCAGTATCCATGTAATTACCTTTAAATCCTTGGTCAGTTGCAAAATCTCCATACATTCCTTGGTAGTTAAATAGTGCGTACTTATTAGCTATTGAACCTACGATTTTTTTACCTGACATACCTTTAGGGATGGTATCACCTGAAGCTTCTGTTGCATTATCAGCTGAATAAAAACTAGTTGCAACGGTATCAGCCAAAGATCTAGCAAAGCCTACACTCTCTCCACCAAATACACCTAATATTTGATCATTATTTTTATTAGGCCCTGGAAAAATAGAGTCATTTAAGTCTCTTATCTTTTGTCCAAACTTTGCCATAGTCGTATCTTATTTTTATTATATATTTAACTTAAGCTTTTTAGATACTTAGTAATGTCTAAGTTATCTTTTTCAAATTTATCAGACCAGCCTTTTTTATACCTGGCGTCAAATTCGTTAGTGCTATCTAAAGATAAAGGTCCTCTGAAAAAAGGTCTTGCTGATATCTCTTTAATTTCCTTTAGGTTTTTTGATATCATATAAAACTGAACCTTTTCAAATAATTCAGATAATCCAACTTTAGTCTTTTTGCACATTACAGATTCAACTATGACATAAAACCTTTCTCTATCTTTTTCATTTAACCTTTCTTCTAATACCTTTGCAGTTTTATAATCCTCTGCTTTAAGTATCATTTTTCTTGCTCGGTTTTCAAACACGTGCCTGAAGTTCATATCAAAGAAATGCTTTTTTAGAAATTTCATACTATCATAAAACTTAATAATACGAATTTGATAAAGAGGATTAACAGGATCCCATTTAGAGTCTATAATTTTACCCTTAACTGGTAAAAGTATATTAGGGTTGGTGTGTGATGCTAATAAGCAATAGACGTTTTGTCCTTTGTTAAATATCCTATGAGTTTTCATTCAAATTCTATTATGTCATCAAATAGCTCAGCTGTGCCGTTGACCATAATATCAGGTGAATGATAAATTTTATAAGTTATAGGTTTAGATGATAATGATTCTACGTACTCCTGTATTCCTCCAACCGTTTCTTTGTTAAGATTACCTAAAACATAAAATATCGTTGTAGATATATTACGGTTAATTGCATTTTGTAATTGCCTCATTAAGTAAGATGATACTACGGCATCAGATGGCTCAAATTGATAAAAATCATTTTTTGTAAGCTTATTAAATATATCCATATAATTTATACACTCTATACTTCTAGGTACATTACCTAAAAATGTTTTGACACGCAATGCATCATTAGAGTATATGAAATTAAATTCTATATGTTCTTCTTCCATTCTTCTAGTTCCTTAAGCTCACTCTTAAGAGATTTAATTTTAAATTCGATATCTTTAGCTGTTGGTTCAAAGTGAGTTCCCCAGCGTGTATTAATATCTAATACATCTTTATCGAATTTACTACCTGGCTCTAACCCAAGGTCATCGCACAAATCAAAAAAGAATCTTTTTATATAACTAAATTGATTCCTGTCATTTTCATTTGATTCATAAACATCAGTTGAAGTAAAATGTTCCCTACCTCCACCATGATTATCATCTATGACTTTTTTGATTACGCCATTTCTGGCAGATTCTAAAACTATCTTAATCATCTATGATCTTTCTTGTAATTTTAATCTTAGTTCTTTTAATGTTTTTCTTGCAACTTTTTTATCAGTATGCCAAGTAGATTTATCTTTAACCATTGTCATAGCAAACACTTCTCTTAATTGCTCAATCTCTTTATCAGTATATCCCTCTTCTTTCCACTGAGACATTTTAATAGATTCTAATTCTTCTAATTTTGCTGATAGCGCTTGGTCTGCATTCTCTAAATTTGCAGTATGAATTTCATTTCCTTTTTCTCTAGTCTTTTTACAAACTTCAAGCCAATCTTTTAATGATAATTTACTTTTCATTTTTAAAATTCCTTGGTGTTTCATAGCCGCTCTTCTTTGGCGACGATTAGGTATAGTTTGATTTGCAGTCTCGCTCATATGATTAATTTTATTATATATTACTAGTTATAAAGTGTGTTATTCTCCTTTATACTTGCTCTCAATTAATGATTGTATACTATTATATAAACAGTCTAATATTTCATCTTCAGATAATTGATCGTTAATAAATGATTGCAATACATCATTAACTTCATTTCTATCAAAAGAAGTACTCATTAATTCGTAAACGGCTTTTTGTGGAATGTTTACTGGAAATTCTAAAAGAAGTTTTACTTTGTTGTTTTTCTTTTGTTTATTAAATAAAACTCTAATAGGGTTTGGTGTAGCATCTAAAGCAGGAATTGAAACCTCAGTTGGTAGCTTCTGTGGTGCTGATACATTTAACGGATCTGTTTCAGTAGATGTAGGGTTTACAAACTCACCAGCTATATCTTCATCTAATAGTTGAATAAATTCATCCTGTAAATCTTTTGCTAATCTACCACCTTCATTAAAGTTTATCCACTTATCATCAGTATCTTTAATAGTAACTACATCACCAGATTTTTCCCCTTTAATCCATTGATAGTACACCTTCTCTTGTACTTTCTCGGTTTTATCTTTTTGCATTTGTTGTCTATTTATTATTATACTTTAAATATAATAATTGTTTAAGATCTATTAATTGTAAACATATTCTATTCGATACTTAATCGACCAAGGTTTATCAGAAGACAACGTAATACCAGTACCTCCAGTAGTTTCAACTTCAAAGGCAAATCCTAATTTATAGTACTCCTCACGAGTCATTGTGAGAGTACCTGTATCTAAAATAAAACTCCATGCATATTCTCCGAATGGCCCAGGAACTGTATTAGGTGATATCTGATATGTTTGTTTGTCCATAATTGTACCAGTAGGTTGATCTGTTGGTGTTGCAGGACCAGCAGTATTAGGAACTATATCAAATTTCTTAATTGCTATTCTAACTCTTCCTAGATAAGTAGGGTTTGCTACTTGCTCTTTTAGGTATGCCATTCCAGTTACTCTTATAAATCCTCCAGTTAAATCATCAGCTGGTGTAGTGTTACCAATAAATGCAGAATCAATTAAATCTTCAGTATCAAAGGTATCTGTTTGAGCCGTCTGCATTTCATAGAATGTTTGAGTCGTTGCATCCGGTGAACCCCACATAGGAGCAAGACCACCCACTGCGTATTTACCACTGATAAAACTTCCATTCCAATCAGGTGCTCCAGTTCTATATCCTGAAAACCTATTCATCAATTGTACCGGAGCAGTTGCAGAGCCTGCCGGGCCTGTAGCTCCAGATGCTCCAGGATTACCTTGTGAACCTTGATTACCTATGGCACCTTTATGGCCATTCATACCCCAACCAAATACTGGTTTTGTATATGTTAAAATACCAGCACCACCTATATAAGTACCTTTCTGTAATTCTATACCACCATTAACTCCATTTGTAGTACTAATATTATTATAATCGAATGAATAATAATTTACTTTATCAGGATCTCCGTATTCCCATACTCTAACGAATGCAGTATTTTCAGATGCCGTTATTGCCGCATTCCATGCAGAGTATACCGTCTCACTATTTTGATAATCGATAGGATTACCAGATTGAGGGTCATTACCTGTAGCACTTAAATACATATTGACACCACCGGCAGCAGGTTTCCAATCAGCCGAACCAATGTTTGCGTCATTTGCACTAAAACCTCCAGAGTTAACATTGGCAGAAGTATATATTGTAAGGAATCCACCATAATCTCCTCGTGTACCTGTTGCACCTTGTTGACCTTGAATCCCAGCTCCCGTTGCACCTGTTGCTCCAGTAGCTCCTAAAGTTATACCAGTAGATCCTTGGACTCCTACTGCACCTTGATTACCAACAACTCCCGTTGCGCCCTGCGCTCCTGTACTTCCTTGTACACCGAGTGGTCCTTGATCTCCAACTTTACCTTGAGCACCTGTTGCACCTTGTTCACCAATAACACCTTGAGAACCAGTTGCACCTTGTTCACCGACTACTCCTTGGTTACCTACGGCACCTTGTTCACCATTGGCTCCTTGTTCACCATTGGCTCCCTGTGCTCCTGTAGCGCCTTGTTCACCAACAGCTCCTTGATTACCTATAGCACCTGTTGCGCCTTGAGAACCAGTATCTCCTTGAGAACCAGTTGCTCCTTGTTGACCGACAGCACCAGTTGCGCCTTGATCTCCAACATTACCTTTAGGACCAGTTGCTCCTTGTTCACCAACAGCTCCTTGATTACCAATGGCACCTGTTGCACCTTGACTTCCAGTTGCACCTTGATTACCTACAGCACCTTGTAATCCAGTTGCTCCTTGTTGCCCAGTTAAACCGCTTGCACCTTGTCCACCAATTGCACCTGTTGCTCCTTGGAAACCTGTTGCACCTTGTTCACCTGCTGCTCCTTGTTCACCGGCTTTACCTTGAATACCCGTTGCTCCTTGTTGACCAATTTTACCTTGAGTACCTGTTGCTCCCTGTTGACCGAGTGGTCCTTGGTCTCCAACTGCGCCTGTAGCTCCTTGGAAACCAGTTGCACCAGTTGCACCAAGTAAACCACTTGCTCCTTGTTGACCAATAGCACCAGTTGCTCCTTGAGATCCAGTAGCACCTTGTTGACCTATAGCACCAGTTCCACCTTGTTGACCAATTAAACCAGTTGCACCTGTTGAACCAATCGCACCAGTAGCTCCTTGGCTTCCTGTTGCTCCTTGTTGACCAACAGCACCAGTTGCTCCTTGTTGACCTACAGCACCTGTTGCACCAGTTGATCCGAGTAAACCACTTGCTCCTTGTTGACCTATAGCACCTGTTGCTCCTTGGAAACCAGTTGCACCAGTTGATCCTAGTAAACCACTTGCTCCTTGTTGACCGACGGCACCAGTTGATCCTTGGAATCCAGTTGCACCAGTTGCACCAAGTAAACCGCTTGCTCCTTGTTGACCTATTGCACCTGTTCCACCTTGTTGACCTACAGCACCTGTTGCACCAGTAGCACCAAGTAAACCACTTGCTCCTTGTTGACCTACAGCACCAGTTGCTCCTTGTTGACCTATGGCACCAGTTGCACCTTGTTGACCTACAGCACCAGTTGCTCCTTGGCTTCCTGTTGATCCTTGCATTCCTGTTGCTCCACTTGCACCTGCACCTGTTGCTCCAATAAATCCAGTTGCTCCAATACCAGTTGCACCGGTAAATCCAGTTGCACCAACACCAGTAGCACCAGTCGCGCCAAACCCTGTTGCACCAGTAAACCCAGTAGCCCCAGTAGATCCGGTAAATCCAGTTGAACCTATACCTGTTGCACCAGAACCTGTTGCTCCAGTAAACCCAATAGAACCAGTAGCACCAGTTGCGCCAGTGGCACCACCGCCACCACCTCCACCGCTACCTTGTAAGTATATACAGTAATTTACATCCTGGTTTCCACCGGAGGTTGGTGTCCATACACCACCACTTATATAATTCACAGTTAACTCTTCATAATTACCAGTAGATTGAATATTAGTAACTAAATATGAAGCAGGTCCTGTAGTAGGTGGAGTGAAAACATTTTCTTCAAATGTAATTATATCACCAACGGTAAGTAATGTTTGTAAAGGGTGAGCTATGCTACTACCAATATTAAATGTAGTTACACTAGACATAAGTCCACCACCCCCATTATGACTTATAGTATTAACGTTAGCATTTAAAACATTATTCCATGAAATCCAATTAGGATCTGTAGAAGAATTAATACATGCACCGCTAACACTAACAATAGAAGCTCCAGTGGCTCCTTGGGATCCAATACCAGTTGCTCCAGTAAACCCAATAGAACCAGTAGCACCAGTTGCGCCAGTAGCACCAGGAGGTCCACCGCTAGGACCCTGTGGACCAGTTGCTCCAACTTCACCAACAGAATTAATTGTTATAGTATCAGCAACCTCATCAATTACAAAAGTTACATTTGTACCTGGTATTAAATCAACATCACTAGTAGCAGCACCGTCATCTAATTGAATACTTGCACTTCCATCAGTATTTTCTAATACAGATAAATTATAAGGTGCTAATGAAGCATTCTCCCATTGATTAGTAGTACTATTATATACAATAAGATCATCATCTTGTACATTAGTAATAGTAACATCAGTTAATTGTCCTAATGATGTTGCTCCACCACTTCCTCCTGCCTCAACATCAACATAACCTCTATATAAATGTCCATTAGCAGAATTAATCCATAATGTTCTTTCTGAAATAGTTCCACCACTAACATCATTACATGCAGGGTTAAATGCAAGAGAAGGAAGAACTAATCCACCTTTATCAATATTAACACAGCCTACAAAATAACCAGCCCATGTACCACTATCAGTAATTAAGTCTGTTAAAACTGCTTCACCATTATTTTCATTAGGACCAAATGTATCTACTACATTAGAATATAATCCTACTGTTTGTGGGCTACCTCCAGCATCTGCTTCTGTAAAATATATCATTTCACCAACAGTGATAGCTAAACTATTTTTATAAGATAAGGATATATTAGAACCGATGTACTTAGTAGCTGCAGGTGTTTCTCCTGGAACAGGATTTGTTATAATAGAATGTCCTATATAACGACTTAAATCAATACTAAGAAATTGGCTAAGATTAGTACCTTCAGAAACACTATCATATGTCAAACTCATATTTTGAGAATAACCTTTAAAGTTAGGGATTTGTGTATACAGCGATTTAATAGTAGATGTAAAAAAGGTAGGTGTTTGATCATTGTAACCAATAATCTGATTTTCTCCAAACTGCAATGTTCTTATTCCATAACTTTGTGCAACATCTTGTGTCTTATAGACTGAACCTCTCCAATTATCATCTGAGTCAAACCTACCAGAAGCTAGAGTTTGAGAAACCATTGGAACCTTAAAGTCATCAACAGCTGCCATAGCATCTGTTGTTAATTGAGGTATATACAATTCATTATTAGCAGATATCCCTAGTGCATCTACAGTTAAGCCACCTGGGTTAGCTCCCATTGTAATATAATATGATGGTGGGACACCTATTGCTTTAGCATATACGCCAGTGTTAGCTTTCACAACACCAGCTAAACTATGCTGTATTCCAGTTACACCGTCTGCTAAAGAATTTCTTAATTGTAATTGATGTTGGTTTGAACGGTTAGAAATATGAACGCCTGTTCCTAAATCAGAAGACCTATTAAATTGTAAATTACCAACTGCACCATTTAACCTAACTATCCTATCAGCATCCAAGATTAATGAACTAGTGGTATATATGTTTTGTTGTCCTAAACTACCTAATGATGTTGGTGCCCATACACCTGAACCTGCATTCCATTGCAAAATATCTAATGGTTGAGGTATAACATTTGATACGTTTGATAGCATACCAATTAAAGGTGCACCATCATTTAAATTTGCAAGATTAACCTTTGCTTCATTAAAATTATAAACAATATTGTCCTGTACATTATTAGTACTGATTGATAATGCAGTACCTGTAGTATTAGTAGCATCAAATCCTCTAAATTGTAAATTAACACCAGACTTACCTGCATAAACATCTTGGTGAGTTACACCTTGCCCTATATTTTCACCGAGGTTAGCTTCACCTGGATTAGAGGCTAATGAATTAATTAATACAATAGATTTAGATGCTAAGTTATATTGAAGCTGCATCCCTTGCCCAGCAATAAGATTAAAAGTATCATCACCAACAGTGGCTTTCATTAAAGCATTACTTCCATTTTGTAAAGCTCCAGTAGGTAATGTAGAATTTATATTAATCTTACCAAAGCTATTTGAACCTGATACACTAATAGATCCAGAACCGACACCACCAATAATATCCCACTCAGAAGTATCAAACACACCTTGTGTAGTTCTAATGTTAGCTCTCCACCAAACGAGTACCTGATCTTCACCAGTAGTTGTAGGATCATCTATAACTACAGGATGATAAACAATATTACCTATCTCATATATTCTAGACTCTACCCATGGGTTAGATACCATTTGAAAATTAGTATCAACCTCTCTATTGAATAGCTCTCTTCTTACCTCTGTTCTAAAAAGAATATATTCTTGTAGGTTATTAAATGACGTTGCCATTGATGTTAAATATTTTTTTATTTATTCTTCTTTCCGATGTCTTTATTTTGGAGGATTTTCAACAATAGTTATATCTGAATATGGAAACTGAGATGTGTCTCTACTTGTTGTAAATGCTTCTCTAAATGATTTAAGCCACCAGGTATTTTCGGACCATCCAGGTTCTGCATAGCACGGTGAGTAAATTCCTGTTATATAAATGTATCTTAGTTCTCTCCAATACTTAAGGTAATCATTTACAGCATTTTTAATTAATTGAATTTGTCTATCAATAAATACCTTTCTTCCAGCATTCCTCTGGCGGTCAAAAGCAGACCCAGTCTCTAAAGTAAACTTTTCTGTAACATCAATTGCTCGGTACTCAGTTGTAAAATTATAAAGTTCGCTAGTTGCTAAAAAGAATTGTATTGAAACTAAATCACCTAAAAAACAATTGTCAATTGGTTTATAATTATCATCATAATATTTTTGCATTGCAGCAACATCGGCAAAATCAATGTATTCATGTTTTACTCTATCAAAAAAATCAACCTTAATACTTGTGCAAGTTATGCGGTTCTTTTTCATGAATATGAAAAAGTCTAAAGCTAGTTTAAATGTTATTGCCTCTAAGATCACTGGGATATACTTTTTTTGTATATATTCAGTCTATGATTAGATGGTAGTCTTTAATTAAAGAATCAATTGTACCGTATGTGATTTTACACTGCTTAAAAATTTCTAGGTGATCTTGGTTACGATAATCATCAATCCAATATACATGTTTAAATCCTGCATTAACTAAAATCTTTGTACACATTTTACAAGGTGAAAGAGTTAGAAGTATAATGTAATTATGAGGATCATATTCTTTAAATTTAGCAATCATATTTACCTCAGCATGAATAAAGCCACTTTCACCTGGAGTAAGACTGTCTTCTTCTGTACCAGTCTCTTCATTTATACCGGCTCCACTATAAGATCCATTGTAACCAAAGCTTGCAATTTTACTGAAGTCTTTTCTTAATGCAATACAACCAACTTTTGTCGTTGATGAATTTGAAAGATTTTTAACATTATCTAAAATTTTAGAAAATGTATCTATTTTTATTTGAAGTCGCTGAATCTTGGAATCCATTTACTCTTAATTAGTTTAGCTTTCATTTTAATACCAGGTTCTTTACTTAATGATTTTGCTAGCTTAATGTTTTCTTCATCATCATCAAAAAAGGTAAAGTCATTAAATCCCATTTCTATAAATTTTCTAAATGCATCCTTTTTCTTTTCTGAAGTAGATCCTTTAAATCCTAAAGAGGTATCATTAATTGCAAATATGTATTGAGGATTTATATTAATACCATTATGAGCAAGAAATTGTTGAATAAGTTTGGAATCATCTCTCGCTGTTATAATCCCAACAGGTTTCCCCTTTTGGATAGTTCTTCTTAAAATAGAAAATACCCATTCAATAATTTTACCAGCTTTAAGAATATCTAAACTTTGAAAATCCGAAAAGTCCATCTTATCATTTGGTCTTTGCTTAAAAGTATTAAATTCTTGTGGGGTAAGTTCAGTAGAAAAACCAGTTTTTGGATTATGAACTTTAATTTTACTGCGAGTAACCACAAGAGTATCATCCACATCAAATATGGTTATAGACCTTCTTCTATTTGATTCAAATAATCTCACTTTATTTTATACTTTCTTTTTTCCTTTTATTATTTATCAATAAAATTTATAGAACACATTAGATGTACCTAAAAGGTGTTAGTAATTAACAATCCCTTCCGTTAGCATAAACATGTTTTAATACAGGAAATCTTAGTGAATAACCACCAGTTTGATTTTTACTTTCTTCAAAATATTGGATAGTTACTGTTTTACCAATAATATCCTGTGGAGATTCATAATACA
>VMHT01052562.1_pt1 | contig 11717 bp, 6 predicted proteins | sample 4693611 | NCBI WGS metagenome assembly VMHT01 (sample SAMN12280063, study PRJNA550983) | marine metagenome | isolation source: seawater sampled from same location over 5 years 0.02-0.2 micron viral filtrate | place: USA: collected off the coast of southern California halfway between the port... ...
CAGATAATCCGTTATCTGGCGTTGAATCATTATCAAGTAAAGTTAAATTAAAAACACCTGTAGAGGTATGAGATGCCAATACTCGATAGAAGAAATAATCAATTAATTGAGGATAAGGATACGCGGGTATCTGTTGGAATAGACTTTCCTTTTGCTAGAGTTCCAAATCAAGATGGATATTTTTCAACAACCAAAACAACCATTGAGTCGGTAAAAAATAATATAAGATTATTATTACAAACACAGAAAGGTGAGAGGATGTTTCAACCTAACTTGGGCATGGGTATTCGTAGGTTTTTATTTGAACAAATTACAGAGGACACTCAAGTTCAAATTGAAAACGATATTGTGGATACCTTTTCTACTTGGTTGCCTTTTGTAGAATTAAGGGAAATAAATATAGATACTAGCAATCAAGATAAAAATCAAATTAACATAAACATAGTATTTAATATTAAGAGAGCACCAAACACAATTGAATCTGTTGGTGTAGTGTTGGAGTAAGGTAATGGCATATTCACAAGACCAAAAATATAAACCATCGAATGTAAAGTATACAAGTAAAGATTTTGTATCAATTAAATCCGATTTGATAGAATACACAAAGGCTTATTTTCCCGATACATATAAAGACTTTAATGAGACATCACCTGGTATGATGATGATTGAATTAACAAGTTATGTTGGAGATGTTCTTTCGTATTACATTGACTATAACTACAAAGAAAATGTTCTAGCAACAGCTACAGAAAAAAGAAATGTGGTTAGGTTATCGGAATTTTTAGGGTATAAAGTATCACCCAATACACCATCATTAGTTAGGTTAAGAGTTACAACGGATGTGGGTGTTGATGCTGATGGTAACGTAGATTATAGTGGAGCTCCACAAAATCCAATAAATAGTGGATTACAAATACAATCAAATATAGATTCTAATTTAAAATTTGAAACGTTAGGTGAGGTTGACTTTACGGTTTCTGGCTCACCTGATGTTCCACCGGTTGGTGCTCCAACCTCATTTAATGCTAACGGAGAAGCAACAGGATATACATTAACAAGGTTTATACAAGCCGTATCAGGTGAAACTAAAACAAAATCATTTACCATTACAAGTCCAACTAAATTTTTAGAATTAGATTTAGGTGAGGATAACGTGATAGAGGTTTTAAATTGTGTAGATTCTTCAGGACAAAAATGGTATGAGGTTGATTATCTAGCACAGGATAGAATATTAAAAGAAAGTCATTACACACAAGATGGTCGTGGTGATGCTTATAATCAAGACATTGTAGGTGGTGGTATATCAAGTGATGTGGCTATTCCGTTTACATTGGATTATATCAATACAAACAAAAAATTTACAACTAAAATAGATCCCGATGACAACACTACAAAACTGCAGTTTGGTAATGGATTAAATAGATTGAACATATCAGGATCAAGTGGAGCTAGTTTATTTTCAATGATTGAACAGCAAGGATTGAATTTGTCTGGTGTTCCAAGTAGTGTGATAAATGCCAGTTTGAATAACTTGACAACCAACAATTCTTTGAACTTAGGTGAGACGCCATCAAATACCATAATGACCATAACCTATAGAGTAGGAGGTGGTGCTGATTCCAATGCTCAAGCTGGTGAATTAACCAAGATAAATAATTCAGATGAATCAATAACTATTACAAATGATGAACCAGCTTTGGGTGGGACTGATGGTCAAACAGTTGATGAGATAAGGGAAAATGCTAAATCATTCTTTGCTTCACAATTAAGATGTGTAACTCGTGAGGACTATCAAGCCAGAATATTAAATCTACCAGCAAAGTTTGGTAATATTGCTAAATGTTATGTTTACAGAAATGATGATATTGGGACATTGAAAATTTATACATTGTCTTATAATCAACAAAGACAATTAGTACAAACTCCTTTATTGGCATTAAATAATTTAAGATTATATATTGAACAATTCAGAATGATAAATGACTCGTTGGATTTTGGATTTCAATTAATTGATGATATATTTTCTGGCTACATTATAAACTTCGGAGTTCAGTTTGAAGTAAATTATGATAGAAGATTTAATTCTACCGATGTAAAATTAGAAACCATAAATGTCATTAAAAAGTTTTTTAAAGTAGGAAAGATGCAATTTAGACAACATATAAATCTTGGTGATTTAAAATATAATATATTAGGATTGGATGGTGTTATTGGGATAAAAACATTAAAGTTAATACAAGATACTTCAGAGATAGATAATTTTCCAACCTCATTGAATTCAAAGAAATTTCACTTTTACAAAGGTGATGGAACTCCATCAGTTGACGGAACTGCTGGTTATGGATTTCAATATAACTTTGAAAATGCCACAGTAAATGATATTGTGAAACCATCTGTAACACCAGCTATATTTGAATTGAGAGATCCTGATAATGACATATACGGGAGGGTAGTCTAATGCATCGTTATTTTTTTGCTGTCAAGGATGCCTTTATTAATAGTGGTTCTGATGAATTTACTGGTGATGATTTTAAAGATAAAAACACTGGTCAAGATGAGATATTAGAAATTAAAAAAGTTTTTTTTAATCAAGAGTTTCATTATCAAACAAGAGCATTGATTCAATTTGACACGGATGAAGTAGAGAGTTATATTAGTTCATCCGTATTACCTAAAGACTATGAGGTTTATTTAAAATTATATGAAACCAAAGGTACGAGTGGTTTAAGTGAAACCTATGATGTTGCTGCTTATCCATTAAGTCAAGAGTGGGATGAGGGTATTGGTAAGGAAGCAGATAGACCAAAAACAACAGAAGGATGTAGTTGGAAATTTAGAAAAAATAGAGCTGGTGTTGAATTAGAATGGACAACACAGGGTGGAACTTATGCTTCTACTGATGAGGTAACACAATCCTTTTCTTTAGAAAAACCTGATATCGATATGGATGTTACGAGTATAGCAAAGAAATGGTTTAGTGGTGATAATGAGAACTATGGATTTTTAATAAGACTATCTGGCAGTAGAGAAACATCAAGTGGTAGTTTTGAGGATTTAAAATTCTTTTCACGACAAACCAATACAATCTACTCTCCTAAATTAGAAGTAAGATGGGATGACCATGCTCCATCAACGGGCTCAAACACTGGCAGTTTAACTCCATTGGATTTATCAGGACAGGTAGAAAATTATTTATATCAGTTACACACAAGGGAAGCTTACAAAGAAACGGAAACAATTAAATTTAGATTTGGTGCTCGTAAGAGATACATTGATAAGAGTTTCACAACATCAATACAGACCGTAAGTGGTAGTTACTTTGCTGAAGGTAGTGCTTCATATTCAATAATTGATATGGCAACAAATGAAGAAGTCATTCCGTTTGGTGCTTATACCACAATGAGTTGTGATTCAGTTTCACCTTACTTTACACAAGATTTAAATGGATTTGAGCCAAACCGAGCTTATAAAATTTTGATTAAAGTTAAACACAATGATGACCAAACTCTTATATATGACGATGGTTTTGAATTCATACTAAGGAGTTAATTATGGCTCACATGTCAGGATCAATGGGGCATTATGGTGGTGGATATGGAACTATTAGAATTTCACTACAAAATGACTTAGGATTTCAATCAGGTACCACGGTTTCATACTCAACAGGTACCCCACCAACGTTAGTAAACCACGGTGAAGTGGAGCTATACAGAATAAACGGAGATTTATTTTTAATTGATCCTCAATATACATTAGGCACACCTAATGCTCCACCATTTGACACGAATGATACTATAGTATTAAATTATTCATCACCTACAATAATAGCATCTGTTAGTAATATCAACATGAATAATTTTAATTTCATAACAGAAATTAATTTAGATTCGCCAATCGTATCACCATCACAATTTGTATATAGGTTTGGAGAATTAGCAGGTACACCTTATTATGGTGCTTATCACAAACATCAAGACGGAACATTGATGATTAATGCTGGTGAATTAAATGTTTCTCATGATATGATACCCGAAGAAATAATCATACCACGAGAAGAGTTTGATTACGGTGCAGAAGACACGACAGCATCCACTACATTTGACATAGACGAAAATGTAATCAAAGAAACCTTTTCTGACTTGGTTTATGCGAAGTGGTTTAGTGAGTTGGATGAAGATTATGCAAGTTCTACTTTTTTTGATATGACACAAGGTGGACAAGAAACATCAATCGATTTAAATTTAAATACATTACAAACCACGATTAGGGATGGTCAGATAACAACTGGTAGACAAGAAAACGAAACATTGGTATTTTTTAAAAAGGATAGAAACACGCCAGAAAATAAAAAAGATTTAACTGATGGTAAACTATCATTGGTTATAAACAACATAAGTTCTAGTTTTGTTGACAATGGTGTTGTTGATTTAAGTGAATTTATATCAGACAAGATATCTGTTGTGTCTGAATTATCTCCTGACGAAGAGGTTGTGACAGCAGAAAAAATAGATACATATGGATTATCAGAATATATGGCAGCAGCACAAGGTATGCCAGAAAGTTTTAAAATAAAAAATGTAAAGTATAAATTAAGATATAGAAATGAGCAGGTTAAAATTGATGTTCCGTTTGGTGATTTACTTCATATTGTAAATAGTGTTGGGACACCTAATAGTGATGACTACTTGCGTCAATGGTATTATTATGAATGGGTAAACGTATTAAATTTATCTCAGTTAACTACTCCATCAACAGGACAAAGGATAAATGCCACAAAAGCTAAAGAAGTATTAGATACTAATATATTTGAACTACTACCAACACAAACAACTCGTCAAGACCAAATAAATAGATTTTTTCGAGACTTTAATGATTTAATAGGAAATCCACCAGAGTTTCAAGATGTTGATAATGATGGTATTGCTGAATATGCGGTAAGTGAAGGTGGTGATAAAGCCAACCGCGTTGCTTTTGAAAATAAAGATGGTTCTTTTATTACAAGATTAGATAAACATACGGAAGAGAATCAAGGCAATAATACAGATGTCAATCAAGGTAAAACTTTAGAAACCATGAGAAATACTCTGAACAAATATTTAGCTGATGTAGATAATGTTGTGGAAGTTATACAGGATCAAAGACCTGAATATACAAATAAGATGGGTGGTTTTTTAAAAATAAGAAAACCAAACCAAGCCATAATATTAAAAAAACAAGGTGATGAATTAGAGTTTCAAAAGAATAATAGATTCCTAAATGGATTTACAGTTACCATGTGGGTTAGATTTGTAGGACGAGATGGTAGGGGAACTTTGTTTAATTTTGGTAATCCATTATCACAAGAAAGTCCTTATGGATTCAGATTGGAAACAATCACTACTGATTTAACTGAAGGAGCACAAGGTGAAGAAAGACGAAGAATTGTTAGATTGATTGTCCGTGACCATTTGGATGAAAATAAATTATACGAAAGTTCCGTTGGTACTCAACAAGTTCCCAAATGGAATTCAGCAGAAAACAAAATCTTAACGAGATTAGAGGCATCACCATCAAGTGGTAATGCTATTAATACCTACACATCAATACCAACAAATGATTTAAACGAATGGTTTTTTATCTGTGCTACTTATAATGCAACTGTTGATGAAGAGGGTTCTTTTAATCAAGGATTCGATACCGATAAACAATTTTGGTTAGGGCATAGACAAGACAATGGTTCATTAACTCACTTTAGTGGAAAGGGTAATCGATGTAAGGTCGAGATAATAAGTCGTAGTGATTTGTTAAGAGCTCGTGGTTATAAAATTGGTGATTTAGAATTTGATGTGAATGAACAAGAATCATCGGGTGGAACAGGAACTAAATCATTCTCTAGAGAAGATGCCATGGAGGAAACTGAAACACAACAAGAAGAACAAGAAAGTATGATGTAATGTTATGGCTAAATTCACAAAATCAGAAGATATTAGTGTACCACAATCCCTAAGATATACAGATGGTGTTCCTGGCACTCCTCCTAATAAAGTAATAAGTGGGAGTGAAGAAATTTATGAACAATTTGGAACTGGCAGTAATTTACTTCAAGTGTTCAGACCATATCAAGGTTTTGATTTACTTTACAAAAATCCAAATATGAATCAAGGTAGCACCGAGATAACTCAAGATTTGGATGCTAGATTTAAATTAGGGACATACACGCTAAACGATAGGGGTAGTTGGGAGGATAACAATTTTAATGAATCTACTTTAGGTCCTTACTTAACTGAAGAATTTGAAGGAAATAAAAGTTATAAGTTAAAAACAAGAAAAACCACGGTGGTCAATACTGCTGATGGACCCATTACCTTGTTACCAGCAAACGGACAAGAAGCTGGTAATGCCACTTCAACTGGTCCTTATGAAGAACATAATACAGGCATCTACTCCATCGAGACCTTACCTTTTGTCATTAATCCAAATGATGATGAGATAATAAGACTTGATAGATATTATGATAAAGAAATTCATAAGGAACAATATGAATTAGCAACCGAAGGTAAGATTAATTTTAAAATTGTACTGAGTTTTCCTGGTAGAGTTCCGACCAAAAATAACAACTCAGAATATATTTATACAACTCAAGATGGTGTTCAGACCGATTACTTACCAACGGTTAATTTTGGACAAAACATTGATATTTTTTCAAACAGACCACCTCGTGAAAATGGTAATTATGCTGATGCATTGATAATTAGTGAAGACAATGCTGGAACTGAAAATGGTGGTGCTTATATTTTTAAATTAAATTGGGGAGATGGAACTGTTTTAGAACATACCGATGATCCATTATTATTAGAAAGTACAACACTTTTAGAACACTTTTATGATAAGCCAGGATTCTACTCCATAACAGGTCTTGTATATAGGGTTTATCGTGGACACATAATGCATTGGGAAAGATTTCAAACAAACATATTGTTGAATCCGTCTCCTCTTTATGATACAAAACTTTTTGATTTTAGTAATTTTGCCTCCATAGGTGGTGTTAGTAAGAATTCATCGTTTGTAAAATCACTATATAATTTAACTGGAATTAATCCATTACCACCTTACAATAATGACAGAGCAGACATTAATAATTTAATTAAATTTAATTTATTGGATGCCATTAATTCATTAAATACTTTAGGTAAAATTGATTATTCATTAATTCAACCTTATTATGATTTACTATCCCCGTATCAAACTCCAACTGATGACGTGGATAGTTTTGTGTTTGGATGCACGAGTCCAGATGCTGCTAACTATAATGAAGATGCTAACGTTGATGATGGGAGTTGTATATTTGTTCATGACGTTACCTTATTAATTACTGGACAACCACCTATTCCTATAACTTTACAAATAGGAGATACCGTGGTAAATGTTGATGAGGTCATCACAATAGCTCGTGGGGTTAATGATTTTAAAATGGTCACACCTCAAGGTTCTGGAACAGAGATGATGCCAACCACACCACCAGCTGGTGCAGGTGCTACAAATCCGATGATTGGTGCTCTAAGTCCATTGGAACGATGGGTATGGGATGGCACGGCTTGGCAAGAAAATCCTAATGCACCAGCAGATGGCTCGGATACTTTGGGTTTTTATGATTTTATATTTGATGGTTGGTTTGATGAAAATGATGATTTGATAACGACAAATGTTAACGGAGTTGCAAACGTAAATGTTTTAGCTGATAGAGTCCTTACGGCAAAATTTACATATCAAGATACTACACCACCAGGACCTGTTGAATACTTAGAAAGTTACAATCATGAAGAATTTTTCCAAGCAAATAGACCTGCACAAACAACTTTACCTCTCGATTCAATTACCGTATTTTTTGATGATCCGAATATAGCAGAGGGCACTTTTGAGTACAATGATATAGATTATTTTAAAATTACTAGATTTTATTATGACTACATACTTGAAGAACAAATTGAAGAGGAAATAACACAGATACCATTTGGTACTGAAAAAGAGTTGGTAAGATTTCCAAGTAATTTACTTTTTAATCGATATAAATATATAGATGAAAATCTACCATATAGAGAATACATATATCAATTACAAACCATAGATTTATCAGGATTAGTATCTGATTTAAGAACTACTAGCCCTTTGTATCCAACACCAAATGATACAACACCACAAGCGATATCAAATGAAAGTTTATCATTGATACAATATCGTCCAAAAAGATTAATATTTTCATGGCAACAAATATCAGAAGCATGGCCTGGTCTTGAAGGTAATTTCAAACACTTTAAAATAGAAGTAGACGGACCTAATGCTGATGATTATGTTTATGAATATAAAGGTGACTACATAGCTGAAACAAGTGGAAGTTTAATACCAACCTTATTTGAAGAATACTATCCAAATGGATTGATACAGAAACAATTTAACGATGTTGGTGGAAGTGATGGACAATTTTACACACCATCTGGTGATGCCATGACGCTTGAGTGGACAACCATATTGCCGTGGAGATTTAAGATATCAGTAGTGGGAGACACGAGTCAAAATGATGAAAGTCCAGCCACAGAATACATTGAAGTTATTCCAGAAAATTACATTGGTGCTGATATGAATATCATTGGTACTGCAAATACCTTTCAGCAGATAGGAAGTTTAGATGGCTTTGGTATTAATACAGAACAAACTAGCTTGCTTCAAATTCCTTTTAATATTCAAAATTTTATCACGGAATTTGCACAAAATGCATTTGCTGGAAATGGAGTAGATCCTAATCACCCAAACGGTTTTCTTCAAGAAGATAAAAACGGCTTATACATAAGAGTTTTTACAAAAGATTTAATTAATAATGATAATACCATACCTGGATATAATCCTACTTACATAGGTGAACCTTTTGATATAAGTTATAATAATACCGTAAGGGAATATCCTGAATTTGAAAGATTTATTGGTTCACCGAGTGTAATACAATCCGTGTCAGGTAAAAGGCTTTATGTTGGATTATTTGATTCCAATGATAATAATTTAATAGCAGAGACATCGGATTTTGTTCAGATAAATGAAATAAATGGGTGTATGGATACAAATGCAGATAACTATATGAGTATGGCAAACATTAATTATAATTGTACCTATAGTTATAAAATAATTACCCAAACTGAACACACTTATTTATTTAATTTAGCTGGTGGGATATATGCTTATGAATGTGTGTTTGGTGAAAATGAAGCTGGTAACGGGTATGTAGATAACATTGGTTTTTGGAGGGATGGTGGTAATAAGAATTTAAGCATAATAAGAACTGGTACGGCAGAAAGTCAGTATTTAGATAGTGAGCCTACAATTAACTATAATGATATTTTTGAAACCGTAGGTAATCAATACTTTTTAGTATTACGGGTTAGTAATCAAAACACCAGCGTCAATCCAGATCAAACTGTTTTTAATCAATGGATAATTGATAACAATCAAGGTGGATTGGAATTTGCAGAAGTCACAGATATTGATGATGATAGGTTAACTCTTGGAAATTGGACAGATAATATTACAAGTTTAAATGAAGTAACTCAACAAAATTTAATAGATAACCCTAATGGTTCTGCTCACATAGCAGTTAAAGCAAGTGAATTTGCAGGACCAGAAAATTATCAAAATAAAATAATAAAAGCAGAATGGTTTGATGGAAGTGGTGGTTCGGGAGATTCTGATGTTGTTTCTCATGTTGATATTAGATTAGTAAATATGCCAATACAACAAGGTGCTGCCTCTAAGGTAAGATTTATGGAATCAGGCAATCAATTTGTAAGTAGTACCGACAATCCATCATATAATCAGAAGAGTACGGTAGGGGTAAGTACCTTGTTTTCAATAGAGGCTGATACGATTAATAATGTTGATGAATGGCAAGGTTGGTATTTTGATTCAACATTTGAAGAGTTAGCATTTTCAGAAAAAGAAGTTCAATCATTATTTGCTTCAAATTTATCAGAATATTGGCAAGAGGGAACAAATAGACCAATACTTAAATTATATGCTAAAGTAGAATCAGGAGTGTAAAATGGCAATCATACACAAAGGATTTATAGATAAACGATTTCACGATTCATTTAAGGATACGGATTTAAATGATGTGGATATTGCTACGACTAAAATGTACAATGGTGTAAAACCAATGTGGCAACAGTTGGGATTTGATTATGTTAGTTCTGATAATCCAGAAAGTAAATACTATTGGAAAAATATAATACCAAAGCATTACAAGTTAAAACCGGAACATATTTTTGGAGTGCAAGTTAAGGAAGAACTAAAAGATAATAATATTGGCGTATCACGTGGAAGTAAAACACCAAGAGATTCATATAAAAAAATAGAAATAGACGAGGGAGTATCTCAAGATTGGAGAGGAAACCCACAGCCATACTATCCACCGATACCGCGAATAAATAAGTTTGGATTGTTTAGTGATGTGGTTGATGAGAATAAATTCTATGGTTCAAAAAAAACTTGGAATGGTGATGATGATAGTGCTCCAATAACAAATTTAGATGAATCGGATAACAATTTAATTTTAAACATTGATTACTCCGTTAATTTATCAGACGACTTAATTGATAAAATAGATTTAAATGAAATTCAATACATTCAAGATTATCAGATAAATTTAAAAGATAATAGATTAGATAGCGACACCATAGTTATACCCGATGGGATGGAAAAAGAAAACACAAAACAGGCATTTTAATGGCATACGAAAAGAAAGATAATTATCCAAAGAGAAGAAAGCCAGGCATCTATCCTGAAGGTACTGATAAACAACTTGGATTAGATAATGATGATTTGGAACAATTTTCATTGGGAAATTGGAAAAGCATACACAGATCAAATAGAACATTTGTAAATAAAAATCAAATAAATACATTTTCAGAAACCGTAGATGAAATAGAAGAAGAAAATACTTTAGAAATAAGATTAGTATCACTATTCAATCCAAGCACAGAGGAAGGGGAAAGAAGACTTACTGCTTATAGATTTTTTATGCAAGTTTATGTAGAAAGTCCTGATGGGACAACAACTATTGTTAATTCTGCTGGTGGGACAGTTAATTCACAATTTCCTGTTTTCACATCATATGCGGATTTTGTAAGTGACAATCAAGGAAATGATAACAGCTCTCAAGGAAATCAACCTAACTATTACAATAATTTATTGAATGAACAAGCAAGCGCTACATTCAATAATGTGCACATACCCGATGAAAATGATTATCAAAATGTTTTACAATTTATGCGAGAAAAACAACAAGACCTTTATGATTTTCTCAAGGAAGCACCTGTGTTTGTTGAACAAAACACACTCTCTGATGAAAATAAAATTCTATATGGTTTGAGTCCTTATGTTAATGTTGATGATTTAGATGGTGCAGAAGTAACAACCACACCTACAAATCCACTTAAATTTAGTTTTACGGAATCAAGACAATTGGAACTAGACAGTATATTGAATGATTTTATAGAAGTTCCAATACAGCTTTACACTAATAATAATGCTATAATAGATCCAACAGAAGAAGCAGATATTGAAAGTGTAACAATGAGATTAAGTATAATGTTTGGTAGACCAACTGAGTTTTTTGATGGGACGGATTTATCAGATGTTCCTTTCTTTCAAGGTGAAAATCTTAATAATTTTGAAAGACCTTTTTTAATTCCAAA
>VMHT01069057.1_pt1 | contig 11715 bp, 8 predicted proteins | sample 4693611 | NCBI WGS metagenome assembly VMHT01 (sample SAMN12280063, study PRJNA550983) | marine metagenome | isolation source: seawater sampled from same location over 5 years 0.02-0.2 micron viral filtrate | place: USA: collected off the coast of southern California halfway between the port... ...
CAGCAGATTTTAATAATATTTTTGATGACCCCACTCTTGACAATGCCAGTGGAGATGATTTTATTAATCATTTTATGACAGGATCTTTTGGAAAACTAACAGGTAATGTTTATACAGGCACATCAACCGCAAATGATGGGGGGTTTGACTTTGAAGGAACAGGAAAATTAGGAAATAATGCTTTTGTTAAAGCAGTAGATTTTATTAGCCATAAAACCTTTAATTTTTTAAAAAAACATAATAGTAAAACAGATATACCTGAAGAAGAAAAAACAGAATTATTTGTTACCTTTTTTAAAGGAAAAGAAATAAATAATGCTAATACTGCTGATGTTAAAGATGAAAGAAGCATAAACACATTTGAAGTTGAACCTACATCAGCGGATCAGCTTAGAGTAGGTTCAAATATACCTGATGCAGTAAATGCATTTACTACATTACCTCTAATTATGTTTAAAGCAGAAGCTCCCGATCTTAGATTTAGATATAATAATTTTTCTCCAGATACATTCGGTAACAACAATTCAATGTTATTTCAGACTAGAATTGTAAACGTAACATTTGAAACCACTGTAAATTTTAATGAAAGAATTAACTCTAATGATGGATTAGGTCCAACAATTACTATAGGATCAGGAGAAGAAGAAACATCTTTTAAACCAACCCGAAATAGTTCTGAGTTTAATCTCCCAGGAGACTTTGAATATGAAATTTCATTTTTAGATAAAGGACCAACAATAATAGCAGATATAAATAAAGATAATGAATTATTTGATGGTATAGGTGAAAAAGGCTTATTAATTATACCTGATCAAATAGAATCTCAAATCAAACAAAATATAGACTTTTACTTAAGAAAAGCAGGTATTATAGAAAGAAAAACAATTAAGGCACCACCTCGTCCAGAAAGATAAAAAATATTATATTTATAACAAATAACAAACAACAATGGGATATTTAGACAATTCAAGCATCACAGTAGATGCAATTTTAACAAAAAGAGGACGCGAGTTACTTGCAAGAAATGATGGTTCATTCCGTATCACACAATTTGCTTTAGGTGATGACGAAATTGATTATACTTTATTTAATGAAAACCATCCAAATGGTTCTCAATTCTCGGGAGAAGCAATAGAGAATATGCCTTTAATTGAGGCTATTCCTGATGAAAGTAATATTATGAGACATAAACTAGTTACTTTACCACGAGGAACTTCAAAACTTCCACTTGTAACTGCTAATGTTTCTAAAATTGTACTATCCCTAGGTTCTTCTACTGTAGTAAATCCATCTACATTAAACTTTAATGGGTTAGCTAACTTAGCAGAACCAAGTGGGTATTCAGCAACCATTGCTGATAGAAGATTATTTACATCTTTTCAAGGTGTAGGTACTAAGGGAGCAGCACAAAATACTATTAATCCATATTCATCGACAGCTGTTAGTGAAACTGTTATTGGTTCAGGATTCCAATTAACTGCTATTAATAGCCTTTCACTATTTGGAACAAATACAAAATTATTAACTAGTATAACTATCGAAGGTAGAGATTCAGGTGCTAGAGTAACTATTCCAGTTGAAATAAATAAACAAGTAGTTAAATCTCAATCGTTTAATGGAGAAACAGGAATTGAATTAAAATAAAAATAAAACATGGCAACACTAACAAGATATTCGGATAGTGATACAGTAATCAGTACAGATAATTTAACTACATCTACATGGTCCGGTAACACAAATAATTTACAAACAGCTCATACATCATCGCTGACTTCATATTCAACACCTACATCATCAGGAAATTTTTTCCTAGATGTTTTTGATAAAGCTACCACAGATACAACTTCTCAAGTACAATATGCGGTAGCTTATGGTCATAGACATGGATCAGGTTCACCTGATTTTACTAATGATATAGGTTCGTTTGGATTTGGTGCCTCAAGAACAATATATAATCAATATAGACAATTAGTTTTTGGAGATGAAACACAAAATTTTACTTTTGGTAGTCATATACCAAACGATATTTATGTGATTAATATTGAAAGAGCTAGATTTAAACATAATTTAAAACCCGGATCTTTAAATTTAAAATTAGAAAATGCTAACGTAGCTAGTATTGGTCAATCAGATGGAACAATAACATTAGAACTAACCGATGATAGTGTTTTTTCAACTGGATCAGCAACTATAACTAATTTAGGAAGACAGTTTAATATTGTATCCGGTTCTAATGGTCAAGCTGTTGGTAATGTAGTAAACCAAGTAAATGCAAGTTCGTCATATGGTTTATTTTACCCAGATGCTGGTGTTATTATTCTTAATCCTGACAATTTTGGCGGAAATTTAGCAGCAGCTAAAAATTCAGGTGTTTCTACAAACACAGATTTAAATCATAGAAAACTATACCAAGCAATTTCAGGCGCTAAACACTTTATAGTAGATAGCCAAGAAAAAGTAACTTCACAATATTATTTTACAAGAGCTAAAAATAATGAATTTAATTACACTACTAATCCCTCTTTTATAGACAATAATGGAAATGTAAATATAGATTCATTTATAAATAACCCACAAACATTTATTACAACTGTTGGTTTGTACAATGATAATAACGACTTAGTTGCTGTAGCAAAATTAAGTCAACCAGTAACTAAAGACTTTACAAAAGAAGCACTTATTAGAGTAAAATTAGATTATTAAAATGTTATTTGAATGTCAATTTATAAAAAGCTCACAGCCCAAGATATAGCGGTAATACCCTTTAACGCCCATAAGCAATATGATTTTACATCAGGCTCAGCTTCTACTAACAGTATAAAACACTTTAATACAAGTTGGACATCAGAATCAATTGATATCTATAGTAGTGGTAGCACTACAAGTTATGGTTTACCCGCTGATAGTATTAACACTATAAAATACTACCAAACAGATCATTTATTTTATAAAAACTTTAAAAAAGATATAGGCAATAGGTTTGGCAATAAACACTACTTAAATCAAAAAAGAGACCTATATGAGAAAACTAACATACTATCTATACCAACAGGTCTATATGGACACGAAATAAAACCAAGTACTTTTTATCTTACCTCAAGTAAATATGAGGTAGTAGACGACAGTAATGGTAACTTAATAATTAGTGGTACTAATTTAAATAATTACCCTACAGATGTAAGATCTAATTTATTTAGACTAGATCCTATAAAAGCTTTTAAAAGATATGATTTAAATACTTTTGATGAGTATCATAATGAAGTTTTTTATTTAGATGGAAAAAAAAGAGTAAATAAAATACTACATTATAGTTCTATAGATGCTGGTGAATTTGACGATAGTTATTATTTTAATCCTATAAAATATGAAAATATACATTTTGCTACATCTTCATTAGGGTCAGATAATTGCAAGTTTGGCTCTATAGGACTTAATACGTTTAACTCTTCCCGTATTATTTCTCCTGACAACGAAGTATTTAATTTTAACTCAGAAGACGATTTTACTGTATCTTTTAATATGGAAGTAGTTCCTTATGCTGCTACTTTAAATGATGGATTAGTATCTCCTCCAGACGTAGGACAAATAATCCATGATGGTATAGTATTTCATGTAGATGGGGATGAAGCTTATTTAGTTATAAGTGCTGATCCTAATACAATAGCTGAAGGGTATATTCAATCACACGATACTCTTAGCACTATTTCTTCTGAAACTGATAGTAATGGTCTTTCTAACCTTACTAATGGAGCTGAAGCCAATGAAGGAAGAATAGCAGCAGTAAACTTATTAGCAAGTTCCTACATAACTATAGGAAATAATACATTTGGGGGAATTGATTCTCCTGTTACAGCATCAAATTTTACTTTACTAAATGGCGAAGATAGTTCAGGGAATACTATATTATTAAATGGTACCCCAGAATTCCTAACAGCGGCAAACACAAGTGGTCCACAAACAGAACCATTTATAGGTGGTGGTTTAGTAAATACCCAAAACTTATTTACTCATATTAATCTTCAGGGAGGCTCTGTATTAGATGCACCTTTATTTAACTATGTAAGAAATGGGGGAATACCACAACAAAGATTAGATACATGGATTGCAAATTACGATGAAGTAAACTTAATTAACCAAACTTTAGGTTTTACAAATTCAATTAGGGATGCAAAAAGTAAAGGAAGAATTTACTTAGCAACTAACGATATAGCAAACCAAAACGTATTTAATGATTTTGATAATTCAATTCCTAACCAGAAGTTTACTATAATAACTAGTAATTTTGTAGCTACTTTTGGTAATGCAACAGCACCCGTTGTTGCTATGGGGGAACTTGGTATTAAAAGTGGTAATTTAGGAGTAAACTTCTACACAGAACCAGATGCTACCATTGATTCAAAAAATATTTTAATTATAAGAAAAATAAATTGGAGAAAATTAGACCATTCTAAAAGATATATAATAACTAAAAGTTCAACAAAAACTGTAATCCCATCACCTACCGAAGGACAAGCCCAAATATTAAAAACAAACAGAAAAGGAGCATCACAACCTAAAGACGTACAAGCAGAACCACAATTTCCTTTCTCAATATACCACATTAGTAATTCATTATACTTTGAAAGATCAGACGGAGAAGTTACAACTATAGTTTCAGGTGAAATAACGGGATCTGTAATAGACCAACGTAACGCTATTATATGTGAAAAAACAGGACCAACAATGAATATTATTGTAAATGGTTCACAAATAGCAACATCAGCTGACGCTACAAACCAAACACAAAATAACGCTAACGTTTATATAGGTTCTAAAGGTAATAATAGTTTAGGTGATAATTTTTACTTAAATGGGATAAATTTTAACCACCATAATTTATCAGGCAGCAATAGATTTTTCAACGGATATCTAGGAAACATAAACATCTATGATAAATCTTACTCACAAACGATACACCAAAATATGTCTGAAAGTATAAACCATTCTCCCTACATAGGAAATATATTTTATCAAAATGGTTTTGCTACTATAACACATCCAAAATATCAAGATATATTATCAGGATCAAATGGAGATGGAATTATAGAACAACTAAAATTCCAAGGTTCACACTTAATTTATGAAAATGAGTATCAATGTACTATTGGAGAAGAAGAATTTAATGATACATTAAATATATCGGCAAGAAAAATACGATCCCACCAGTCAGAAGACCTAGCAAACTTTGCAACAGGATCTTTATTTAAACCATATATTACAACAGTAGGTTTATATAATGAAGACAATGAATTATTAGTAGTAGGTAAACTAGGACAACCACTTAGAATTTCAGACGAAACTGATTCTACTATTATACTTCGCTGGGATACCTAAAATATTTTTTATACATTAAGGGTTATGTGGTATTTCTTAGACAAACAAATAGACGAAATTTCTGACCTCCCCGAAGGAGCGTTCGGATTTATTTATCAAACAACTCATATTCCAACTGGTAAAAAGTACATTGGTAAAAAATCTTTAATTTACAACTTAAAGAAAAAATTAGGTAAAAAAGAAAAAGCGCTTTGGGAAGGAAAAGGTCGTCCTCCTATGTACAAGCAAGTACAAAAAGAAAGCGATTGGAAAAAGTACTATGGTTCTCACAGTTTTATAAAGGAATCAAATATAGAAGATCTAGAAAGAAAAATCCTACAAGTGGCTTTTAATAAAAAAGAACTTACATATTTAGAGTGTAAGTATCAATTTATATTAGAAGTTTTAGAAACCAATAAATATCTTAATGATAATATATTAGGTAAATTTTACGATAGGGATTTTAGATGAAGGAAGATTTATTAAGACAATTATTAGAATCAGTTTTAGGTAAAAGTAAATCAGCTCGTGGAGGAGACGAAGCTGTATTTAGTTGTCCCTCTTGCAACCACCATAAGAAAAAATTAACCCTAAACTTATCAACACAAAAATTTCAATGTTGGGTTTGTGGTTATAAGGGACACCGCGCTTTTAAACTACTCAAAGCAGTAAGTGCATCACCAAAAGCATACGATCTTTTAAAAGATATTGATTCTCAATATAGTTTTAGAAAACAAATCACCACCAAAGCACCATCGGGTTCTTTGCATTTACCATCGGGAGTAACGCCTATAATGTCTTCTTCAGCGATATTGTCAAAACACGCATTACATTATTTAAATCAAAGAGGAATCACACCCCAAGACATAGTTAAATATGATTTACATTACTGTGAACAAGGTGATTTAAGAAATATGGTTGTTATTCCTTCATACGATAAAGATGGTTTTTTAAATTATTATGTTGGTAGATCATTTGATAAAAACGCATATATCAAACATAAACTCGCATCCAGTACTAAGGACATAATTGGGTTTGAAATGTATATAAACTGGGATTTACCCATTATTTTATGCGAAGGTGCGTTTGATGCAATGGCTATAAAACGTAATGCAATTCCATTATTTGGTAAACGAATCTCTGATTCTTTAATGAAACAAATAATCGAATCAAATGTTGAAAAAATATACCTTGCCTTAGATGAGGATGCTCTTAAGGATGCTTTTAAACACGCTGAAACACTTATGGGGTATGGAAAAAAAGTTTATCTTATAGAAATGGGCGATAAAGACCCATCTGAATTGGGTTTTGAGGCCTTTACAAAATTACTACACAAAGCAACAAAATTAACAGCTTCTGTATTAATGAAAAAGAAATTAGCCTTGTCATAAAGGTTTATATTTATAATAAACTATAGTTAATCAATGGCAAACATCGCATTATATCCTGGTGGATATAAACCACCTCACATTGGACATTACGAAGCAGCTAAACAAGCTCTTACACAAGCTGACAAAGTTATTGTGTTTGTTGGTCCCAAAGAAAGAGAAGGTATCACTCAAAATATGTCTATTGCTTTATGGGAATTATATACTGAAAAAGATAATATAGAAATTAAAAAAGCAGGAGTTTCTCCTGTAAGAGATGTTTATGATTTTGTAGAATTAAAAGCAGAAGATGGAGATACACTTTTTTTTATAAAAGGAGATAAAGATAGTGAAGATCCACGTTTTGCAAGAATACCAACTTACGCTAAAAAGTTTAATAAAAAAATTAATATAGATTTTATTAATATAAAAGATATATCAGACAGAAAAGGCTATCCAGTATCTGGTACTTGGATGCGTAATTATATTAAAAAAAATAACTTCCAAGATTTTACAACGGGTCTACCTAAACATTTATCTGCAGAACAAGAAAATGAAGCTTGGGCTATAGTAACAGGAAATACTGATTATAGTTCACCTAAAGGAGGAACACAATCAACTAATTTAGGAGAAGATTTTTATGATCCTAAAAATAAGTATTACGATTTTGCTAAAAGTAGTGAATATAAAGCTGGATATACAGATAAAGAAGATATTCCAAGAGCTTACAAATATAAAAGAGGAGGAATGTATTCTGGTGGTGGAATGGGTTTTGGGGGAATGTATGAAGATGCTCAATTTGAAACGGGTAAAGTCTTACATGTATATGATTTTGATGACACAATAGCTCAAGTAAAATCTAACATTAAAGCAGTTATTACTAGTCCTAATGATCCTGATTTTTTCCAAGAATTAAACATAGCATCTACTGAATTTCCTGAAAAAAGTAAAGAATTAGAAACAAGATTAGGTCACTTAGATATTACTTATGACTTTAAAGAATTTGAAAAACAAATAGGAGATGCTATTGTAAATAGTAAAGTTGTAAACAAATTAAAAGACTCATTAAGCAGACCAGATATAAAAACAACTATATTAACTGCTCGTTCTATAGGACATCCTGTAACAAGATACTTAAGACAAGAATTAGGACTAGATGCGTATGTAGTTCCTTTGGGAATGCAGGTAGGTGGTAAAGTAAGAGGTATAGATAAAGCTAATTGGATAGAAGATCATATTAAAAAAGGCTACCAAACAATTTATTTTATTGATGATTCTGAAGAAAACAGAACGGCAGTATCTGCATTAAAAGATAAATACCCAGACATAAGATTAAAAGTAGAAGACCCAGCGGCAGTAAGAGAAATGATAGGCACTATGAATAATCAAGAAAAGACTAAACATAGTAAAAATTTAAAACGTTTAAAAAAAGACATATCTAAACAAGGAGATCAATATATAGAAGTACCTGATTATTTAAAAGGTACCCTTAAAAGAAAAATGTATGAAAGAGATCTTTCAGACAAAGAAGAAAGAATAGCTCAAAGTTTACCAGATAAAGAATTTAAAAAACGTTATGGTAAAGATTGGAAGTCAGTTAAAATAGCAACTGCTACTAAAATGGCTAAAAAAGAAGGAATGTATCCACCTTATAAAGCAGATCAAGTACAAAAAGTAAGATATCAAGCAAGTGATACTTTTACTAACAGTCCCAAAGACGCTAAAAAAAGAGGTTATTTAGAAGGTGATACTTATGAAAAAATGGCTGCTAAAGGTAAAAAAGCGGGCAACCTAAAACAAGGCACAGTTAGAAAAAGACTTAGGATTAAAGACGGAGAAAAAATTCCTTTATCAAGAATTACTAAAGCAATATCTAGTCTTAAAAAAAGAAAAAGTTTAAGTGATAAAGATAAAAAATATCTTAAAGCATTAAATTTAGCTAAAACCCTAAAAACAACAACACATAAGGAGAATATAGATCCTAAAGCGCAAAAGAAACATAAAGGTAAATCAGCCCCTTATGGTTCAGCATATGAACCAGTTAGTGAAGGTAGAAAGAAAAAACCAGACCCTAAAGTGGGAACAGGTAAAAAACCTAAAGGATCAGGACGTAGACTTTATACTGATGAAAATCCTTCAGACACAGTTAAAGTTAAATTTTCTACAAGACAAGATATAGTAGATACACTTAGTAAAGCTTCATTTAAAAGTAAACCACATAAACGTCAGTCTCAAATTATTAACTTAATACACCAAAGAGTAAGAGCAGCTTTAAATAAAGCTAAAGATCCAGCTGTTAAAAAACGTTTAAGATCAGGATTTGAATACATTAAAAAACGTAAAGAAGCTTCAAAGAAAAAAACACAACGTATGAGAAAAGAAGGCACATTTACTAAAGATTGGTGGAAAGAAGTTATTAATGAAATACTACTAACAGAAGGTGGAGCAGCAGGACATATGGCCCACCCATTTAATTTACCAAATGTAAATAATGGTAAATCATTATTAGATGTATTTGAAAAGTCAGCTGACTCATTAGATAAAAAACCAGGTGCTATAAAAATAGACGGTGTAAATAGCTCTATTAGACTAATAGATGTAGATGGTAAAAAACAATTCGTAATGGATAGGGGTTCTAAAAAACCACTTGATTTAAAAGGCATTACAAAAGACGATTTATTAGACAGGTTTGGTAAGGGTCATGGAATGGTTAAAATAGGAGGAGAAGTATTAGATATGTTTAATGAAGCATTACCTGCTATTCAAAACGATCTTAAAAAATTAGGTGCATTTGATGATCCAAACATACTATTTAATATGGAATATGTTAGCGGAAAAACAAACGTACAAGATTATGGTTCTAATTTTATTGCAATCCATGGTTTAAATAAAATAGAAAGTAAAGAAGTACAAGGTAAAAGAGGACCATTAACTAAACGAGTATCTTCAGAAGTATCTTATAGTAAAGATGATTTACAATCACTTTTAGATAACCTAAAACCTACAGCTAAAAAAAGAGGATATGAAGTTTACGGATCTGTACCCACAGAAATGAAGAAAAAACCTAACTTTAATGCTGCACTTTCTAAAAATTACACTGTAAATGCAGGTGAATCATCTGATACAAAATCATTAGGACAATGGTTAAATGAATTAAGCGACATTCCTGAAACTGATTTTATATTTATGAATGTAGGATACAAGGCAGGTAGTAGCACTGTAAATAGAAAAAAAGTAGGCGCTGTATCAAAACAAGTTTATCTAGCTATTCTTAATAAAGAAAATATAGATGGGTTGTTTGATGACGCTGAAGACAGAAAAAAAGCAGTACAAGGATTTGTAACGTATCTTGCAACTGAAAAATTAGGAGATGAAGTACTTAAAGTATTAGATTCACCTATGGGTTCCGCGGATAAACACGAAGGTGTAGTAATTAGGGATGAAAGTATAGCTAAAGTTCCTTTTAAAATAACTGGAAAATTTATATTAGGAGGAATGGTTTCTGACTTTTAAAAACAAATAAAAAATGGACATTAAAAAAAGAATTCAAGAATTATCATTAGACCAAAAAGCTAAATTATATTTTATGGGTCTAGTTAGACAAGGTAAAATCGACACATTACCAGAAGACCCAAAAGCAGCTTATGTTAGTATGATGATGGATAAAGACGATTATGGTCGTAGTGTTTCTGGTAAAGATAAAAGAACTTTTATGGAACCAGAAGATTCAATGCCCGCAGCAAGAGCTAAAAAAATGATGGGTATGGAATCAAAAGAAGATAAATTAAAAATGGCTTACGCAGCGTATAACAAAGCAGAAATGAATGGAGACATTAGAGGCCAAGAATTAGCATTAGCTGTAATTGATTTATTGAAAAGTGGTGAACTTAAAGAAATGGCTACTGAATTAGGATATTTAAAAGAAATAGGAATGTTTCATGATCCATTAGGATACCAACCAGACACAGAGGATAACCAACCTACATCTATCACAGATGAAGATTTAGATGAACTACTTGATATTATTTTAAAATATGTTGAAGATCCAGACGATGCTGAAGCTGAATTAGATCGTTTTAATGATGGTGGGTTTGATGCAATGTCCGATTATGTAACAGCTAATCTTGATAGAGATCCTGAATATAAAGCTTGGTACAATAAATTACACAGTATAAAAGAAGAAGAAGAGGAGGATTTAAGACTCGAACCTGAAGACATGGACAACCCAGATGAGGACTTAGTTATAATTGGTTCAGGATATGTAGACATTAAAAGTAATTTTTTATCCAATACTTTTCCTTCAATGACTAATGATGAATATGCAGCATTAGGTCAAAAAGTTGTTGATAAATTACACAAAGGAGATAAAAAGGCTGCTTTAAAATACATTTATAGTCAAATTAACTAAGGTAATGATTAAAACAAAAATAAAAAATTTAAAAGAAATAGCTACCGAATTGGGGTATTTAAATGAAGTTGATGGTATGGAAGGAGGAGTAGATCTTTTTAAAAAATATATATCAACTTACGAAAAAGTAGAATTTGTATACACTGAACAAGGTGGCCGTTTTTATGGATTAGATGTTTATGAAAATAAAGACCAACCTCGACGTTCAGCTAAATTAAGATATGATGAAGCTAATGAATGGTTAAAAAATACATTAAGTAATTTAGCTGTAGATATACCAGAAAGATATGGTTCAGGTATAAAAGAATTAGATGATATAGTTGAAAAATTAGAAAATTTAGGAATAGAAGCAAGCCATGGAGATTACATGGACGTAAGCTAAAAATAAAAGTTATGCAACAAAAAATACAAGGATTAAATAAAGAGTTTAAAAGAAAAGATGTACAAAGAGCCCGTAACTTAATTACAGGAAAAACTGGTGCATCAACTGGTACACAAATAGGTTACGGTAAAAAAACAGAAGATTACAAAGAAGGTGATGTTTGGACAGAAGGAAGAAAAACATGGACAATTAAAAATGGTATTAAA
>VMHT01091442.1_pt1 | contig 11714 bp, 13 predicted proteins | sample 4693611 | NCBI WGS metagenome assembly VMHT01 (sample SAMN12280063, study PRJNA550983) | marine metagenome | isolation source: seawater sampled from same location over 5 years 0.02-0.2 micron viral filtrate | place: USA: collected off the coast of southern California halfway between the port... ...
AACGGAGTTCTTTGCTTTGGAAGGAATAACACAGTTAGTTAAAACAATAGATAGAATAAAAGAGAATCTTAATCCAACACTTTCTATAAGAGGAATACTTTTAACTATGTTTGATAAAAGAAATAAACTTTCATCGGAGGTAGACAGGGAAGCAAGAAATTATTTTAAAGAAAAAGTATATAAAACTGTTATTCAAAGAAATGTAAGATTGTCAGAGGCCCCATCACATGGATTGCCATGTGTAATTTATGATAAAAGTTGCGTTGGAAGTAAGTCTTATTTTAAATTAGCTGAAGAGTTTAAAAACAAAATAGTGAGCGCTGCATGAGTGGGAAAAAAAAAGGATTAGGAAGAGGTTTATCTGCTTTGTTCGGTGATGAACAATCAAATGAGAAAGTTCAAAAACCTAAAGAGATCAATCAAGTTTCAATAAGCGATTTAAGCAGAAATTCCTATCAACCTAGAGAATTTTTCAATGAAGATAAATTGCAAGAATTGGCTAACTCAATAAAAAAAAACGGAATCATTCAACCTATTGCAGTTAGACCAGATAAGTCCTCAACCGGAAAATATGAAATAGTAGCCGGTGAAAGAAGATGGTTAGCGGCTCAAAAAGCAGGTCTGCACAGTGTTCCAGTAACAGTTTTAGATCTTAGTGATGTTGAGTCATTAGAAGTAGCTATTGTAGAAAACATACAAAGAGATGATCTTAATCCTGTCGAAGAAGCAAAGGGATATAAAAGACTTTCTGAAGAGTTTAATTACGATCACGAAAGTATTTCAAAACTAATGTCTAAAAGCAGAAGCCACATTAGTAACACTTTAAGATTACTTACTTTGCCCAAAGATGTTATTGCTATGCTTGAGGAGGGTTCGTTAACGTCAGGACAAGCTCGACCTTTAATCGGATTAATTAACGCCTCTTATATCGCTGAAGAAATAGTGGCAAAAAATTATAGTGCTAGAAAAGTAGAATATTTAGTTAAATCAAAAAAGAATAAAGGTGATAAAAAAAAAGAAGTCTATGACACTAATATTCTAAAGATGCAAGAGCGTGTTGAAAAAATTTTAGGCTTAAAAGTAAACATTTTAAACAAAAAAAACAATTCAGGTAAGATTATAATTGAATATAAAGATTTAGATCAGTCACAATTAGTGCTTGATCTTCTCATGAAACGTTAGCAAGAATGCATAAATCAAGTAAAAGTTTTTTTATTAATATATTTTTATCAATATTAGCATTAGATTTTAATTTCATTTCAAATTCATAAGTTTTATTTATTGCATAATTAGTTTTATTTGTGTTCCATCGTTTTGATTGTTCAATAAAAATTGGCTTATCCTTCCAAAATATAGGAGGCTTAAAGTTGTTTACAATCTCAAGTAAGTTTTTTCCATTAGAAAAACTAGCGATTTCTCTTAGCTTGTTCAGTCTTTGATTTATCATCGAAATGTATAAAGGTATTTTTTCACTTTCAAAAATTGTGCTGCTTAACAATTTATTCGTCATGTCTTTATTGCCTACTAATACCGCATCTTTTATCGTGGTAAAATCTTCATCAAATCTTTGATTTAAAATCTTATTTAGATGATCGATCTTTATTTTTTTATCCTCAAAAAAAGATGTTATTTTCTCAATTTCATTTTTAAGTTTGGCTCTGTCTAAACCGCAATTTTCTAATAAAATATTTATAGTTTCAGTTGAAACACCCGAGAACCCTTTTAGTTTTTCTATAATTATTTTTTTTAAATTAATTTCATTATCCTTATAACAGGCAATAACATCAAAATTTTTTGATTTCTCAGCGTATGATCTTAATTTTGATTTTTTTTCAAGAATATTACTAAACAAATAAATTTTATTTTTTTTTATATGCGCATGAATTTCTTCAATCATAAATAAAATTTTATCATTCACTTCATTTATAAAAATTATTTTCATTTCTTCAAATAATGAATCATTCAAAATTTCATTAATAATTATTTTTTGGTTCTTCAAAATTTCATCTTGCGTGTACTTTTGAATATTTATGTTTTTATTATGTATTTTAATTTTTTGTTTAAAGTCATCAATCAACCCTAAATTTTCCCCATAAAATAAAGCTATATTGTTATTTAATGATTGAAAATCTGACTCTACGAGATAGCTTTTAAATATCATTAAGTTTATTTGCTAAATTACTTACTATTTCTTCTGTAAGTTCATCTATTAAATAATTTATTAAGTTTTTTTCGTTATTTAAAGTTTCTGAATATCTCGAAGCAACGTCGTAAAAACCACTCATGGAGAGAGTAAACTCATCTTTTAAATCCTTTTCTAAATATATGTATTCTATATTTACGTTAATTATAATCTCATATTTAGTTATTTGGTTACTGATATTCTTTTCTTTAATTGATTTATTTTTTTTTGAATTGATATTTACGTTAATATATTTTCCATTTTCATTTTTAGTTTTAGCGGAAAGTTTATTTTTTAAAAAAAAATTAATTTTTTTATCACCCGTAGTATTTATTTTTACAATTTTATAATCAATATTATTATTTACTACTTTAAAACCACAACTTGATAATAGAGATAAAAGTAAAAATAATATAAGTAATTTAAATTTCATTATTTGATAATATAATTTATTATTTTATTTTTAACAAAAATAGTCTTAAAAATTTGTCTGTTTTCAATAAATTTTTTTGCTTTTGAATTTTCGTTTACAATTTCGTTGACTTCTTGTTGAGTAATATCGTTTTTAACAGAAATTATATCTCTAGTTTTTCCATTTACTTGAATAGCAAATTTTATTTCTCCTAGATCCTCACTTTTTATTTCAGGCCATTTATTAATCGATTTACATGCTAGTTTTTCTAAACACTCGTTAGATAGATGAGGTGTAAATGGCATCATGAGTTTCATCGCTTTAATAATGTTATTGGTCATTGATATATTGCTAACTTGTAAACTTAAAAATTTATTAAAAACTTTATAAATCTCGTAAAAGTGAGCTATTGTAACATTAAATTTAAATTCTTCTATAGACCTATCTATCTTGTTGGCTAAAATATCAATTTCTGCATTAAACTTTCTTGTCATTTCCTCATTTATTCCTTGTTCTTTTCTTGAGATAATTTGAATATTTAGATTCCATATTTTTTGCAAAAATTTATTTGAGGATGCGACACCCGTATCTGACCATTGGACATCTTTTTCTGGCGGACTATCCGATAATATAAACCATCTGACAGAATCGGCTCCATATTGATTAATCATGGTTTCAGGATCTACAGTATTTTTTTTCGATTTTGACATAGACTCCGAAGGCCCAACTATTACTTCTTGATCATTATTTTTTCTAACTGTTAAACCTTTTGAAGTTTTTTTAATTTCCTCGGGGTAGAGCCAATTACCTTTTTTATCTTTATAAGTCTCGTGACAAACCATACCTTGTGTAAATAAATTTTTAAAAGGTTCAGGAATATTAATTTTCTTGTTAAAACTATTAATACCTTTTGTAAAAAAACGTGAATATAAAAGGTGAAGTATTGCATGTTCTATCCCTCCAATATATTGATCAACAGGCATCCAATATTTTACTTTTTCCTCATCAAAGGGTCCCAGCTTATAATCTGGAGAGCAAAATCTTAAAAAATACCATGAAGAATCTACAAAAGTATCAAGGGTATCAGTTTCTCTGATGGCTTTTTTCCCAGTTGATTTTTGCACAGTATTTTTCCATTTAGGATGAGTTTCTAAAGGATTACCTTTTGAATTTAAGTCAACATCTTCTGGCAAAATTATTGGTAATTCGCTTTTATCTACTGGAACAACACTACCATCTTCTAAGTAAATCATTGGTATTGGGCAGCCCCAGTATCGTTGTCTAGAGATTCCCCAATCTTTTAATCGGTAAAGAGTTTTCTTTTTTCCGATCCCTTTTTTTTCAATTTCCTTAATTATTTTTTCTTTTGCTGCGACCACGTCCAAATCATTTAAGAAATCTGAGTTAATAATTTTACCATTTCCAGTATAGGCTTCATTTAAAACGTTATTTTTACCGTCGGAAACCACTTTAATAATGTTTAGTTTATATTTTTTTGCAAAATCAAAATCTCGTTGATCATGAGCAGGACAGCCAAAAATAGCACCAGTTCCATAATCCATTAAAACAAAATTCGCAAAGAAAACTGGAATTTTATTATTTTTTAGAAAAGGATGATCAGCAAATAAATTTGTATTAAAACCTAATTTTTCAGCATTCGCCAAAGCCTCCTCCGTCGTACCTGTTTTACTGCATTCTTTTTTAAAAATTTGAAAATCTTTATCTTTTTCGAATTTTTTGCTTAGTGGATGGTCACTAGAAATAGCGATAAAACTTGCACCGAAAATCGTATCTGGTCGCGTAGTAAATACCTTTATTTTCTCTTTTTGATTAGAAAAGTTAAAATTTATTTCGCAGCCAAAAGATTTACCTATCCAGTTTTTTTGCATAAGTTTTACTTTTTCAGGCCAACCATCTAATTTATTTAAATCGTCCAAAAGTGGCTGAATAAATTTTGTTATATTAAAAAACCATTGAGATAATTTTTTCCTTTCTACAATTGCATTAGATCTCCATCCTCTTCCATTAACGACTTGCTCATTTGCTAAGACTGTTTGTTCAACTGGATCCCAATTAACATAAGTTTCGCGTCTAGAAACCAGTCCACAATTAAAAAAATCAATAAATAATTCTTGCTGATGTTTGTAATAATTTTTATCACATGTAGAAATTTCATGATCCCAATCAATTGATAGGCCAAGTAGCTTTAATTGGCTTTTCATAGTTTTAATATTATCATCGGTCCAATCTTTAGGATGTAAATTATTGATTTTTGAGGCATTTTCAGCTGGCAAACCAAAAGCATCCCAACCCATTGGATGCAATACATTAAATCCTTTTAGATATTTGAAACGAGCAATAACGTCTCCTATAGTGTAATTTCTAACATGTCCCATATGAATTTTTCCAGATGGATAAGGAAACATTTCAAGACAATAAAATTTTTTACCATCTTTGTTGTACAGTTTTTTTTTTAAAAGTTTTTTTTGCCATTTTTTTTCAATTACTTGAAAATTAAATCTTTCCATGACAATTATTTTTTTTCTTTAGCAGATTTCTCAAATAAAGCAGCTTTACGTAAAATTGTAGAGAGTAATTCATTCTTAATTAAATCACTTTTTGAAATATTAGTTATGCAGTTGTTGCTTGTTTTACATGTTTTTTTATGAACAATAATTTTTAGACTGTCACTTCTTATTTCATTAGATAAAAATCTTACAGTTAATTTTATTGAATCTTGAGATTCATTTTGAGAGTACCAGTCAGTTATTATTACTCCACCAGAATAATCTACAGTCGTTAAAGGTAGAAAATCTAATGTTTCTAGCGAAGCTCTCCACATAGGATTAGAACTACTGAATTCATAATTTGTTCCACGGCCAACTCTTCCTAAAACACTCCCGATTGATGCACCTCTCCCTTCCGCAATATTTTTTTTTCTTTTGCCCTCAGCACCTATCGGCCGGTTGGGATCCATATTTTTTTTACATGCAGGTAGTAAAAATAATGTAATTATTAAAGTTATTAAAATTAGCTTGAAATTTTTCATAAGTGGAATTTAGAGTTTTATATTAGTTTTAAATAAATTCATTAAAATCATGACTTTTGTTTACTTCTGTTGCAAATTATAGTGACTTTTTTACCACACTTAACTCTAAAATAGGTAAAAACGCTTATATTTAGTGAAAAAAAGGCCAATTTTAGTAATTTACATTCAAATTGTAATTACAATTTAACATAAACAACAAAAGGAAAATTATGAAAAATATAGCTAAATTATTAGTTGGTATTCTATTTTCTGCATTAGTTATGGCTCCATCTTACGCAGGTGAAATGTCAGTAACTGGTGGCGCAACAGCTACTTACGCAACAAACGGTAGTGACGCTTCTGCAGGTAAAAACTTAGGTATCTCTAATGAACTAGACTTCACAGCAAGTGGAGAACTAGATAACGGTTACACTTGGAAATACCAAGTACAATTAGATGGTGACAGTGCAGCTAACGATGACACAAGATTAGAAATCGGAACAGACATGGGTACAATTGGTTTGTACGTTTCTGAAGGTGGAATGTCAGCTGAACTAGCACACGGAATTGGTGCATTAGGAACAGGTTTTGACTATGCGTCTCCTTCTACATTCGTGCATTCATACGATGTTGATGGTTACTCAAATATTCAATACCACACTCCAGCAGATATGTTACCATTCGGTTTAGGTGTGAAACTTGGTTATGTACCAAACATGAGTGCAACAACTATGTTATCAGCTAAAAACTCTGACGCAACAATAACTGATCAAAGTGAAGGTAGATCTTTAACTATGGCTCAAGTAAGTGCTGCTCCAATTGATGGTTTATCTATCAAAGGTTCAATCGCACAAACTGATTCAGAAGGTGGAGACGCTAACGGTGATGATGGTATATCAGCTAACGTTGGTGCTAAATACACAATGGGTCAATTCTCAGTAGGTTACACTGAAGGTGGAAAACAAGCCGCTACAGGTGCTGCAGCTGATGATGAAACTGTTTACTACGAAAATAAATTCTTAGGTGTACAGTTTGATGTTAATGATGCATTATCTATTTCTTACAATGAAGACGCTTCGGAGAAAACAACAAGAACAGCTGTTGCAATAGGTTCTACAGCAGGTACAAGCGCAAAAGTAGAAATGGAACAAGAAACAATCCAAATCGCTTACACAATTGGTGGAGCTACTTTAGGTATAGCTGACATTGAAGTTAGTAATGCAGACTACACTAGCGGTAAACAAGAAACACAAACTATTATTTCTTTAGGAATTTCATTCTAATTAAATATTCTAGTTTAATTAAAAAAGCCGGTTAATAATATTAGCCGGCTTTTTTTTTACCTCAGATAAAAGAGCAAATCCCTCAGAAAAAACATTATTTAGACAATTAAGATTATTTTTTTTTATTCCACCAAGGGGGATCAGCTTCTTTGAAAATTTTGTATATCGATTAAATCTTATTATTCCGAGGTAAGAAGCACTCTTGTTATAATCTACTAAAAATAATTTAGATAATAAGATTAAATCACATCCTTGTTTAATTTTGCATGCAATCTCTTTAAAGTTATGAGCAGAACCAATAATTTTAAAATTTTGTTTTTTAAAACACAAAAAATTTAAGCCTTTATTGAATGATGATAAATAAATACCATCGGAATTAAGTGAAATTGCAAGTTTAATATTATTAGCAACAAAAAATTTAATAGCTTTCGACTTGCAAATTTGTCTAAATTTTAACAATTCATTTAATACATCAGTATTTTTCTGATTTCTGTATATTATGAAAAATTTATTACGTATTTTTATGTTTTTTAAATTAATATCTTTGATACTTTCAATTATTAAAAAATATTTATTTTTTATGATAAACATATGAACACAATAGTTCAAAGATTTGAAAAAATACAATCGAAAATAATTTCTTTGAAGCCGAAGAAACCAGTAAAAATAATAGCAGTAAGCAAAACTTTTACATTAGATCACATAAAACCTTTGATAGATTATGGTCATTCTCATTTTGGAGAAAACAAGGTTCAAGAGGCACTAACAAAGTGGACGGATCAAAGAAAAATAAATCAAAACCTAAAACTTCACATGATAGGTAAGCTACAACGCAATAAAGCTAAAGATGCAGTAAAATTATTTGATTATATTCATTCGTTAGACAATCAAAAGTTAGCAGATACTTTAGCTAAGCATCAGAACAACTTAAACAAAAGTCTAAAATATTTCATACAAGTGAATATTGGCAATGAAATACAAAAATCAGGAATTCCTGTTGGTGAGTTAGATGCATTTTATAATTATTGCATAAACGAGATTAATTTAAAAATTATAGGCTTAATGGTAATTCCTCCAGTCGATCAAGAAGCTGATAAGTATTTTAAATCCTTAAATATATTAAATAAATCTTTAGCGCTTGAAAATTTAAGCATGGGTATGTCCGCTGATTATTTAGGAGCCATAAAAAATGGATCTACTTTTGTTCGAATAGGTAGTTCTATTTTTGGTTCGCGATCCTAATTTCAGTATTTATTTTTAATTCCTTTAAAAATTTAAGTAAAAAATCTTTATTAAGAGCAATACATCCTTCAGTTTTTTTAAATTTTTTTTTTGCAACATGAATAAAAATTGCACTACCTTTATTTTTTATTACTGGTTTCATGTTATAATTTAACACTAAAATAATATCGTAGATATTTTCTTTTTTATAAAGTTTTTCATGACTGAACTCAGATGGTAATTTAATTAGTTTGTTGTAGTTTTTAGATTTAGGATCATCGCACCAACCCATATTTTTTCTTATTGCAATCTTTCTAATCTTAGACTGAATTTTTTTTATCCTATCTTTTCTGTATAAAATGTACTTGATTTTATATTTGCCTTTTGGAGTTATTAGATCTCCTTCTTTTCTTTTATTACCAATTCCCCTTTTACCTACAACGCATTTTGCTTTATAGTTATTGTAAGTTAAATATTTTTGATTAATTAAAATATGCACAAGTTAAATGTTCGAATTTTGGGTCCTTCTTCATTTATTTCAACTTTAAATGAATTGAAAATGTTTTTAAAGTTTAATCCTTTACCTGATGAATTAGGTGATAATTCTGATATTATTCTTTTCCATGTTGATATTTTGAAGGACAAAGCACAGAAAGACTTTATCAATAAAGCTAATTCTATAAAAATATGTGTGGGAAAAAGAAAAGATCTTACCCAGTCTTTTGATGGAATTTTAGAATTACCAACTTCCTTAAAGGAAATTAATTCTATTATAGAAAATACAGTAGCCAAAAAAAAATTTAATATAAATTCCTCAATAGAGATTAAAAATTATTTTCTAAATAAGAATGAAAAAAAACTATTTAAATTAGATGATTTTATAATCCTTACCGAGAAAGAGATTCAACTTCTTGAGCTATTTTTAGATAAAAAAAAACCAATTTCTAAAGATAATATTTTATCCTCTGTTTGGAACTATTCTTCTGATGCAGATACTCATACTGTTGAAACTCACATCTATAGATTAAGAAAAAAAATTAATGAAAAATTTATGGATGAAAATTTTATTCTTAATAATAAAGATGGATATTATTTGTGAAAAAAAGAAATAAAATGGCCAAAGATCTATTTACTACTAAGTACCGAAAAAGAATTGTGAAGCCAAAAAAAGGCAAAGGAAGTTTTAAAAGAAGAAAGAAATAAATTAACGATTTAACCTAGCACCTATAATTTGAATTACCTTCGAAGACATTTCTGTACCTTTTTCTAAACTTTCCTTAGTGGATTTATTGTTAATCATACCATGCAAAAAACCTCCAGCAAATAAATCTCCAGCACCAGTTAGATCTTTGATTTGAAGATTTTTATTTGCAGAACATTCGACAACTTCATCTTTACTTATTGCAACTGCCCCTTTTTCACCACGTGTAATAACAATTAATTTATTTATTGTTTTTGCAAAATTGATCACGTCATCAAACTCTTTCACGTCAATTAATGACATAATCTCTTGTTCATTTGCAAAAGTAATATCTAATTTATTTCTTACTAATTCTAAAAAGTGAGGCTTGTGTCTTTCTACACAAAACAAATCTGATAATGACATTGCAACTTTATTAGAATTATTAATTGCTTTTTCAAATGCTTTCTTTGGCTCACCTTCATCCCAAAGATATCCCTCTAAAAATAAGATTTCACTTTTCTTTACTGCGTTTGTATCAATATCTTTTTCACTGATTTTTCCTGCAGTGCCAAGAAAGGTTACCATAGTTCTTTCAGAGTCAGGTGTGATTAATATTAAACAAGTTCCAGTTGGGATCACTTCTTTTTTCTTTGAATAAATGAATTGTACTTTCTCTTTTTTTAAGCCTTCCTCGTATTTATTACCTAAGTCATCATCACTCACTTTACCTATAAAACCTACTTGATTTCCAAGTTGTGAAAGACCTACTATTGAGTTTGCAACAGACCCGCCAGAAACAGTTTCTTCTATTTTAAGATTTGATAATAATTTTTTAAACTCAGACTCATCAACAAGCTTCATTGTGCTCTTAGTTAAATTATTCTGAATGATAAATTTGTCATCTACTTTACAAATTACATCAACTATAGCGTTACCGATTCCTAAGATTTTCATTTAAGCTTTTTTTGTTTTAATAGGTTTTTTTCTATTTGGATAACAGCTTTTACAAATTTTACAAGTTATTCCATAACAATCTCGGGCTTTACAATATTCTCTTCCATACCAAATTATTTGTAAATGAAGCTTGTTCCAATACTTTTTAGGAAAAATTTTCTTCAAATCCTCTTCAGTTTGGACAACGTTTTTTCCATTCGTTAAACCCCATCTTTGAGCCAATCTATGAATATGTGTATCTACTGGAAAGGCAGGAAAACCAAACCCTTGAGACATGACAACACTTGCAGTTTTATGGCCAACACCTGGCAATTGCTCCAATTCTTTGAATGTTTTGGGCACTTTACCTTTGTATTTTTCAACTAAAGTTTTTGATAAATAAAAGATACTTTTAGCTTTAACTCTAAATATCCCAATTCTTTTTATTAAACGTTCTATTTTTTTTCTACCAAGTTTTACAAAGTGTAGTGGTTTATTATATTTCGGATAAATATCTTTTGTAACATTGTTTACATTTACATCGGTACATTGTGCTGAAAGTAGCACAGAAACAAGGAGGGTAAATGTATTTTTATAATTTAATGGTATAGGTACTTTTGGATAAGTTTTATTTAATATCCTTAAAATAATTTTAGCCTTTTCTTTGTTGTTCACTTAAAGTTTAGAAGGTCTCTCATAGAATAAAGACCCGCTTTCTTGGACATTAACCAAGCAGCAGCTGTTAAAGCACCTTCAGAATATAAGGCCCTATCAAAAGATTCATGGTTCAGTTTAATTATTTCTTTTCCACTAGAAAAACTTACTTCATGCTCACCTATCACCTCGCCTTTTCTAATTGAGTTGAAATTAATTTTTTTCGCATAAGGAAAAGATTTTTTATTTACATATTTTTTTCCGATTAAATTATAAAAATTTTTATTTTTCCCATCAGCTATTCCTCTACCTAGCATTAAAGCTGTACCTGATGGATAATCTATTTTATGTTTATGATGAACTTCATACACTTTACTCAAAAAATTATTTCCTAAAGATTTGGAGGCGATTTCAGTTAGATACATAAGCAAATTTATGCCTAAACTCATGTTACCAGCTTTCAGTATTGGAATTTTTCTTGAAAAACTTTTTATTTGACTTTCCTCTTTTTTGGAAAAACCAGTTGTGCCTATAACTACTCTTTTTTTTAATTTTGATGCAATTTTAAGTATTTCTAAAGTACACCTAGGAACAGTAAAGTCTATTATTACGTTAGATTTTTTAAATGCTTCCACGCTATTTTTAGATGGTTTTAATCCAGCAATTTTTTTTTTTATTATTCTATTTTCTGTTATAGAAACCAATTTAAAATTTCTATTTTTTTTAGAGGATTTAATGAGTTGTTGACCCATTCTTCCCATACATCCAGAAATAGATAAATTTATTTTTCTCATAAACTACTAAAATAAATTATTACA
>VMHT01034527.1_pt1 | contig 11711 bp, 22 predicted proteins | sample 4693611 | NCBI WGS metagenome assembly VMHT01 (sample SAMN12280063, study PRJNA550983) | marine metagenome | isolation source: seawater sampled from same location over 5 years 0.02-0.2 micron viral filtrate | place: USA: collected off the coast of southern California halfway between the port... ...
GAAAGACTAGCAGCTAAGACTAAGATGCTAGAGGTACAGGCAGCAGCGATGCAGCGTGTATTTGATTACGAGACACAAGCGTTAACTGCTCGTGCTACGATAGTAAACAGTGAGGCAACCTCAGAGAATTGGATAGCGTCATCATGGCGGCCTATAACAATGCTGACGTTTATGGTACTTGCTGTTGGAGATTCGCTAGGATTACTAGCAACCCCTCTCAGGGACGAGGCATGGATGCTTCTACAATTAGGTCTAGGCGGGTATGTTGTAGGCCGTAGTGGTGAGAAGATAGCAAAGACTATCAAACACCAGTAACAACAAAGCCCCTACGCCAATGACGGCACAGGGGCTTTTCTTTATCTGCTAGATTTCACATGCTCCTCCAGTACATGCTAACGTCTGCGCTCCTTCCGTAACATCACTTGCTTCTGTAATGTCCCACTTAATGCTCTTAGGCATTGCCTTCTTCATCTCCTTGTATTGTTCCTTGTCGATCTCTTCATAGGGTGCTTGCTCATATGAGTGATCACTAAAAGGCAAGAATGACACACCACTACAATCATCGAAATTGTTATAAAGCCAGCTGCCAATATTAAGAAACTCGTCATCTCTATAATATACAGTAATAGACGGTTTATGTTCGCACCAATGTTTCTGATATACATCCCACAGCTCCAACTGTTCCATCCCTGTCTGAGATGCAGACATTACAGCCCCTGTCGGTGCTTTCTGAGGGAAGCTAAACACCAGTGTTGAGGGTGATCTGACATCGACCTCTGATTCTATTCCCGCATCGCTGAGTACGCTGCATAAAGGATCATTAATATCAGCCCTGACCCGCCTAACATAATAAGGAGCAAACCTTCCATGTATGCCAGAAGCACTATCCACAAGCTGAGACACAGTACCACTAGGCTTAACACAAGTGATAGCGGCTGCTTGGTTAATCCCAAGTTTAGAAGCCCACTTCTTGTTTGTTGCCACAGCTTCTGCCTTAAGTGATTCAAGTAGATCAGGAAGTCCATCTTTATATACCCCGTTGGTTAGTTTACAATCTTGAATACCAGTCATAGACACACCAAGCAATGCTTCGTCTTGGGTGTTCTGCTTCCACTTACTACGTAGATAGCGGAAGTCTGTCAGAGTAGCTTGCAGTGTTCCAAGAATAGTAGCAAGTCGTACCTTTCGCTTAAGTACGTCAGCTGTATCAGTGGATCGCACGACAACTTCGGATAGATTACAGAACTGATTTGGTCTAAGGATAATCTCGCTGCATGGGTTTGTTCCAAAGTCATAGTCAGCGTCTCGTCTACCATTCTTTGCAGCTTGTCGTTGACTTGCCACCCTACTGAAGAACCCACGTTCTCCACTCCTGCTTTCATATAAGCTACTCCACTCGTTTAGGAAAGCCTCAAAGTCAGGCTTCTCTGTATAACACGCAGAGTTGTTAGCTAATCCTCTATGAGGTGCATCAAGCCACCACTGACCATGCTTCGCTCTGCGTATACGATCATCTGTCAGGTTGGATAGGCTTATTAATGCTGATCTACGTACACCGCCCACAACTACGATCTCAGCGATCTTACAGCACAGGTCATGTGCCTCTACGCTTGATAGTTTACGTCCAGCAGCACCCTTAAACAAGGCTACAGTGAACGTGAACAACTCTACCAATGGAGCAGGGCCACTAGCACGGCCACCAAAGGTCTTTAACGGCTCTCCTGCTGCGCGTACTCGACTAACATCCCAGCTAGGTACTTGACCTACAAGCAGCAGACTGATCAGCTCTCTGAATGCCTTAGCCCAGCCTACCTTAGAGTCGCTGACATGGATTGTTGTGTCCGTAGGGAAGAACTCTTCAGCAATAGTAGGCAACTTACCTACATACTGTCGTTCAACAGAGAACCCCACACCTGTACCACACAACAAGATGTACATCAGCTCGTCGAATGATCTAGGGCTGTCGATGGTAAGGTAACTACAGTTGAATCCAGCTACGTTGTCCCTGTCTAGGGCTTCACCTGCTGTCATCAACGCTCTCATGGACGGCATGACCTCAAGGTTGGTGATAGCTTCTCGTAGCTCCTCACCTGTCTTGTCATCTAAGCTGCCACGCTTCTTAAAGAATGAGATGTAACGATCTACTGTTTCATCCCACGTTTCACGACGCTGTTCCTCTGGTAGGTAACGTGCGTACCTGCTTTTATGAATGTAACTTTGATAAATATCCATCACTTCTTGTCCTTCTTATCTTTTGATTTACTGTCTTTAAGCTTCTTGTATTCCTTCTTAAAGATAGCGTCAAAGTTCTTATCGAATGTCTCACGATCTGGTATAGGTCGTGGACTGCTGCCTTTACCTGACATAGTACCTCCTAGTGCAGGGTATCATCGTCATCGTGGCCTGACATATTAAGTATAAGACCTAGCTTAGATGACTCTAACATAAACACAGTGTCAGCTATACATACGTTGGTAGCTACAGTGGTGTATCCTTCAGGGTCGGACACAATTAAAGAGAAATCATACTGATCTGTAGTATCTAAGTATGGCATCTGCTCTACAGCTTTAAGTATCTTATCTTTTGTCGTGTTCTTATCTGTGTCTTTACCTTCAAACCTACCTTTAACTACTTTCATTAGCTGTTCTCCTTGTTAACTATTGCAGTAAGTTTATGAAGATACCAGCCAGCCTTCTGCAAGTCCTGTACCTGCTTACCCTTGTAGTCATAACGCCACAGATACTTCATGCAGTTGCCTTTGAGGTAGCCTTTGAATGCAACACTGGACATGGACTCCTCTATTGCATCGATACACTCTATGTTGCCAGTGTTATAATGACTAGGCTTGTTAACTACATCTTCTTCCCACGCCTCAGATGCTTCATCATGTGCTGCTTTCATCCATGCATCTAATCCAGTGGATTGCTTTTCAATAGCAGGGGCAACGGTACGTAACCTGTCCCAGTCAGCTGGTGTTGCGTCATTAAGTCTCATATTCTTCTCCAATCACAACAGTAAGATCAGTTTCTACCCAGACTTTAGCACCACAGGAAAGTGGTTTATCTGGAGAGTAAACAACAGTAGCTACTAGCCTACCTTCCGCATCGAGTATCTCTGCTGAGTTTGTCTTACGGTTTTGTTTGTAATCTTTAACAGTGATTACGGGTTTATCTTCGCCTTTAGAGTTGGCTCGTATGTTATGCTGATTGATATGGATTCTTGTCTTCATGTATCCTCCATATCAGACTCAAGAGTATCTAACCTGTCTTCGATATTGTCTTTGAACTTAGCCACTATATCGTTGCTCGATATATCTAGTACCTCAAGCAGAGTTACCTCGTCAATTCGAGACAGGCGCTCACATACTTCTTCAAATGTTAGTGCCATACTTCTTCTCCAAATAAGACATGGATACAGGCATCTCGTCGAACTGTCCTTTATCAACCTCGTGCAGCATCCATACACCACGCCATGAACTATTGGTTTGATGGTTCAGATATTCCTCGTCGTGCTGATAATAAATGCCAGCGAACAACCCAGTTATCCTAGAGCCATCAGCTCTTCTATCGTATGCACATTCCCTATCTTGAACATGACCCATGATACAGCTCTGATGTTTCTTAGCTAGTAAAGCACGGGCGCTGCTAACAGGCCTACCCATAATCCCGCTGGTGAAGTAGTGACAGTACGCCACGGAATCGATAATGACAGGCTCCAAGAAGTCATACACTTCCCAACCATACTGCTGTAGCTTTAAGTCTTGATACCCAATCAGACCTTCGAGTTTAGCGTCACCTTCGATTGCTCTCTCGATTCTCTGCTCATGGTTACCTAGAGTAAACACTAGCCGTGGAGTCCATATCTTCTTGCGGTTCTGTCTGAGCCTACGCTGCTCGTCCCTGATGGGCTTTAGGAACGCTTGCATACCTGCGTGACCTGCGTCAATGTCCTTAGTGTAGCGTCTACCCTCAAAGCTACGAGTCCCTCTATCCCAGCTCGACAGTGCCTCCATATCCCAGTGATCACCAAGATGTACAATAACATCAGGCTTCTTGTCAGCAGCGTATTGTCCTGCCCAACTTAGATGCTCGAATGTCTGGTCTGGTTTACACTGAGTATCAGGTATAACTAAATGCTTAGTCATTTGATTTCCTCGCTTCACGCTCTGCGTTGGTCTTGATCTGATGACAGGGTTTACACAACACCTGTAGTCCATCAGCTTCGCAGAACATATTCTCAACAAATTGTGGTAGGTCAGCGTAGCTGCGTAGTGTACCCGCTGGCACGATATGATCTACCTGTACTTCCTTATCTTTAAACCACTGTTTACACTCAGCACATTGGAATTCAAAGCGGTGACGCTGCCCTTTTACTGACTTCTTGGCAGCTGCTTTAGCGGCATAGCGTGGTGGGAATCTGCGGTTTGCTTCTCTTAGTGCAGACCGAATGAATCCCCAGTATCTAGCCTCTGTCCACTTACCTCCTGCTCTGGTGCGTGGTACTAAGGTTCGCTTCTTCTTCATTTGCTAACCCTTACTTGCAGCTTCTCTTTGCTGTCGATATCTGCTGACGATGGGGCTGGTGGTGGAGTGCCGCCTATTGGATTAGCACCTCCATGCTCAGCCTTCCTAGTGACAGGATCGACCCACCACTCGTCGTGATACCTACGCAAGAATAACAATCTAGCGTTCTCATATACAGCCTCAGTGTCACCCTTGTAGCAGGTAAGCACTGCTTGGTATAGGTCTTCCTCAGAGGTACACCACTCTAATGCTTTAGTGGCCTTGACCTCTCCGATACCTACACAACCTTGGATGTTATCCACCCTATCGCCAGTTAGCATCTGCTTGTATAGAAAGTAAACACCTTCCCACTCAGTTACTGTAGTCCACTCGTACTTGGTAAAGTTATAGTGTCTACATGGTACTTGAAGGAAGTCCTTATCTATACTAGCGATTACTGAATCGTGTCCGTGCAGTGTAGCAGCGATGGCAATTTCATCATCCGCTTCCTGACCCTCGACAACAAATGCATCCCACTTCTCAACCATGTAATCACGCAATGCGTAGAAGTGAGCTGGCTTTTCAGATGTTCTGTTACCCTTGTATGGCTGTATCGTAGCCAGATCATTACGAAAGTTCCCTTTGCCAGTTAGGTACAGCTGGTAGGGGGCTGCATCGTCACAACCCCGAACCAGTGTATCCATGACTAAGTTGTTTAACTGGGAACACGCTACATCTAAGGTTTCATCTTGACAGGCAAAGCCTATACGATAGCTTAAGATGTCAGCGTCGATGAATAACATTAGATAACGTCATCCATGTTCAGAGCCTCACCACCACTGCCGTCCTTGTCGTACACAGCTACCTCAGTGACTAGCAGCTTAGCCAAGCTAGGTGACGTACCCTGCTTACCTTTGAAGTCCCAGTGATAGGGCTTGATGGCAGCGTTGGCCTTAGTGCCATTACCAATCAGCGATGACTCTACTGCATCGATACCACCGAATGCTGGCTGGATTGGGTTGATTGATTTGACAGTCACGTAGTTACCGCGATCATCACCCTTGTTGCGTACTGCTATGCCCATGCCGGACAGTGCATCCACTGCCTTAGAGGATAGCTTACCAATGTCCACCTGATACTTACCAGACATCTCATTCTGTTTGTTCAGGAAAGGCCAGTGCAGTTCGCAAGATACTACTACGGGTTTAGTGTCCATATTTATTACCTCTGTTATTGACTATTAAGTCTATGTGATATTTAACTGAATACATCTAACGTAATTTAATAACTCTTCTTCTTAAGCAACTATATAGTAATATTATACCATGGATTTATCCTCTCTGCAATAGGGTATGTGAAATTAATTAATGTGTTTCACTCCAGTTAGAACCGATGCGGTACTCTGCATCCATAGGACACCTCATATTAAGCTCGACACCAGCGTCTATGATTGCTTGTCGTGCAGTACCACCTACAAGTTCAGCGTCATGCTCAGCGCATTCTATCTGCAATTCATCATGCACTTGAGCCACCAGTTTATACTCGACACCAAGACGATCTAATGCATGACAACAGTTACGTACAGCGACCTTCATAACGATAGCACCGCAGCTCTGAAGCAGCCTGTTGAGTACCTTGTAGTCCTCGTCAACCTTGATGAACCTGCCATCAATACCATTGATACGCTTAGTACGTTCAGCGATACCCTTGGCCTTGTCGATCAGCTTACGCAACGCTGGCAGCTTAGTCAGGAATGTATCCCTAATCTTCTTACCTTCCTTAGCACCACCGCCTACTATCTGACCTAGCTTGGCATCTCCAGCGCCATAGATAAGACCATAGATCATAGTCTTAGCCATGCTACGTTCAGGCAGACCCGCTGCATGTTGGTTGTATGAATGGATGTCACCCTCCAGTATCTGCCTAGTGTACTCATCATCATTCATATAGTGAGCCAAGCAGCGTAGCTCCAGACCACTAGCGTCACAACCTACAAGTACATTACCTTCATCGACAGTGAAGCATTGCCTAGCAATCTTAAGGCTAGGTATCTGTGCCAGATTAGGTTTATTGTGCGTCATCCTACCAGTCACAGCACCGCAGCTATTGACGTACCCATGTATGCGATGCGTATCTTTATCGACATACTTGAGCCAGCTATCCACCATACCCTTAAGTTTAACCAGACCCAAGTACTCAGCACACAGCTTAGCCTCTGGTATATCTACACCAGCCAGCGTAGATTCATCCACCACAGGTGAGCCAGTTGGAGTTAGCTTCTTCCACTTGACACCCAGCTTGGACAGACGCTTAGCTATCTGCTGGCGAGAGCCTACGTTAAACTCCTCGACATGATCCTTCAATCGCTTACCTGTCTTATCGCTGACACGTATGGTAATGATGGGAGGGAACCTATCCTGTAGCTCAGCAGTAATCTGATCGATGCGTATAGCCATCTCAGACTGCCACTTGGTAGCCACCTCCATATCCAGCTTGAACCCATTGCGTACCTGCTGCGCTGTGATCTCTGACACCTCATGCTCTAACTTGATAGACAGATCACTGAAGCCTAGCTTCTTTAGCTTAGCTGTGAGGTAGTGGTACAGCTTAGTCGTAACCTCAACGTCACGTATGCAGTACTCACCCATCTCGTCAGTGTACCCGCTGTCAAAGTCATCGACATCAAAGTCCATCTTAGCTATGCCAATACGCCTACCCCATTCCTTGAGGCTGTGTCCTCCAACAGGCGTAGGGTCTAACAACCTAGCCATGACCAGCGTATCCCACACAGGTACATCAACATCAACCTGCCAGCAAGTCTTTAAGACGGGCTTGTCGAAGAAGATTATGTTGTGACCTACTACGCCATCGGCAGTAGATAACATCTGCTTCAACTCTGCGCTGTCGAACGTGAGACTTCCATTCGGACTCTCTGTTTTCTGAACCCCTGCACACCATATCGTATCGTGCGAAAGATTCGTTTCCAAGTCTACTGTAATCATAACCATGATCCTCTAACGTAACTATTAATTCACCAATCTTGCTCATGCGTAATGTCTCCTTGAATGATGCCTACTACATCCTCGTCAGTATCGTCGAGGTCATAGGCGATATTGTAACAGATGCCACAGAGGTCAGCAAACTGCCTACTCTCTGGCGCTCTCAATGCCATCTCAAACTCAGTCATTATCTTATCACAAGCAGCGCATCTCATAATATCTCCTCCAAATCTAGCACCTCTGCCATACGCCCAGTGTCCTGATCATAGCGCACTGACGTAGCCATCCCTGTCTCACCGCTGAACCTGTTCTTAAGTACCCTGATGTGGGTGGTATTACGTTCCTCCAGATCATCGGCCTGACCATTGCGTTCAAAGCCTAGCACAATGTCACTGAGCTGAGCGATACTAGCACTACCCCTGAGATCAGACAGTGACGTAGCTGCACCTTCCTCGTGACCCTTACCTGCTGGCCTACGAAGATGCGACACTAGGAACAATGCAATGCCTGTCTCCTGCGTCAGCATACGAAGGCGGGTCATCACCTCGTCGATAGCCTTACGCTCGTCACCATTCTCCTGAGCAGACACGATGATAGACAGGTGATCTAAGAATACATACTTACAGTCGTGTGCCTTAGACAGATACCTAACCTGACCTACGATATTCTCCACACTGGTAGAGCCAAAGTGATCATAGAAGAATAGACGATCAGTACCCAGCGTAGCATTGAATGCATCACGCCTCTCTTCCTCAGTCGATTCGACAGTTGGAATGTGCAGCCGCTTACCTGAGTGCAGAGACATCAGAGACTGCGCTGTCTTGGTGACAGATTCCTCTAGGAATATACAGCCGATGTTACTCTCTGAATTCTGCAAGACATGATACAGCACCTCACGCATAACCTGAGACTTACCTACACCACTACCTGCTGTCAGTGTTACAAGCTCGTAGCTACGTATGCCATAGGTGAGATCATTAAGACCAGACCAAGGGTACTGCACCGATGCCTTCTCCACTGGCGTATTCACTGCATCCCATAAACTCTTACCTGCAATGATACCATCAGGTGTGTGAATCTCTGCTGCCCACCACGCTGCCTTGAAGTCGTCACCACGACAACGCTCAAGGTATTCATTAGCATCCTTGAAGTCAGGATGATGCTTGACAATCCTAGCCTTACCAGCAAACAGAGATGCCACTTCCTTAGCCGCAGTCTGCCCAGCCTCGTCAGCATCGAAACACACAATGATGTTATCGAAACTATCTAGCCACTCATACTGATCCTTACAATCCTTCAGTGCTGACTGCGCTCCATTCTTAATTGATACAGCTGGGTACTTACTGCCGCTCATTTGATAGACAGATGCCGCATCATACTCACCCTCAGTAATGGTGACATACCTACCGCCCTTACTGAACAGGTGCTGCCCGAACAGCACACCATCGCCCCAGATACCGAAGCTACGCTGGTTGTCCTTGCTGCCTATCCTAACCTTCTGAGCGCATACGAGACTGTCCTTGTCTCTGTACTCAAAGATAATGTCATCAGCATCTACACTGATACCATACCTCTCGCACGTTCCCTGAGTAATACTACGCACCATCTGATGCCTACCCCTACCTACTTCCATACTAGTTACTCCTATGTTCTCCGTTATAACTGAATTATAAGACTCGCCTGAGTTGTACCTGTCTCCGCAGCTGAAGCATGTAGTCCAGCCATCGTGATTGGTAGATGCACCATCGCTACTAGCACACCTGTCGCATGAATGGTGAGTCCTCGCCCATCCGCTACTCATCTACAGCCTTCCTATGCAGGGCAGGATACGCAGCAGCTAAGCTGGCTATAGCCTCCCACCTAGCCCTCTCCTCGTCAGCTGTCTCGGCAGCCTTGAGAGAGTCAGACAGTATCTTCATTATCAAACCATATATATATGCACTCATAGCATATCTCCATCTGGTAAATCAAACAGGTCACCCATCTCGTCAGCAACCTCCCAATCAGTGAGCGCAATAGGCTCAACAAAGTGATAGACAAAAGCCTCGTCATTATCATCAGGTACGTGAGGATCAACCACACTCCACCTCCTGCCGCAGCTCGTCATGGTACTGCTCAACATAATCTACAGCGCGTATATGTAAAGCACCAAATGCATCAGCCACTAGCGCACCCATACGTGGGTAATCTTCATCTGCTAGTGCAGTTACAACAGCCTGATGATAGTCGTCCATATCAGACATCTTCTCAAGGTACTCACCAATAAAAGCCTCAGCCAATACCATTGGATCATCACGCAACAAGTCCAGCGTGTATATCCAAGCAGCATCTTGACGTTCCTGAGCAGTCGATTGGTAATCAATAGACGGGAACAAAACCTCAGCAACCTTACTATCAAACTCTCTAAATATTACAGTCATACAATTTCTCCAGTTGAGTTGACATGCTACAGCATAAAGCACAGGATGTCAAGCTATAATTTACCCCTAAGAAACTGAGAGGATAACCTATCAGCCTTAGTCTCAAGACGCTTGATACTGCCAGCAACACCCTCACGCCTACGTCTAGCTGGACTAGTCTTAGACAGATCAATGGTGCGTAACTCGTGATCAGTAAACTCGTCCTTACCTCTCAGCCTACCATGCAGGGTATTGTGATGGATGCCTGTGATTATGCTGATAGCCTTGAGAGAATACTCAGCACCTGAGATCATACGCTCATGCGTAGACCGATTAACTACCTGTCGTACTGACATCATCTAACCTCCACTATTCTCTTAACATAATAACTATTGTTTGGTGATGCCCATGTTAGGTATTCAGCCGCATCACGTGCGTTTTCTTCCCAGTGGTGGCTCTCTACTTGATAGCCATCGCCTTGTCGAATGACATACCAATTGCCAGAGAAACGATCAGGACTAGGTTCGCTATTCATCGTCTAACCTCCACTCCATACCAAACACCGATGGAAAGAACTCACGATTCCAAGTCGAATCATCAGCCAGCCTGACCCACACCCTGCCCGTACTGCTCGGCTTGTGCGGTGGCGTACCTCCTTCTACTACCCACTGCTCACCAGTGGATGAAGTGGCAAGCTCCTTGGCGCAGACTGCTCCACGCCCATCCTGATAGATCAAAGTAAACCCTTGCTTATTAATACTCATAACTCCTGCTCCTCTAGTATACGCTGCACCTTGATATCTATAGCCGCGCAGATAGGATTGACTGTCATATCCGACATGCAGATCATCGGCTCTCCCTCGCTGCCATTACAATAGATCAGATAGAACCAGCCGACACCCTCGCCAGCAGTATCACAAGGAATAATTATATCCTCACCTGATTGCGACATAGACTCCAGTATCTCCGCAAAGTCCCGCGACTCCACCAGACAATCATCCTCACCATCATTGACAGTAACAGAATACCCTGCGTCCAGTATCTCCCTGATCAAAGTATGGCAGAGCATACGATCATAGATGTTGCAGTACTCAGGATAGTTTGGTTCAAACTTCAGTGAATAACTCATACATTACTCCTTAATTATCTTACTATAGGGGAGGCTGTTACAGATAACTGCACCTCATTAAGTATATCAACAACCATTCCATTAAGATCAGTACAACTAACCTTGTCGGAATCTAGGTCACCAAAACTATTATCTAGGTCATCAACCCGACTAGAGATATCGTATACCTCAGACTCCACAGTATCAAGGGTATCAGTGATGTTATCCACAGTAGTATCGATAGTATCCAGCCGCTGCAATACATCGGAATCACTGACACCTGTAGGTATTTGCTTAGCCAATTCCTCACGAACAGTCGTGACAACCAACTCACGCACCCATGCTTCAATTACATTATTTAAATTATCCATTACTCTGCCTCCTCTGGCATTTGTTCAGTTATAGAATCACATATCTCCAGTGCATCGCTCAACGCTTTCTCACCTTCCTCATGCCTACCTGTTGACAACATCATCAACATAAACTCCAGCTTAAACCTAATCGCTTCACCTTTAGTTTTCATACCATCTTCTCCCAATCAGCGGGTGTCATACCCGTCATAATAAATTCACGTTCATCAACACTCAGGTCAGGCATAGCATCTTGAATAAGCATACCACCCTGCCATCGCGCAATCTGAACCGCAGTTACATCAACATCCATTGTATTAATCATGCCCGTCATGGGACTTGTCTTAGTAATA
>VMHT01216699.1_pt1 | contig 11711 bp, 7 predicted proteins | sample 4693611 | NCBI WGS metagenome assembly VMHT01 (sample SAMN12280063, study PRJNA550983) | marine metagenome | isolation source: seawater sampled from same location over 5 years 0.02-0.2 micron viral filtrate | place: USA: collected off the coast of southern California halfway between the port... ...
ATCGGCACATCACGGGCCACGGTAGCGAGGCGGCTCAATGTGGTTTTATCTACCGCCAAAAGTCCGCAAATCTCATCTTTATCGAAGCCGTACTCTTCCAGACGCGCTGCGAAAACTGCCTGTTCGATGAAACTCCGCTGAAGGCGCGCGGAGTTCTCACGTGCGAGCGACATGAGAGCATCCCGCTCTTCCATTTCACGAATGAGCGCGCGCACCGGGATGCCAAGTTCACGGCAAGCCGCGATACGCCGCCGTCCATAGACCACTTCATACCGCTGACCCGCTCCGCGCCGATAGCGTAGCAGGACCGGGATCTCCTGTCCGGAAGCCCGGATCGATGCAATCAGATCCTCGAGCCCATCGCTCGTATCAAAACGGTCCTGCAGCGCGGAATCCGCGATCTCACGTGTATCCACCATTTGAGCGGCCTGGGAAGAGACCTGACCCAATACATTAGACATGGCTTGTAAGGACCTAGGTCCGTCTGGCGTTTTAGTCTCCTCTTGCACGATAGGAGAGGGGGGCTGAGCGCGAGCTTCGGAGGGCGAAGGCTCCTCATTGAGTTGACTGAGGCTTTTAGCGAGCAGATCACGTCTCATTTAATACATTCCTTCCCCAAGCGGCCTGGATCATCTTTTCGACGTCGTTTGAGAAGCCGATGACGCTTTCAAGCGCTCGGTTATAGGTCTTGCGGTTTTTGGCGCCGGCCAAATCCACCTCGAAGATCGTCTTTTGCGAAAGTCCGGCTTCACTGATGGCTGAGGATTTCACGAAAGGGGTAGGGATCACGCTGTCGCCTAATAGTTGTCGGATCCAATCAGCAAGATCGACCTGCGTGCTGATCCCGGTGTCATAGCGGGTCAGTAGATAAGCGAAGTTATCGTAATTGGCGACGCCGCCGTTTCCGTGAATGACTTCAAGCACACCTGAGGCCATATTGAGAAACTGGCTTGCAGAGGCAAGATCGACCCGTTCAGGGATTACAGTCATCAATAGGGACGTGGACGCACATACGGCTGCCATAGTCAGATAGCCCAGCTGTGGCGGGCAATCGATGATGACGATATCGTAGTCGTCTTCGACCTGACGGAGGCTATCCCCCAGCCTGTTGAAGAAAACGGGCTGTTCGCCGCGGCTAAGCGCCATTGGCGTTTCGGTCTCGAACTCAGATAGCATGATGCCGCCCGGTACGAGGTCGAGGTTCGGCACATAGGTTTTGCGCAGTACATCCGTGATGGGCACGCGGATCGTATCACCGTCTGTGTAGCGCAGCGCGTCATAGAGAGTTCCGCCGTCCTTAAAGTCCAGCTCAGGCTGATATCCGAAGAAAGTTGTCAGTGAAGCCTGGGGATCGGCATCTATGCAGAGAACGCGATATCCGCGAGCCGCAAGTCGAAATGCGAGATGGACCGAGGAGGTCGTTTTCGAGGAGCCCCCTTTAAAATTGACGGTAGACCAGACTTGTAGCTTATCACCAGGCTCGCGTCCCGGCAGACAATGATGGGGATCCTTAGCGTTCTTATCGAGGATCTTTCGGATCTTCAGAACGTCTTCAGCGGTGTAGGAGCGCTTGTTTCCGGTGCTCTGGGCAACTTCAGGAATTTTGCCTTCAAAATGCGATTTGCGCAGGTAGCCTCCGCTAACCCGAAGCAGCTCTGCAACCTCCGCCGCCGAGAAGGCCCTGAGGGTCTTCTCTTCCTTCGGAGCAAGAAAGAGCTTCGACATATTGTCGAGCGCCTGCGATAGCCTTCCGGAGTCCGCGCGCAGCTTATCATGAAGTACTTCTGTCATTTTTGTCTGCCCGTCACTTCGACCTTCAATCGGCGTTTCTTGAGTGTTTAGGGGGCAAGAAACGGTTTTTGCGATCGTTTTGTGTTTATCTTGTTACAAGCTATGGCCCGAGCCGACCTGAATCTCAAGAAGAATTATGGATTTTGTGCTTGGAAACCTGAACGCATGGACAATGAGCCAGGGCACAGGAAGTTAATGTGATGAACTAAGAACGCGTGCAAATGCTTTGATTTTCAACATAAATGCATTCAGTCGCCTTACCCATAGGCACTTCATTCTTCGCTTAAGTTTGCCGAAGCGTATTGTGGGACGTTCGTTTGTCTGGTGCGGTGATCTGAGCGCAAACTGCCCAAAGCGGTTCTTGAAGCAGGGCTTGCATGCCGTCTGAAAATCGAATTTAGAGGCAGTTGCAGCGTAGAAATAGGTAAAAAGCGTTACCAGGATAGATTTTGACCGAATCTATTTGCCTGCATGGAGGCGTGCCGGGGGATACGGCGACTTGGGCGCCGATGTGGTACATCATCACGGATACGAACTTGCTAGGAGCACCTTAAACCGATGGTAGGACCGAATGGCATAAGAACTCATTTCATGTGGGTAACGGAAGCTTTTCGAGCCCAGCATTTCGGTCGGGTATCGTCACGCAGGTTGCCTATGCGATGCGCTGCGGTCAGACACGATGGAAACAAAGCCATAACGATTGAACCCGCAGCGCGGGGCAGGGGAGTGTAGGCGGACCGTGACCCGCCCGCGGCGAGCTCAGGCAGGAAGAGTCTCGGGCGCCATTTGCCGGGAAAAGACTACATCGCCCTTCCATACCGTTTCCTGAACCGAGATGTGAGCAATCTCTTCGGGTGTCATGAGGCGGATATCACCGGGCAGAACTATGAAATCAGCCCAAGCGCCGGGGGAGAGGATGCCGATCTCGCCGTCCTTAAGCATGGCCCGTGCGGCGTTGGTGGTGAAGAGTTGCAGCGCGCGGTCGAGCTCAATCGCTTGGTCGGGGGCCACCGTTCCAGGGTACTGTCCGGTGGCATCCCGACGGCACAACAGGCCGGCTAGCCCGGTCCATGGGTTCGCATCTGGCGCCGAGGCGGGCCAATCGGTCCCGAAGATCAGTTCCGCCCCCGCATCGAGTAGCGACCGCACGCGATGCACCCGTGACAAGCGCTCTTCCCCCAGAACGGCACGTTGGGCCGCCGTCGCCGCATTCGGCGCCCAGAGTTTCGGAGAGACCTCGGCCACGGCATCCAACTCGGCAAAGCGCGGCAGGTCTTCATCCGAGATGAACGTGCAATGAGCTATCTCGTGGCGCAGACCGGAGGCACCGTTTGCCTTGCGGGCGGCCTCGATTGCGTCAAGTCCTTTGCGGGCAGCGTTGTCCCCGACAGCGTGCATTTTCACCACGTAGCCTGCCCGATCGAGCTCGGTGACAAGGTCTTTCAGGTGCGACGGTTCCAGTAGCAGCGTGGCATTGGGGTCGTGGCGGTCCGGGTCATAGCCGGACGCGGGCAGATAGGGGTCGAGAAACGAAGCCGTGTGCGCCGGGGCCACCCCGTCGAGGAACAGCTTGGCGAAACGTAGGTCGATGCCTTCGCGGGTATATTTTTCGCGCTGGCGGTCGAGTTCCGCTGGGGTAGCGGCCTCTCCGCTCAGTGGCGAAAAGGCAGACAGATGCGCGGCCATATGCAGGGTCAGGGCGCTCCGGTCATGGGCCGCTGCATAGGCTGCCAGACAGGCGTCATCGGCAGAAGGTTCCTTAAAAGCCGTGTAGCCGAGGCTATTGAAATAGCGAATGAAATACTGGCAGGCCTCGGCCATCTGCGCGTCTGTCCAGGTAAGGGCCCGCCGCAACGGTGCGCAGGCGGCCTCAGCCAGATGGCCAGTTAGCTCTCCGGTCTCGTCGCGTTCCAGAACGCCGCCGGGAATGGTCGGAGTGTCGCGGTCCAGCCCGGCGAGGGCCAGCGCCTTGCTGTTGCACCACATCGCGTGTTGCGAGGTGTCGTTTATCGCGACCGGATGATCGGGCACCAATCCATCGAGCCAGGCACGCGGCGTCATACCCAGTTCCGCGCGCATTTCCAACCGCCACGGCCCGCCGGTGATCCACGCCCCCGCAGGCAGCTGCGTGGCCTGTGCGCCAAGTGCTTTGGCCAGGTCCGCGAGGCTGGCCGTATATCCCACGTAGACCTGAAAGAGGTCGCGGCAGGCCCCCCAAAGCGCATGAGTGTGACTTTCTATCAGCCCCGGCATCGCGAACTGCCCGTCTAGGTCGATGCGGTTTGTATCCGCTCCGGCAAGTGATTCGATCTCGGATGTGGATCCCACGGCCATGATTCGCCCGCCAGAGACAGCCAAGGCACCGGCCTCAGGGCAGGCCGGGTCCATCGTCATAAACCTGCCGTTCAAATAGACTTTTTCAATTTTGGTCATAGGACGTCCTCCGCTTTCCGAAAAAAGTCTGCAAATTTATGTTGATTTTGTCAACGATGTGGGTAGCGTTTGATGAGGGAGGAACTGATGACACAGCCAAAAACAAAGAAGCTGCGGCCGGAGGGCGGGGCGCTTCGGCGTCTGTCGACCCTGCCAGAGGCGCTAAGCTTTCGCATCTCGCGCCTTGCCGCAATCGGCGAGCGCGCGGGCGGACAGTATTTCAAGCGTGAGTTCGACCTAACCCTCGTGGAATGGCGAATCCTCGGGCTGGCGGCGACGGAAGGCATGATCACCTTCGCCGCCCTGCGTGACACGCTGCTTTTGGATAAGGGCCAACTGAGCCGAACGATCAAGGCACTGGTCTCGCGCGGCCTCATCGAAACCCGAAAATCTGAGACGGATTCGCGCCAGATTGATCTCTACATCACTCCCGCAGGGCAAGAGCTGAACGACAAAGCGCTGTGCTTTACCTCGCAGCGAAACGCCGTGATGGCCGGTGTCCTGTCGGACGACGAACGGGCAGAGTTTGAGCGGATGCTCGACCTTCTCATTGAACACAACCAAGCACTTTTCTCGAAAGGAATGGCGAATGGATGACGTTGCAGAACAGGACGCCCTTGTCGGCGCTTCCCGCACGGCCGGGCGTACATTGGCCCTGATCTTTTCGGTGATCATCATCACTGTCATCGCCTTCTTCGCGCTGGACGAGGCCAATGCTCGCTTCGGCGCACTGGCCATCAGCGTCGTGATCGTCGCGCTGTCAAAGCCCGCTGCGCTGGACCGGCGGCTGGGCCGCTTCGGCTGGGTGATCGACCTCTCGCTCGTCGCAGCCTTCGCCTATTCCGCCTACTGGTTCTTCCAAGTCAAAGCGCAGCTTTACACCGGCTTTTACATGGCCACGTCCGAGAACATCCTCGCCGGTCTGATCGGCCTTGCTGCGCTGGTCGCACTGTCGATCCGGTCGTGGGGTTGGTCGCTCGTCATTATGGCGCTGACCTTCATCGCCTTCGGCTTTGCCGGTCCTTATCTACCCGGCCTGTTAGAGCATTTCGGCATGGAGTTGGGCGATTTCATGCAGATCACCTGGTACTCTTTTGACGGGGTGTTCGGACGCATCACCGGGCTCGTCGCAGACAACGTTCTCATCTTCCTGATTTTCGGCGCCGTTCTCGAACGCACCGGCGCGGGCGAAAGTCTCATCCAGATTTCAACCGCCTTGACCGCGCGCATCCGCGGCGGCGCGGCCCACGCCGCCATCGTGGCCAGCGCGGTATTCGGCATGATGAGCGGCAGCGTCGCGGCCAACATTGCCGGGACTGGCGTGTTCACGATCCCGATGATTAAGCGGCAGGGCTTTTCGGCTAACTTCGCCGCAGCGGTTGAGACCGCGGCCTCGTCGGGCGGGCAGCTGACACCGCCGATCATGGCCGCCGCGGTCTTTGTCATGGCTGATCTGGTGGGGATGCCCTTCGCCATGGTGATCCTTGCCGCCGCGCTGCCCGCATTGTTCAAGTACATCGGTCTCTTCGCGCAGGTCTATGCGGAGGCCGTCCGGCTGGACATCAAGCCGCTGCCCAAGGATGAGGTGCCGGTGCTGGCCGCCCGCGACTGGTTGAACTCGGCGCTGGTCTTCCTGCCCATCGCCGCGCTCATGGTGGCATTCATTTCGGGCAAGAGCCCGGCAATGGCGGGTCTGGTCGGCGTGTTGACCGCGATCGCCACGGGCTTTGTCCTGAACCCTGCCTTCCGCCGCGAACCGCAGCGCATCCTGCAAGCGCTCGCCGACGGTGGCATCAGCGCGGCGCAGATCATGCTGGCCGTTGGCGTCATCGGCATCGTCTTGGCCGTGGTCAACGAGACAGGCATCGCCATCCGCTTTGCAACCTCCATCGCCGCAGTCGGCGAGAACAACCTGATCTTGGCGCTGATCCTCGCCATGTTCGGGGCGCTGATCCTCGGCATGGGGTTGCCGACGCTACCGGCCTATCTGATCATTGCAATTATGATCGCGCCGGCGATCATCAAGGCAGGGGTCCTGCCGCTGGCAGCACATATGTTCGTGCTCTACTTCGCGGTCTATTCCTCCATCGTGCCGCCCATTGCCTACGGCTGTTATGTCGCGGCTCCGATTGCCGGGGGCGATCCGTTGCGGACTTCCTTCGTGGCACTGCGCATCTCGATTGTCGGACTGCTCGTTCCCTACGTCTTCGTCTTCTCGCCATCGCTGCTGCTCGTCGCCGGAGAGTTCAGCTGGGCCGAGCTTGGCTTTACCGTCCTACGTCTCTTGGCAGCGGTCTGGATGCTGGCGAGCGCGCTCGGCGGGGCTGACCCGCGGCTGGGGAAGCTTGGCGTGGAGCAAAGGGCTGTTCGCCTCGTGATCGGAGCTGCTGCGATGTTCCCGATATGGACAATCTGGGCGCCGGCCGTCTGCGCCACCATTCTGATCGGACTGTTCCTTCCACGGTCTTTCGCAAGCACCGCCAAATCAAACTGAATAACCAACAGGAGAGTAAAATGAAACTGAAACTGAACACGCTTTTAAAGCCGCTTGCGGCGGGGCTGACTGTCGCCACGTTTCTGGCCGGAACGGCATCTGCCGAACTTTACAAGGTTACGTCGATTGCACCGGGCATGTCCCCCTTCATCGTAAATACGGCGATTGCCAAGGTTGTTAACCAGAATCTGGACGATATCGAGTTTCAGGTGCGCGCCACTGGTGCGGCAACGAAACATATGGTTGATGCGGGCAAGGGCAAGATTGATTTCCTTTTCGGCTCGCCGACGATCAATTGGATGATGGCCAACCAGCTCGGTCCCTTCGCGGGGATGGACGCGGCACCGGAATTGGAAAAAAACGTTGGCATGATTTTTTCCTACCAGATGGGGCCGTACCACTACATTACGCGCGCGGATTCGGGTATCGAAACGCTGGAAGACATTCGTGACAAAAAGGTCTTCATTGGCCCCCCGGGCGGCGCAGCCAGCCGTGTTGTACTCAGCAACGTTCTCAAGCCGATCGTCGGGATGACGGAGGAGGATTTCGACCTGCAACTCTTTGGCTATGATGCCGCAGCGCAGGCATTTCAGGATGACAAGATTGATCTGGTCGTACTGCCCACTAACATCCCCAGCCCTGTGGTTCAGCAATTCGCTTTAACCAAAGAAATCCGGTTGCTTGATATCGACGTGTCCAAAGGTATCATAAACAAGGCCACGGGTGGGACGGTCAACGTTATTCCCGCCGGGACGTATGGCAAAAACCATCTCGGCGGCGATGTCACGACCCACGGGGCCGTTGTGAATTTTAGCGCGAGCATGCATGTCGATGAAGAGGCTGTCTATCAGGTCACCAAAGCGATCTGGGAAAACATCGACGATATTTACGGCACGGCGCAATGGATGAAGAACGCCATCCGTGAGGAAACCGCACTCGAGCTGATTGCAGGCCGCCTGCATCCGGGGGCAGAGCGGTACTACCGGGAAGCTGGTTGGGAGATCCCCGAGGCGCAGAGCTTCTCGCCTAGCAACTGATACCACCTATAATTCGCGGAACATCTCGGCCAGCATGTTGCTGCCCCTGTGTGCCGCAACACCGGGCCGTCGCCGATCCTACCTCATGCGGCGGCCCACCAAACACAGGGCGAGTACGATGTCTCTATTGAAATCCCGGCCATTGTCCGGGCGCTCCGACAAGCCAGATTTCAGGGGCCCGGATCTGTGCCAATTCGATGCCGTCACAGTCGTCGCCTTATTGCGGCGCAAAGAGGTGTCGCCGCGCGACGTTCTCGAAGCTGCATACGCGCGGATTGAAGCGGTTGAACCCGCCATCAATGCAACACCGACTCTCTGCCCAGAAAGAGCTTTTGATGCGGCAGAGACGCTCGATACCTCGGAATTCGACCACCCGGGCTGGCTTGGCGGTTTGCCAATCGGCATCAAAGACCTCACCCCGGTTTCCGGCGTGCGTACGACCTTCGGAACGCCCGGCTTCGCTGACTTCGTGCCGAAGGAAAGCGACCCGCTAGTCGAAATGCTTGAGGCGCGCGGCGGGATCGTCGCCGGCAAGACAAACACACCGGAGTTCGGGGCTGGCGGCAATACATTCAATGATGTCTTCGGAGCGACGCGCAACCCTTGGAACACAACCCTGAATGCGGGTGGATCGTCCGGCGGCGCAGCCGCGTCGCTTGCGGCGGGCGAGCTTTGGCTGAGCCACGGTTCCGACCATGGTGGATCACTGCGGACGCCTGCCGCATACTGCGGTGTCGTCGGGCTGCGGCCCAGCCCGGGAATGTGCGGCGGCGGATCACGGGACAACGGTTTCATGATCGAAGGCGTTCAGGGACCAATGGCCCGCAGCGTGCGGGATTGCGCATTATTCCTAGACGCTATGTCCGGGTTCGACCCCCGCTTTCCGATATCCTATCCCGCACCTGCGGAGTCTTTCCAATCTGCGGTGGAACGCGCGGATGAACGGGTCCGAATGTCCTTTTCGCTCGATCTTGGGGGCCTGTCGCCGGTCGACCGTGACGTCGAAGATCATCTGCGCGGCGTGCTTTCCCTGCTGGAACGCGGCGGCGCGCAGATAGAGGAAACCTGTCCCCCTCTTTCGAAACTGGAACGAACCTACAGGGTCCTGCGCGGCATGACGTGGGCCACGATGGCTAGAAGAATGCCCGACGAAATCACCCGCCATTTCAAACCTACACTGAGCGAGAACGTTGCCTTTGGCGAGGCGCTGACCATGGCAGATATCGCCCAAGCCAACCTGGATCGAACGGCTATCTACAACGCGATGGTCGCGCATTTCCAACGCTTCGACGTATTGGCCTGCCCGGTCGTGGGCTGCATGCCGCATGCCCAGTCCGAAGAGTGGGTGCAAGAAATCGGCGGGCAAAACCTGACCGACTACATGGATTGGCTTCGGTTTGCATTTCTGGCCTCTACCACCGGACTGCCCGCAATCTCGGTTCCCGTGGGGCTTGACACGAGAGGCCTTCCAGTTGGTCTTCAACTGATTGGAAAACCACGCGGAGAAGCCGCATTATTGGCAGCCGCCCGCGCAGTAGAAATCGCCGTCGGAGGTCCTTTGCCCCCGATAGACCCGAAAGTAACTCATGCGTCGGAAAGCCTGTAACCATGCCGGACACGAACCTATTGAGTGATATTCTGCGGCGTGTCGCAGGACGTGGCCGCGCGAATAGCCTGGTTCCCGACAACGCCGAGGTGTTGCGCTTGTGTCAAGTACTTCTTGAAGAACGCAGCGAGGCGGCAGGGTTGGGGTTGGCGCGGCAGATTCTCGATTTTCTCGAACACAAGACACAGGAAGATCGAAACGAGATTTTCCTCAGCATCGCAGAGCAATTCGGCGTAGACGATACCGCGCTACAGGCTGCTATCGACAATTGGGAACCCGGCAAGGTTCAGACTGCGCGCACCATCCATTTTGCTGCCGAGCCGCAAAGCCAGGAACTCATCCGTCGGCTGAACAGGGTGCCTGGGGCCACGGCACGGCTGGTCGCGATGCGCGGCAAGTTGCTGGACGCCTTGCCGGATTCGGCACTCATGAAGGAGCTTGACCAGGATTTCCGTCACCTCTTCCGGTCGTGGTTCACCCGCGGCTTCCTCGAAATGCGGCGGATCACCTGGATGACGTCGGCCGAAATTCTGCAGAAGATAATCGACTACGAAGCAGTTCACGAAATCACCGACTGGACGGACCTGCGTCAGAGAGTGGCCGATCCCGATCGGAGTCTGTTTGCGTTCTTCCATCCGGCCATGCCGTCGGAGCCACTGATCTTTGTTGAAGTAGCGTTGACAGATGCCATTCCCTCGGCAATTCCCCCGATCCTGAGCCGGGACAGGGACGTGCTCGATCCCGCATCCGCAAGGGTTGCCACCTTCTATTCCATATCGAACTGTCAAAAGGGGCTTCGCGGCATCTCTTTCGGCAATTTTCTCATAAAGCAGGTCGTCGCCGAATTGCAGCGCGAGTTCCCTCAGTTGAAGACCTTCGTGACTCTCTCTCCGGTGCCCGGCTTTCGGTCCTGGGCGGAGCGCGCGTTAAAAAACGATGATCCGCTGCTTTCGCCAGAGGATCGGACGTGCCTGGCGCAGCTGCATGCAGGGTCGTCGTCTGATTGCCTGACAAAGCTAGCGGCGCGTTACCTGACGCAAGCGAAACGGGCCAACGGGGCAGCGCTGGATCCCGTTGCGAATTTCCATCTGGGCAATGGCGCTCTGCTATACCGGATACATCCGGGCGCAGACCCCAGCCCGCGCGGCATCGATGCGTCCTGGGGAGTGATGGTGAATTACCTCTACGACAGCGAAAAAATCGCCTCCAACCACCAGGCTTACGTCTCGCGACACAGCGTGATCACCTCGCAGGCTGTCCGTTCCCTAGCCAAAACACAATAAGGACGCCTCCTATGTACGAACAGAACCACCTCGCAAGTCGACTACGTGATGCCAGCTTCGGCCGCGAAGACGCGCCGTTCCTGCATTTTCCTGCTTCGGGACAGACCACCAGCTACGGGGACTTTTTTGCCAATGCGGAGAAACTGGCGGCAGTGCTGGTCGAGGCAGGTGTCGGTCCCGGCGATCGCGTTGCCGTACAGGCCCCCAAGACGCAAACCGTGCTGGAGCTCTATGTTGCATCGGTTCTCAGCGGCGCTGTCTTTTTGCCGCTTAATACATCGTACACCGGATCCGAACTCGAGTATTTTCTGACGGATGCGCGGCCCCGTGTCCTCGTCTGCGATCCAGCTCAGATGACAAGCCTCGGCCCCATCGCCGAGAAAGCCGGCGTCTCGAAGATCTTCACGCTGGCTGGAGACGATTCCGGTACCCTCTCAGAGGCCAGAAACGCCCGTTCGGCTGGCTTCGTTGCGGTTGAGCGCGGGTCAGACGACCTGGCCGCGATCCTCTATACCTCTGGAACGACGGGCCGATCCAAAGGCGCCATGCTAACGCATGGCAATCTGGCCTCCAACGCCGAAACTCTGCGAGATGCGTGGAGCTTCACGCGCAACGACGCACTGATTCACGCCCTGCCGATTTTCCATACACACGGTCTGTTCGTCGCGACGAACGTCACCCTCATGGCTGGCAGTTCGTGCATTTTCTTTGCCGGGTTCGACAGTTCGGCGGTGATGGACAGCCTTCCAAAAGCCACCGTTCTGATGGGGGTTCCTACATTCTACGTGCGGTTGCTTAACGAGGGCGGGCTAGCCGAGGCGACAGCGTCGATGCGGCTGTTCATTTCGGGGTCCGCACCCTTGCTGGCGGAAACCCATGCGCAATGGCGTAATGAAACGGGTCATGCGATACTTGAGCGCTACGGTATGACCGAAACGAACATGATCACGTCGAACCCATATGCGGGCCCGCGCAAGCCTGGCACGGTCGGGCTGCCTCTTCCGGGAGTGGACGTGCTGGTCACGGACCCGCAAAGCGGCACCCCGCTCGATCAGGGTGAAGTCGGC
>VMHT01029347.1_pt1 | contig 11710 bp, 12 predicted proteins | sample 4693611 | NCBI WGS metagenome assembly VMHT01 (sample SAMN12280063, study PRJNA550983) | marine metagenome | isolation source: seawater sampled from same location over 5 years 0.02-0.2 micron viral filtrate | place: USA: collected off the coast of southern California halfway between the port... ...
ATATAGGTCACACCCTATATGTAGGAAATTGTGTCTTGCATAATGCTACAGTGTGCGCGAATGTACTCTTTAGTATTACAACCACCACGACCTCGATGAAAGGGCGTCAAAATGGAAGATTTGGTGAAGCACTTGATCTCAAATGGGATCGAAGAGGGCACTGCTAATAAAATTGCGGCGTCATACGACGAAGATAACACTGTAGATACGGAAGATCTTCAAAAGGCGTTAGACGGTATTGCCGAAGCAATGCAAGAAAACGACACAACGGACACGGATGCGATGATTGCGGAAGCGCAAGATGTTGCAGAAGCCGTAACCCGTGGCGCTGATGCGCTTTTAGCCGAGGTTCGTGAGCAGAACGACGCACTTGCCAAGGGTCTTTTGGCTATTGGCGAAGAGATGCGAGCGGTACGCACGTTCTTAAACACACAATACGGTGCTGTAGAGCAGGTAACCGAGCAAGTTGAGGCTGTTAAGAAGAGTCTTGGTGAGCCTACGTTACGAAAGTCGGTCGAGTCTGTAACTGTTGATTCTCCTTACGAGGACACTGAGACTGTTACTGTTAACCCTCGTACTGAGATGATTACTAAAGCACTTGAAGAATTAAAGACGGGTTCAACTAATGACACACGTCAGGCTGTTCTTCGTAAAGCAATTACACAACTAGAATGCGGCGTTGATGTCAACACCGTAAAGAATCAACTAGGGATCTAAAGGAGTAAACCAATGAACCTACCAGATTTAAACTCGATGGTCCCAGTTGCGGATCTTAATAACTTGAACGACGCTCTTCGGAAGTCAACAACAGCCGGTTATCAAACACCAGCAGGCATGGACGCAGGTGCTTCACTTTCTCCTTTAATGCCACAGAGCATGGAGAACGTACTCGCTTCTGCTACTTACAGCATGGAAGCCGTACAACTTTGGCGTAACATTCCAAAGATCCAGGTTGGTCAGACTGTACATGAGTACAATGTCATTAAAGACCACGGTCTTGACCTTAGTCCGTTCATGGCAGAAGGTGGAAAGCCAGCAGCCAATAAGAGCGAGTACGAGCGAAAGTTTGTCAAGATCAAGTACATGGCGGAAATGCGAGAGATCACGGACGTGGCTTCTACCATTAACCCCCTTGTTGGTCCTAATCCTACAGCACTTGCCGAGGAAACCGAGCGCGGTACCCTTCGTCTGATGCAAAAGGTAGAGCGGGAATTGTGGCACGGCGACGAGTCTGCAAACGCTCTTGGTTTCGACGGTGTTATCAAGCAGATTAGCTCAAACAGCGACAGTGTTACCGATCAAGCCGGTTCAGCCGCAACCCCGAAGTTTCTCCAAGAGTTGCTATCCGAGGTTTTCGCTGCACCACGTTACGGCGCACCGGACACTATCTACGTTGAACCACGTATCCACGGTGACTTGATTAAGCAGACTAATGATTTCGGTCGATTCAACACTATGAGCCAGTCTAACGGTTCTTTCACCTTTGGTGCAGGCGACCTCAAGATTATGGGTCCGTACGGTCCTATCTCTGTTAAGGCTGCTCCATTCCTTTTCAACTCTTGGGACGCACCTTCTGCTGGAAGTCTTGGAGAGGGCGCACCCGCCGCACCAACAGTTACAGCAGCAGCAGCAGGCGCAGGCAGTAAGTTCGCAGCAGCAGACGCGGGTGATTATCACTACAAGATCGTTGCAGTAAGCAATGCTAAGGGATACAGCGCGGCAGTACAGCTTGACACAGGCGCAGGCGCAGGTGTTCAGCCAATCACAGTTGGAGAAGGTAACTCTGTTACTTTGACAATCGCAGGCGGAGCCAACGGTGTTGATTTCTACCGAATTTACCGATCTGCAAAGGGCGGCGCGGTAGGCAGCGAAAAGCTCATCGGTCAGATTAAGGCAGGAGCCGACAAGTCCGCATCTTTTATTGATGCTAACGGCACTCGACCTAACACGTCTAGCATCGTTATGGTTAAGCATGACCCGTCAGTTCTTCGTTTCGCACGATTACTGGACTTCATTCGACGACCTTTGGCAGAAGTTGCTACTACGCGACCATTCTTGCTCATGCTTTTCGGTGCTCCGATTGTTTCGGTTCCGAGCAAATGTCACGTTATCAATAACGTAGGTTTGTCGTCCTAATCGGGATTTTAGTACCCCGCTTAGGGTTAGGCGGGGTACTTTTTTCTATATTCTAATTAGGAGTTAAGAATGGACATTAGACATAAATCGCAGCGGTCGGGTAAGGCTTCTGTGCCCGGTCAGGTTTTCGATGTACAAGGTGACGGTGTTTTGGTCCCTAGACCGACGCCCGAGCAATCAAAAATGCTTCTTGCATCTGGCATGTTTGAGAAAACAGAAGTAAAGAAACCAGAGCCTAAAAAAGAAGATCCGAAACCGGCATCTAAAAAGGCGGCACTTCGGAACAAAAAATAAAGGTAGTTTCCTATGTCGAGTACATTGTCTGAGTTAACACCTGATTGGCTCAAAAGTCGCTTTTTACTCGGTGTGGATCTTACCCTCGATGATGGTAGTCCGTACCCGGATGCCATATTCGAGCAGGCTATTCTAGGAGGCATTACGTACCTAGAACACGAGTTAGGTATCAGTCTCTCTACGTTTCATGTGAAAAACGAGAGACATGATGCCTACGAGCCTTTACGTACAGGTTTCTATCCCTTCCGATTAGATCACAGACCAGTGCGATCTATATCAAAAATACAAGTGAAATTCGGCGCGTTTAAAGCAGCAGAATTACCCTCCGATTGGGCAAATCTAGTATCGCCTACACACGGACAAATACACTTGATTCCATCGGAAAAGGCACTAAACAGCAGTTATCGTTTTACGAGCGGAATACCTTTGATCACAGGCGATGTATTACAGCCGCAAAGATATGTCCCCGGATACTTTTATTTCGATTACACAAGTGGTTTTGAGTCTTTACAAGGGACCGTTACAATCCCCCAAGGGTCTACAAAAGCGACCGTGGTTTTTGAAAACGATCTGTTAATGAAATACGAAGTAGAATTAACATCTACACCTTCGACTTTTGTAAGCGAAAGAGGGCACGGAGGATTCGACGTTAATCTTGCATCTATTCAAGCACAAGATATTACGGTTTCGTATACCGTGTCTACATTGCCAGCAGACATAAAGCAGGCAATAGGCTACAAGGCGGCATTACTGCCTTTAGACGTAGCAGGTGACTTAATTGCAGGCGCAGGTATTGCTTCTTTGAGCGTAGGCGTAGACGGCATTCATCAGAGTCTCAATACAACAGCAAGTGCTACAAACAGCGGTTACGGTGCCCGTGTGCTTCAATTTGAGCGCGAGTTAAAAGCACTAATACCGGCATTAAAAGCAAAGTATAAGATGATAAGTGTCGGGGTAATGTAGAAATGCAGTTACCTAGCCGCCAACCTACAAAACTCGGACCACGAGTAGACTTTAGACCCGAAGAATTTCGTAAGTTTTTCTTTAAAGCGGGTCTAAACTTAGTGTGGGAGCAGGCGCAGGAGTGTCCGTGCAAGCGACCGACGGCGGACTATTCCTTACAGGTGTCTTTAAATTCTACGGCAAGAACACATGAGTCTCGTGTCGATTGCGCCAAATGTAAGGGGCGAGGCTACTTCTATCACTCCTCGCAGACGGTACGCGCAATTGTTACAAGTGCGTCGGAAAACCCTGAACGCTTTAGGCTTTACGGCGAGTTTGCTACGGGCATGATTAACATATCGTTGTTACCGGAGCATTTACCGTCGTACGGTGACAGGTTTACGATGTCGGATTCTGTACTTTTGTATAGGGAAACCAAGATACGTACGGCGCAAGCTGTTGAAGAACCCCGGTTTCCTATCGTAACAAGGTCACTTGATCTCAGCACGGGAGGTACCCAAGTGGGCGTACTAAACCTGCATAGATCGAACCTTGACGGTACCTGTACAGACACAGGCGCTTTGGTGGAAGGTACAGATTTCGTAGTTAACGCGAGCGGGAATTTAGATTTCACGTTAGGGGACAGCAGCGGCAATGCACCTACAACAAATACGAGGTATGCGGTCAGCTATTACGCACATCCCCGGTTTGTCGTCGTTGACCACCCACACGCATTTAGAGATACCTTTATTAAGCAAAAATCGACAACGGTAGACTTTAAGCCGCTACCTATTCAGTGCAACGCCAAATTAGAATTTCTAAACGAAGAGAGAGGTATCTAATGGCGGAGTATACGCGGCTATCTAATTTAAAGGAAAGAATCTACGGGACCGATTTAAAGGGCGCGTTTAACCGGACCAAGGTCTTAGGTAGTCTTCTTGTCCAAACGTGGTCTAACGAGGCGTCTAAGGTGCTTAATACGACATTGGGCGCGTATATTAAGTCGTTAGGTATTACTGTAGAGAGAGATCGAGTCGTTTGTTCGCTACCGGGACCGGAAGCGACGGGTAAACACGCGATGCTGGCGCGTATTCAAGAGTTTGGTTTTGGTCCGGGCGGCATAGGTACTCAGGGTGAGTATGATATGCGGGTACAAGGGCAGTCCCTTTTACGTTCTAAAAAAGTAAAACAGGGAAAGAACGGACCTTACTTAGTTATCCCTTTCAACTTTAACACCAAAGAAGCGAGCGCGGCAGCAGGAACAAACGCGCCTAAACTATTTAACGCCTTAGCAAAAGACGGGCAGGCGGTTTTTTCCGTGGCGTCGAAAGAAAAAGGCAGAACAATGTGGGGTACCCGTCTTCCGTCGGGGCAAGGTTCAAAACTTAAACCTCATCATGTAAGCACGCAAGCGGCAGGCATGGTTAGAATGGGCGCGGTGTCGGGGTCTTCGGGCAAAATGAGTACATCTAAGTATTCGACTTTCAGAACCGTAAGTATGACAAATACAGACCCAAAAGCGTGGAGATCTAAAGGCGTAGATGCAAAAAACATAGCCGCTAACGTCGTAAAAGCACTACCTTCCATTCTACAAAACGCGGGGCTGGTGTAAAGTGGCGGGATTATTCGATCTGCATTTATTACAAGGTATGCAATCCGGCGTTAGCCAGTACCTAAGTAATGAAACAGACTTTAAAGATCTGTTTAAAGGTGTGTCTGCGGGGCTTTTAAGCACGTGGTTTGCTAATTTAAATGCGAATAAGCCCACAATCAAAGCGTCTTTTAGTCCAGGTGCCGACGACTTTCCGGTGATTGCGGTACAGCTTGAGAGCGAAAACACATCGAACCCCGGACATCCGCTTGGTAGGTTTTCGCATATGCTTGTGAACAATCGAGAGGTCGAGAAAATACTACTGACACAACGAGTGTCGGTTACGATTCTATCCAAGCATCCTGAAATTACGCGATGTCTACATATAGTGTGCCGTGCGGCGGCGACTAGATTGACAAAAGCGTTCTTAGAATACTACGACGATGTTAAATATCTTGACGCGGCAGATCTTGCGCCCGACGACAATCTTTTAGCAGAAGAATTAGGTATTTACGTAAGAAGACAACGGTATGAGGCGCTAGGTTTTGCCGACGTACCTGAAATTTCCGACCCGACTAACGTACCTTGGAACGTGGGTATCCACGATGCCGTGGCGCGTGCGGGTGTAACAATTCAAACAGGTGCTACGGCTTCTGGTAAAGTAGATCTGGCAGATTAGCACACAATGACATATATTATCCTACATTGTAGTAGACATGAAAGGGGTGGACAACATGCCATCATCAATTAGTTTTAATGGGGTACGTACGTTTCGTCCTGGCGTCTATGCGGTTATCGACGCTTCTGCCCTTGGCGGATCAGGCGTAAGTACAGGGAATGTGGCAGTTGTTGGGGATTTTTCAATGCTTCAACAGAGCACCCCGAAGGTGTTTTCTTCTGCACGAGCAATGAGCGATTACTTTTTGGGAGACGCAGACATGCAGCTTCTTGCAAAGATTGCCTTTTCTCCGGCAGCAGATGATAGAATCGGCGGCGGCGCGGCTAAGTTGACTTTAGTAAATTCAGCAGCGGTCGGTCAGGCACAGCACGTGTTTTTAGACGCTTCTGCTTCTGCTAGTTTGCTTGTTAAGTCTAAGCTACACGGAAAAGCAGGCAATAAAGTTTCAATGGACATTGCCCAAAACGCCAACGGTACAGCCTTTGATATGAGTGTGCGGTATAACGGGTCAGTTGAGGCTTTTACAGGGATTGAAAGCGGCGTTCTTTTCACGGCTCAATTTTCCGGTACAGGCACATCTTCTCTTGCCGTAACACCTAGCGCGGTTACTCTCACGGAGGGCTTTACAACGAGCAACGGCACAGCATCCGAGTCTGTAGATTGCGTATTTTCTTTACCGGCAGCTAGAAACATCAAAATAACACCGTCTGCGAGTTATGCAAATGTACATAATATTACAGTTGCGGGGACGTTAGCCGACGGGTCCGCGCATTCTGAGGTTGTTCCGATGCCTGCGGACGGTACTTCGGTACTTACGACAGCGGCATTTAAAACCGTCGCAACGTGTGAGGCAGCAGCTAGAACAGCGGGAGAATCTTCGCAGTTTACTTTCAGCGCCGAATTGTTAGCAATGAACACGGCAGATTTTGCATCTGTTGCTCAAATGGCAGACGCCTTAGACGCTGTGCCAAATGTTGCAGTTGTTAAGGTCGCTCCGAATCTCGGTGGCATCCCTGCAAACGAGTTGGATGCGAAGACAGCAGCGTTGAACGGTGCCGTAGGGTTTCGTGCGGACCTACATGCCCTTATACAGGCGCTTAAATCGTCTCAAATTGTAGTTGGAAGCCGCGCAACAGGCGCAACTAAAAAGCCAGCTTTGGCGTCCGGCGCTATCCTTATGGGAGGCACACAGGCAAGTCCCACAACAGCGGGATATACCGCAGCCCTTGCAACTCTGTTATCTGAAGATGTACAGATTGTAACGGCGCTCGACGAGGCAATTGCTACGCATAAAGAGGTACTGCAACACTGTAAAGACGCACAGCTTTATGGCAGAGAGCGTAACGGTTATGCAGGCGCACCCGCGAATACCTCGTTGGCAACTTTGTTTAGTGACTATTCCAGTAAGTTAAACAGTAGACACATGGCGCTTGTTGGGCAATCAATCAAGTATTCTATGCCTAACGGTACTTTAAAGACACTTTCTCCGAAGTATTTCGCACTCATGGTTGCGTGTATGCAGGCAGGGTCAGAGGTATCTACCCCGTTGACACGCAAACGACCCGACGTTCTTGGTTCGGAACAGCACGCGGAATGGAATGTTGTAGCAAGCGCAAACGACGCAATTCAAAAAGGCATCTTGGCGTTAAGCCTTGATAACTTAGGATTAAGAATCGAGCGTTCGGTAACAACTTACATGACGGACGATAATCCTATTTATAGCGAAGTGTCTGCAAACGAATCCGTTAACACGTCTGTACGAACGTTACGATCAAGACTCGACGGTCAGATTGGCAACCCTGCAATTGCGGGTACTCGTGCAAAGATTGAAAGCGCAGTACGAATTAACCTTGCCAAGCAGGTAAAAGACGGCGTGATTAAGGCGTTTCAAAACGTTGTTATACAAGACTTAGGCGACCGTTTTGACATTGCGTACGAGGTAGCGGCAATTGAACCGTTAAACTTCATTAAAATCACGGCAAACGTCGTAAGAATCCCAGGGTAAGGAGTAGGTTAAAATGGCTAGAACATTTGCAGGCGCACGAGCCAAGATTTTTGCAGATGGTGCAAAAGGAAAAGTCGAAGTAGGTTTTGCTACCGGCGTTAGTGGTCAAGAGAACATCCAGCTACAGAGGATTGATGTCTTAGGAGACATTGATTCGACGGAAATTGAACCCGTAGGGCGTACCGTATCGTTTAGCTGTGACTATGTTCGTATGTTAGACAACTCGGTCCAAGAGCAGGGGATTTTCCCCCGTGGCGGTACCGATGTCGTTATTCAGTTTGAAGAGTTGACCTTTGAAGTGTTCGACGACATTTCGGACAAAGCCCGTTGGGTGGTTGAAGGCGCAAAATCCGAAAGTAGGTCTTGGCGCGTAGACCGTAGTGGTGTTATGACTGGTAGTGTAAATTACCAGGCTCGCAAACTACATGACGAGGCTGGTCCAACCTAACAAGGGATAGCGTATGGACCTTAGAAAGTTAGCAGAAGACGCGGAGAAGACCACGGAAGAGATTACTAAAACGGAAACTAAAGTAACTTCAAGAGAGTTGCAGTTTTCGTTACGGTATGAAGCAGGCGGTTCATTACGGGAGGCGGTTTTAACATCGCGTGTAATGACCGGGGACGAGCGTTTTAAGGCATCTAGGATTGCCGCAGATATAGCGGGTCGTCCTTGGAATTTGTTGCCTGCCAACATTCAGATTCACGCTATTTCTTTAGGAACATTAGCCGTGCAGTTACGAAAGCCGCCAGAATGGGTTTTGGAAGCTGCACAAGAAGACGAGGAATTGGCTTTACAACTCTTCGCGTCGTGCCGGGGTCACGACTCCCGTTGGTTTCGAGGAAGTGGACAGCCGGATACGTCGAGCGAGGGAAATACCCGGATACGAGTTGTTGAGATTGATTCTACCCCCGTTGGAGATGTCTAAGGTAGACGGTAATACCCCTGCATTGACGGGTACGGATCTCTACGAGGCAATTTGTTTACGGGTAGATGAGAAAACGTACAGACAAATAGACTCCGGTATCGACTTAGACGAAAACGGAGTCCCTGTAACCGGGGACGATATAGTTGATAGTTGGGAAAGGGAGTTGACCCGTGGCATCGAGTGAACACAAGACAAAAATTGAAATTAAAATCGACGATACGGAAGCCGTTGCGTCGATTGATCATATTGTCGCACAACTCCAAAAAGCACAAGAATTAGCGTCCGGTCTAGTGTTAACGGCACCCGGCGGTCATGGCGGCGGCGGCGGTGGCGGCGGCGGTGGCGGCGGTGACGGCAGTGGGGGCAGCACGGGCACGGGCAGTGGCGGCGGTGGCGGTGGCGGTGGCGGCGCATTAGCTCTTACAGGTTCCGCAATTACGGGTATTCTTGGATCTTTAGGTTCAGGCATGAATGCCCACCTTGCGATGTTAAAATCCACAATATCCACAATACAATCTGCTACGCAGAACATTCCAGGCTTGAATATGCTCACCGGGGCAGTCGGCGCGGGGACGACTCTTGCGATGCAGGGCGTAGGTCAACGTATGCAGGGGTTTCAGCAAATCTCAGGCATGGAAGGGTCTTTGCAGCAGATTGTAAGCGGCGGAGGCATCGTACCTACAGATCCCACCACCGGGCTACGAGATTACAGCGGACAGTTCGGCGCGTCAAAACAGACAGGTACTGACTTTGGGTTTGCTCCGGGTCAAGCGCAAGGAATGCTCGCTAGTTATTATCAAACATTGGGCAATAAAAACATCGCAGGAGAATTAGGGAGAAGCGGTCCTGGGTCGGACGTTCTTAACCCTTTTCGGTTGTCTCGAATGGGCATTAACCCCATGACCGCCGCAAGTATCTTAGGCAAACAACAGGGGGGCGGTGTTTTAGGAAACACGGCAAACACGGTCATTGGTATTGGGTCTGCTATTCAAAATGCCATTGATCAAGGGTTTAGCGGTAGGGGCGTAGATCGGTTTCTCAGTGGTATAGATACACATGCCTCGATGCTTGCAGGACGTGGCGGAGATATGAACGTCAAGAATGCCGGTGCCTTTTTAGGATCAGGCAGGGGGCGAGTTCTTGGACAAAGAGTTAATCCAGTACGTTCTAATTTCGGAAGCAGCGTATTAGGTGCCGCCGATGATCTTTTAGCGCCGTTTAAAGAGATAGAAAACTCGAAAATGTTATTACGTGCCTATCAAGGCGGCGGTAGTCATGCCGACATTGCTAATCGTCTCAGGGGCATGGCAGGCGATGACATTGAAATGGGGAATAGACTAGCAGGTATGTCCGAAGAGGGGCGCATGGCTTTCGGCATGTCTCAAAAAGAGGCGAAGGCTTTCAAAGGTGCGACCGGCGGGGGTAAATTAGGCGCTACTTTTCACAAGGACAAGCTAGACCAATTACAGGTTTCTCCCGAATTTGCTAAGAGGACACGTGATCAAATAAGTTTGGCAGAGAGCGAGGGTGGGCTTACCGACATGCTAGACATGATTGACAAAATAAACGGGGCGCTCATAAAACTATCGGGTAAATTCGACTCTCTTATGCCAAAGGTGGTAACACTTCTAGAGAAAATAGCGAAGTTATTATGAGCGGATTGCCTTTAAAAGTCCGGTTTTTTGATAGTAGTCATTATTCGAGAGAGGGATCGGGGGTTGTTTCTAATTTAGGAAACACGGGATATGCAGACGTTACGGAATATGTATCGTCTTTATCTTGGAGTTTTTCAACAACGTCTCCTTATGAAACGATTTCGATATCTTTGGAGATGCCTTTTTATCGTACGTATCATGTTATCCCTACGATACTCGATATGCCACAGACTGGTTTTTGGGTAACGCTTCACGAAGACTCAGGGGACAATCAGTTTGGTGATTTCGGAAGACTGTTAGCGTGGGGGCGTGTGGACAGTTTAAACGTCTCCCAATACGCAGACCCGCAAACAGGTGCAAAGAGCGCACAAGTAAGCCTTAGCGCGTCTTCTTGGATACATTTCGTAAACGATTGCCAAGTAATAATGACAGAGGCGGATGTTTTACCGAAAAAGGATCGTAAGCGATTTCCTAAAGCAAGAAAAGCAGCCGAGCGTTTGTGGAAAGAGATAGGTATTAACGCGGGAGAAATGGCGTCTTTTTTTAAAGGGTTTGCGGCTAGTGGGTTCCCGAATTTAGGACGCGAAAACCCCGCAGATACGCACTTACTTATTGACGGGGGTCTAGGCAAGGCGGCGTCTTCTTTATACCATGAATTTGCAAAGAAAGTACCTTTCCCCCCGGCGCTTACAGGTAAATTAAAAGGGGAGTTAGTAGATAGCGGCGATGCTTCTTTGTCGTTTTCGGGTATTACTCAATTTTTGTACGCTACGAAACATGTGTACAATGTAGTAAACGATACAGATCAAAGTTTATGGGACTTAGCGCGGTTTGGGGCGCATAGTGTTGTGCCTATGGGAACGGCATCTAAACTCGTGGTACAGCAAAGACAAGGAGGGGCGTGGGATTTTGTACAATCAACATTCGGAATGGACCCTAATGTCGTTGAGATGCTTCCAACGTTAATAGAAGTATCCAACCAGGAATACCCCTTTGAAAATCACTATGACACATTGGTAGCTGGAGAAAAGTACAAGTTAGGCGACGAGAATTGTCCTTTGATCTTTGGTTCGTACATAAACACACGTGGCAAAAATTGTAAAATGGTACCTGTTATTTTGTATCGAATGAAACCGATACATGACGTATCTGTAGAACACCCTCAATTTGTGTCAAGCGCACATAACGAAGACGCAAGACAATCAGGGCACCCGTCTCCATACCGACACACAAGCACACTAGCGGCAACAGTGTTAGAAGCAGGTAAATATCCTCATTTTGCGCTACATCCTCATAAAGGCAACGTCCAAGCGGATTTCCCGGCGTTAGAAATACCTGCAAACAAGATATTTTCTTTAAACTTTAGCTTGTCAGAATCTCAAAGAGTCACAGCCGTATCCTGTAGACCGATTATGGCAAAAAACGAAAAGGCGGGAGTTGGTTTCAATTCGCTTAGAAAACCCGTTATTTCCGTAGGCGATC
>VMHT01084556.1_pt1 | contig 11710 bp, 24 predicted proteins | sample 4693611 | NCBI WGS metagenome assembly VMHT01 (sample SAMN12280063, study PRJNA550983) | marine metagenome | isolation source: seawater sampled from same location over 5 years 0.02-0.2 micron viral filtrate | place: USA: collected off the coast of southern California halfway between the port... ...
ATGACACAGGCTATACTAAGATTCAGACAAGGTGGTTTTATATCCACACCTGATGATGAAGAATTTGAACCAGGATATAGAAGAAAAATGGAGTATTACTAATGGCTGGGAAAATGGGTAAAGCAGAAAAGTTACTTTTAAAAGGTTTAAAGGATTTTCAAAAAAAGGGGTTAGATTTCAAACCAAAAGAAATAGAACTTGATCCTGAATTAAAAAAACTTGCTGATGCTATGGGTAAAAAAATACAGAAAAAAGAAATGGGTGGTGAGGTTATGGATATGACTAAGGCACAACCTGTTGGCATGATGGATGGTGGTAAAGTCAAAAAGATGAACATGGGTGGTGTCATCGGTGGTCGCGGTGGTAATTTCAAAGGTATGAGATAGTGTCTGACGAAGCAGATAGAAGAAGAGCTTATGCAGAGTTAGCTGGACGAGGACAACCAGTGCCAGGTAAGAACTTTGGTGTTATAAAAAAAGGCATTAAAATTAAAGACGATCCTCCTGTTAAGACAATTGATATGACTAAAGCAAAACAGTTGAAATTGTTCAGATTAGGTGGTCTTGCATCTGCTGATCCTATTGGTGACAAGAGAAGAAAAGAAGATGCACTTTTATTAAAAAAATTAAAAAGTGCAAAAAAAGCAAAAAAGATTAGAACAAAACCAGTTAAGTTGACTGTGCAAAGTGCAAGCATTACCAATCCAAGAGGGATGAACATACAAAAAAACATGATTATGCCTAAGATGATGAGTGAAGGTGGAGTTGTAGATATGACAAAATCAATTATGGTTAACCCAGAAACAGGAGATTAATATGGCAGACACAAAATCAAATACTTTTACACCAAAACAATTAGGTTTAACTAAAAAAGAAGCTGCTGAATTGATTAAATTATTAGAAAATAAAGCTCCAGAAAATGCAAAAGAATTGAAAAAAAGTTTAGGCATGAAAGATGGTGGATTAGCTCAAGCTATTGAAAAGGTAAAAGCAAAAGAAATGAAATTTGGTGGTGAAGCAAGTAAAGGTAAGGCAGTTCCTCCAAAGTTTAAAGGTTTTTCAATGTTGCCTGAGTCCGTGCAAAAAAACATGGATGCAGATCTAGCTGAAAAGTTTGAGTTTGGTGGAGATGTTAAAGGCAAAAAAGGTAAAAATGTATGTCGTGGAAGAGGCATAGCAAGACCAGGCACTGGATTTACAATAAGGTAGTATTATGGCTATTGAAAAAATTGACGGAATAGAAAATATTGATGCACCTCAAGGTGTGACATCAGTTGAAATAGAAGAAGCACCAATATCTGATAATATTACAGAGATGGATGATGGTTCTATTGTTATAGGTGAAGTAGAAGAGCAAGTTGCTCCTGTACAAGTGCCTTTCAATGCAAACCTTGCAGAATTTATAGATGAAGATGAATTAGGTAAAATATCATCTGAACTTGTTGGTGAAGTACAAGAAGATATAAACTCAAGAAGAGAGTGGGAAGATCAATACAAAGGTGGATTAGAATTACTTGGTATGAATTACGAAGACAGAGCCGAACCTTTTGAAGGAGCCTCTGGTATAGTCCATCCACTACTAGCTGAATCTGTCACACAGTTTCAAGCACAAGCATACAGAGAATTATTACCTGCTGGAGGTCCTGTTAAGACAGCTATAATAGGTCAAGAAACTCCTGAAGTAGCAGCGCAAGCTGAACGTGTTAAGAATTTTATGAATTATCAAATAACCTACGAAATGGAAGAATATGATCCAGAATTAGATCAAATGTTATTTTATCTTCCAATCGTTGGCTCATCATTCAAAAAAGTTTACTTTGATCCATCGTTGCAAAGAGCTGTTTCAAAGTTTGTTCACGCAGAGGATTTAATTGTTCCTTACAATGCAACAGATTTAAAAACATCTACACGAATATGTCATGTCATTCGCATGGATTCGAATCAAATTAGAAAATTGCAACTATCTGGATTTTATAAAGATATTGAGTTGCCTACATCTGACTCTGATGGAGTTACTTATGATGAGGTAAAAGAAACAATCAAAGATATTGAAGGCATACATTCAGAGTCCAGTTACAACGAAGAATTAACATTATATGAAATACACACAGATTTAGATTTGCCTGGTTTTGAAGATGCAGACCAAGCAGGTGAAAACACTGGATTAAAAATGCCTTATATCGTCACGATATTGGAGAAATCTGGTGAAGTATTATCAATCAAAAGGAATTTCAACGAAACCGATCCGTTACGTAGTAAAATACCTTACTTTGTACACTATAAGTTTTTGCCTGGTCTTGGCTTTTATGGTTTTGGTCTCACACATATGATAGGAGGCTTATCAAGAGCTTCAACATCAATTTTAAGACAATTAATAGATGCTGGTACATTGTCTAACTTACCTGCTGGATTTAAAGCAAGAGGAGCTAGAATTAGAGATGATGAAACACCTCTTAATCCTGGTGAATTTAGAGATGTAGATATGGTGGGTATGGATTTACGTCAAGCTATTATGCCATTGCCATTTAAAGAACCATCACAAACATTATATTCTCTTATGGGAACCTTAATAGATTCTGGTAGACGTTTTGCATCTATGGCTGACATGAAAGTTGGTGAGATGCAGGGCAACGCACCTGTAGGAACAACAATGGCTATTATGGAACGTGGCACTAAAGTTATGTCTGCCATTCATAAACGTCTGCATTATTCTCAAAAAGTAGAGTTTAAAATATTAGCTAGAATATTTGCAATGGGTACACCGATGTATCCTTATCAAGTACCAGGTGCGCCACCTGAAATTAAGCAAACAGATTTCGATCAAAGAATAGATGTATTGCCTGTTTCAGATCCAAACATATTTTCTATGTCACAACGTATTGCTCTTGCACAAACACAATTGCAACTGGCACAAAGCAATCCAGAGATACACGGACCTAATGGTATGTATCAAGCCTATAGAAAAATGTACGAAGCTTTAGGTGTTACAAATATAGATACAATATTACAGCCACCTCCACAACCAGCACCTATGAATCCAGCAAAAGAAAATCAAGAAGCATTGAGAGGTGCAAGATTGCAGGCATTTCCTGAACAAAATCATCAGGCACATATATCTGCTCATTTAGCAATGATAGCTACACCTATTGCTCAATCAAATGCAAGCATTGTTATGACATTACAAGGTCATATATCTGAACACATAGCCATGATGTCAGAGATACAAGCACAACAAGAAATAACAGCTAACATACCACCAGAGCAACAAGCTATGATGCAACAAGATCCAAATGCAATGAAACAGATACAAGATCAAATAACATCAAGAGCTGCTGAAATATCTAGTGAAATTAGTGAACAATATGCACAATCTATTACTCCTCCACCTTCAGAAGATCCTCTTGTATCTATCAGAAAACAAGAATTAGCAATAAGAGGACAAGAGGTAGCTCAAAGACAACAACAATTTGAGGTTGAGCAAAAATTTAAGCAAGAGAAAGAAAGAAATGATGTTCTACTTGATCAACAAAGACTTGATCAACAAGAAGAAATAGCCAATCAAAACGATCAAACAAAAAGAGACATTGCTTCTCTTAAAGAAATGAAAGGATAAGTTATGGTTAGTTCAGTTCGTGCAGGTATGATTGCACAAGAGAAACAAAAAAAGATACAAAGAAGACTTGCAAAAGAAGGAGTTGTAAATGCCGTTGAAGAAAGGATCGAGCCAGAAAACAATCAGCAAGAACATACGCAAGTTGAAGAAAGAGAAATATCCACAGAGACAAGCAGTGGCGATAGCATTGACAAAAGCAGGGAAGTCAAAAAAGAAGCAAAAAAAGGCAGACCAAAAAAAACCACAAAAAAAAAGTAGTGGGGGTATGATTAAAAAGTTTTCACCAATAGCCAGACCACAAAGGTTTCAAGGCGTTTTATAATGGAGTTCGAAGATAGATCCAGTAACAATATCATTAGCTGTAGGAGTGGCATCAAAAGCTTTTGACGCGATCAAAAAAGGATTCGCAGTTGGGCGCGATATTGAACAAATGTCTGGAGATATTGGAAGATGGATGGGAGCTGTATCCGATGTTGATAATGCTGAGAAACAAGCTAAAAACCCTCCCCTGTTTGGCAAATTGTTCAAAGCTGGATCTATTGAAGAGGCAGCTCTCGCTGCTTATGCAGCCAAGAAGAAACTTGAGGAACAAAGGTACGAACTCAAGATGTTTCTAAACATGACTCACGGACCTGGTGCTTATGAAGAACTTTTGGCTATGGAAGGACAGATAAGAAAAGAACGTCAGCAAACTGTTTATAAGCAACAACAGATGAGACGGCAAATTGGTGAAGCTATTACATGGCTAATTGTTGTTTTGATTATTGGTGGGTTTGCTTTGTTAGTTGCCTCTGTTTGGTCTAAACGAGCAAAAGCAGATGGTTATATTTACAAGCCAAAGGAATACACAAGAGAACAAAAAATATGGCAAGGTAAAATCAAAAAAAAAAATATACAACTTGTAGATTAAAAAAAAGGATAAAATCAAAAACTGGTATGATGGCTTGTATTTATATAGGAAATAATAAGACATATGAGATGATGATTGAAAGTTGGTGTCCAAGACAATATAAATGTATATATAATCCTTGGGGTAAGGAACCCAACATAGACGATGTAATAAGTTCTTTAAACAGTGCAGTAAAAAACAAATGACAGAAGAGAAAAAGAAAATAGTAAATGTTGACATAGGGCAAAACAGCTTTGAGTTATCACTGAGAATACTAGGTAATGAGTTTGTTGCTATTAAGATTGGCTCTACTAACTTCAGTGGAAAGTTAATAGCAGGTGGTATATTATTATTATTCTTTACTTTAGTTTTGCTTGAAGGCTTTGGTTTAAATGAGATTTTAATACAATGAATTTTGAAACATTTTTAAGATGGAAAATTTTACCAAGATGTATGATGTTGGCTAGTACAATAATGTCTTGGCGTTGTGCCGAATGGTTTATGGATTTATCTGAACCTACAATGCAACAATCAGCATTTGTATCTGTGGTTATGGGAGTAATGACAGGTATCTTTGGTATATGGATGGGTCACGAACATAAAGCAGATAAATGACTGTATTTATGTTGATGTGTTATCTTAATGATAATTTTAATGGTGGCATCTATTTCAAAAACGTAAATGATTGCTTGTATTATTCTGAAAGATTAAGTAATCAAAAGATAGAAGTACCGATTAAAGTTGAAAATTATGAATGTATGTGTAAACTCATACCAAGTCTCGATGATAAAAAAGTGAAAGTATACTAGGAGGTAGCCATGTTACAAGCACTTATAGGTCCAGTTACTGGACTTTTAGACAAATTTATTCCAGATGCAGACCAAAAGGCAAAGCTCGCACATGAGATAGCCACCATGTCTGAAAAACATGCTCAAGAGGCTTTGCTCGCACAGTTAGAAATTAACAAAGCTGAAGCCGCTAGTGGTTCAATATTTAAAGGCGGCTGGCGACCAGCAGTTGGGTGGGTCTGTGCGATTGCGTTTGCTTATCACTTTATCGTAAAAGATCTGATTATATTTGGTGCTTCTTTTGCAGGAGTTGAATTACCAGAATTGCCAGAATTTGACATGGGTACACTTTTAACTGTTCTCGGTGGAATGCTCGGAATTGGCGGCTTGAGGACATATGAAAAGCAAAAAGGTTTAACAAAATAGCAATGGAAGAGAAAAAAAAAGAAGTAGTTATTTGTTGGATACACAAAATTGCCATGAAAGAAATAACGTGTGAAGAGCCAATACCAGAATATGGAATTTATAGTTATAAAGAATACAAATGTCCTATGTGTACTACATCATTAAGAGAGACTGATAATGGATGGGATTAGATTAGCAGAACATTTGTACAAGAACATACGTCAAAGAAAAGAGCAATTAAGCGAATCTTTGGCTGATGGAGCGATAGGATCTATGGAAGACTATCGAGCAATAACAGGTGAAATACGAGGTCTTACCTGGATTGAAGAAGAACTAAGAACCTCGATGAAAGGTATAGAAGATGACTAAAAAGTTATATGTGCCAGATCGGATAATGGCACAAAGAGCAAAAGCAATCAATCCGACTCCTAAAGCTATATCAAAAGCTTTTGATCAAAAAGAAGAAGCAGTAGAAAATTCTAAAGATCCATCAAAATTAGATGTATCAGTTTTAGAAAGGTTACCTCAACCATCAGGATACAGAATACTTGTTATCCCTTATTATTTGTCAGAGAAGACAAAGGGAGGAATAATAATTCCTGATGCAACTAGAGATCGTGAGTCTTTTGCAACAGTAGTAGCTTATGTTGTTAAGCTTGGTGCTGATGCATATAAAGATTCTGATAAATTCCCAAATGGAGCATACTGTTCTGAGAAGAATTGGGTGCTTATGGGTAGATATGCTGGAAATAGGTTTAAAGTGGATGGTCTTGAGCTAAGAATCATAAATGACGATAATATTATAGCAACAATACTTGACCCAGCAGATATTTCTTATGTATAGTGGAGGTAATGATGAACGATATACAACAAAATCAAAATGAAGAAGTCTCTAATGAGAATGAATTTGTAGTGGAGCTTGATGAAAATCAACAGCCATCTACAAAAGAATCTCAATCTGAAAACAAAGAACAAACAATTGTTCGTAATGAAGAAACTGAAGAGCTTGATTCTTACAGTGAAAAAGTACAGAAAAGAATTGATGCACTCACTGCTAAAAGAAAAGCCGCTGAAGATGATGCGAACAATGCTATTTCATATGGCAAGCAGGTTGAAGAAGAAAATCAAAAACTTAGAAAACAACTTGAAACATATACAAATGGTTATACTAACGAATTTGACACAAGAGTCAGTTCACAAGAATCTCAAGTTAAGCAATTATTAAAGGAGGCTATGGATGCCAACGATCCTGAAAAAGTTGCTAATGCGACTGCAGCTCTTACTCAAGTCAATATTGAAAAAGAAAGACTTAGAGTCCTCAAACAAAACAGAGAGCAAGAGCAAGCAACTAAAGCAAATGAGAGACAAAGCAGTCAAAAAGAACAAGTCAAAAAGCCGAGTATAGATGACAATCCAAAAATTAAAGCATGGATTACTAAAAATCCTTGGTATGGCAAAGATGATGAAATTGAGAAAAATTTAGCCTTGATGTTAGCTGATAAAAAAGTAACTGGCATGGGATACGAAGCCACAGAAGACAGCTACTATGAAGAAATAGATAAAGAAATGGCTAAGTTGTTTCCAAACGATCAGAGCAATGGTTCTAACGTCCAAACTGTTGCACCTGTAAATGGCAGAGCTTCTGTCAAATCTGGACGTAAACAGAGAGTAGTCTTGACCGAAAGTGAAAGACGAACTGCTGATAGACTTGGTGTGCCATATGAAAAATATGCACAGCAAAAAATAAAACTGCAAAAAGGAGCATAAGATGGCTGATAGATCGAATCGAGAGTCTGCTACTCGTGAAAAACAGGAAAGAAAAGTAGATTGGAAGCCACCATCAACCCTTGATGCACCCGAAGCTCCTGTGGGATTTAAACACAGGTGGATTAGAGAACGTGTGATGGACTATGACGATAAGTCAAATGTCTTCAAACGAAGAAGAGAAGGATACGAATTAGTACGTGCAGATGAATATCCTGACTTTGAAACCCCAACTATCGATGAAGGTAAAAATGCTGGAGTAATCGGTCAGGGAGGTTTATTATTAGCACGAATACCAGAAGAAGTTGCTGAAAGTAGGGATGAATATTTCCGTAAAAAAACTTCAAATCAAATGTCAGTTTATGATCAAGAGTTGGCTAATCAACCAGAATCATCTGCTGGTAGGATCTTAAAACCAGAAAGAAAATCACAAGTTCGATTTGGTGGAAAGAAAAGTTTAAATGATTAAAATTATGGGAGTCTAAAATGGCAAATCAAGATGCTGCTTTCGGTATGCGTCCTTTAAAAATGGTAGGTGGACAAGCCTTTCATGGTGGACAAAGCCGATATAGAATCGCTGCCAATTACGGAACATCTATTTTTCAAGGTGACATGGTTGCCCAAGTCACTGGTGGTACTGTCGAAGTACACGCAGATGGTGGAACTGTTCCAATAGTTGGAGTGTTCAATGGTTGTAGGTATACAGACCCAACCACGAAAAAGGAAACTTTTTCAAACTTTTATCCTGCAAGCACAAATGCTTCGGACATTGAGGCTTTTATTATAGATGATCCAAATGTCATCTATGAGATTCAATGTGACGCTGCATTTCCGATTGCGGATTTATTTGGTAACTTTGACATCGTATATACAAGTGCAGGATCAACTGTAACTGGTATATCAGGTGCAGAGTTGGATGTAACAACAGGTGCAACAACTGCTGGTTTACCGATCAAAGCGATAGACATATCACAAGATCCAGAAAACAGCGATGTTGGTTCCGATGCCACCAATGTTCAAGTAGTTATTCAAAATAGCATATTTGGACAAAAAGGTGCAGGATTAGCGTAAGGGAGATTAGAACATGGCTATATCAAGAGCGCAACTCGTAAAAGAGTTAGAACCTGGTCTTAACGCTTTATTCGGCATGGAATATGATCGTTATGACAATCAGCACGCTGAAATTTATGAGACAGAGACTTCAGATCGAGCTTTCGAAGAAGAAGTAATGTTAAGTGGATTTGGGAATGCACAAACTAAGTCAGAAGGTGCTGGTGTTGCCTTTGATGATGCAAACGAAGTATATACTTCACGTTATACAATGGAAACAATTTCATTGGCTTTTGCTTTGACAGAAGAAGCAATGGAAGACAACTTGTATGACCAACTTGGAAGAAGATATACAAGAGCATTAGCAAGATCAATGTCACACACAAAGCAGGTAAAAGCTGCCGCAACACTTAATAATGCTTTTAGTTCAAGCTTTACAGGTGGTGATGGTAAAGAGCTTTGTGCAACAGACCACCCATTAGGTGGTGGTGGAACATTTTCAAATGAACCATCAACTGCAGCAGACCTTAATGAAACATCATTAGAAAATGCTTTAATTGACATTTCAAACTTTGTCGATGAAAGAAATATGATTGTAGCATTAAGAGGAACGAAATTAATCATTCCACCTGCACTACAGTTCGTTGCAGACAGATTACTTGAGTCAACTTTAAGACCAGGTACTTCTGACAATGATGTAAACGCAATGAAAAACATGGGTATGTTACCAGAGGGTTATACTATTAACCACTTCTTAACAGACACAGATGCGTTCTTCATCAAGACAGATGCACCTAATGGTTTCAAGTATTTCGAAAGAACACCATTAAGCACAAGCATGGAAGCAGACTTCGACACAGGAAATATGAGATATAAAGCAAGAGAAAGATATGCTTTTGGATTCTCTGATCCTCGTTGTGTGTTTGGTTCACCAGGCGCATAAGCGAACAATTGTTCGTTTTTATCAAAGGGGTCTTTGCAGACCCCTTTTTTTTATGTATACTAAAATTACCTTGACGAAGAATTAACTTCGACAATAGCCACGACAAGGAGATTTACATGGCTAATACAACATTCTCAGGTCCAATCAGATCTGAAAGCACTCTTAAAACTATTAGTAAAAATGCAACAACAGGCACAATAACAGAGATTACAACTCTAGGTGGTGCGCCTGTTAGCTTATCTGATGGTAACGTAACTTTAACAAATGCAACTCATAGTGGTAGAATTTTGCTTGTGCCAGACGGAGGACAAGATAATACTTACACATTACCTGCTCCTATAGCTGGGTCTTCATTTAGATTTGTATATGCTGGGGGAGCCGCTGATGCAACTGATGCTCTAATTATAACACCAGGCAATTCAAATTTTTACATTGGTGGTGTAACATTTTTAGATACTGATGGTAATGAAGTAAGCTCAGTCTTTTCTGATGGTAACTCAAACAGTAGTATTCAATTGAATGTTCCTGCTGGATTTGACGTAACTATTGTTGGAATTGATACAACTAACTATCAAATTTTTGGTAATGTAACATCAACGACTGCTCCAGCTTTCGCTGATCAATAATAGGAGATAAATATGGCAGACGCAGTTACCTCAGAAACCTATCAGGATGGTAATCAGATTGCTGTTTTCAAATTTACTAATATCTCCGATGGTTCTGGTGAAAGTGCAGTAAAAAAAATTGATGTTTCTGCATTATCTAAGAATGCTCGTGGTGAATCTTGCACAAGAGTTACAATAGAAAAGATGTGGTGGCAGTGTATTGGAATGAAAGTAAGAATTTTATTCGATGCTTCTACAGATGACTTTTGTATTGAACTTGGTGAAAATCAAAGTGGACATCACGATTACACATCATTTGGTGGTTTGGTAAACCCAGCTAGTTCTGGAGTGACTGGTGATATTATGTTTACAACTGTAGGACATAGTTCAGCAGATACTTATACTGTTATTATGCAGGTTAGAAAGAGTTATTAGTGGCTAGGAAGCAAGATAAACAGCCTCCTAAGACTAAAAAATATTTCCGTTCCACAAAGAGTGGAGCGGGAATGACAAAGGCAGGTGTTGCTAAATACAGAAGAGACAATCCTGGTAGCAAACTTAAAACGGCAGTTACAGGCAAAGTAAAAGCTGGAAGTAAAGCATCCAAAAGAAGAAAGTCCTTTTGCGCTAGGTCAGCAGGTCAAATGAAAAAGTTTCCTAAAGCGGCAAAAGATCCTAACAGTAGATTAAGACAAGCTAGAAGAAGATGGAAGTGCTAATGACAGCTAAAGAAGTTTTAAAATTACTTGAGAAGCATGAATCTCAATGTGATAAAAGATATACAGAAATACAAGATAAACTTAAATCACTTGATAGTAGAGTTTGGGGTTTATATGGTGTTATTATTGGTGTAGCAGTTTTAGAAAAGGTTTTTTAAATGGTAATGGGTAGGGCGCAGATGAGTCAACAAGTCTCAAAGCCACCATATAAAAAGAAGAAGAAAAAGAAAAAAATAGTAAAGGTGAAAAAAAATGCCAAAAGACGCTTGTTATCATAAAGTCAAGGCTCGCTACAGAGTTTTCCCTTCCGCGTATGCCTCAGGAGCCATTGCAAAATGTCGCAAGGTAGGAGCCGCTAATTACGGAAATAGTAAAAAGAAAGCTAAAAAGAAGGCAGAGGGTGGTGTTATCGAGCTTAGATTAGGTGGTAATGTCCCAAAAAGACCTCGTAAAAGAAAAACTAAAAACCCAAACATTGCAAGAGGTTGTGGTGTTGTAATGAACAAAAGAAGAAAAGTAACAAAGTTTAGATAATGGCTGTTCGTAAAACAAAAGCTGGTCTAGCACTTAAACGATGGTTCAAAGAAGATTGGAAAGATCAGAGAACTGGCAAGGCTTGTGGTAGACAAAAGGGAGAGAAAAGAGGCACTCCTTATTGCAGACCATCAAAAAGAATATCCAGTAAAACTCCTAAGACTGGATCAGAGATGTCAGCCTCTGAAAAAAGGAAACGAATATCACAGAAGAAAAGACTAGGACAACCAGCAGGTAAACCAAGAAGAGTGCAGGCAGCAAGGCGAAGAAAGAAAAAATGAGTTTAGAGCAAAAAATTTGTAAAGAAATTAAAGCTTGGTCTAAATATGCCTTAGAAATTCCCAATGAAAATTATAATAATCTACCATCATGTCCGTATGCAAAAGCTGCTTGGAGAAACA
>VMHT01041644.1_pt1 | contig 11708 bp, 14 predicted proteins | sample 4693611 | NCBI WGS metagenome assembly VMHT01 (sample SAMN12280063, study PRJNA550983) | marine metagenome | isolation source: seawater sampled from same location over 5 years 0.02-0.2 micron viral filtrate | place: USA: collected off the coast of southern California halfway between the port... ...
TCTTAATTCTTGCCTTGTTTGTATTGCCTATAAACTCTGCTTTAGCAGTATGGTGTCCACAGTATACACCTATCTCATTCTCTTTTTTTTCACTTTTTTTAGAAATCGATGTCTTTGTATTCTTGTGGTTCATAATAGCTTTTAAATGTTTTTTGCTTTGGTTTAGGTTTTAACATACTTGATGCCTCTGATACGGCAACGTATCTAGATGTTATCTTATCGTATTCTATTTCACAATCCCCAATAGCACCAACCCACGAAAACCTACATTTCCATATTAGTATTTGGCTGACATTACTTTCTGATGGTTTTGGTCTATGAACAGTTAATCCAACATCTGATTTACTAAAGAAACTTGCAGATCCGGCTATGTCATATCCTTTTGGTGGCGGTACTGTGCCATCATCTCTTCTCATCATTTTAGTAGGATGGGCAACAAACCAAATATGTATCCCATGTGCTTGTGCAAAAACTCTTAACTTAGTGAGCATATCAGAAATCCAATCTGTCTCTGATGTCGTTAAATCTTTTGCTATATAGTTGTAGGGATCTATTACACAGCCTCTTATTCCAAATCTAAGCACAGCAGTTTTTAATCTTTCTAAAATGCTGTCCAACGTGGATAGAGATCCGTCTGCTTGATACAAGAAACAAAAGTTATCAGAAACAAACTTTTTTCCTACTTCCAAATCGTGTGTAGAAATTCTTGGTGTCATACCGCTAAAAAAAGGTTTGCCAATATATTTACTTATCAACTTGGCTATGTGTATTCTTGGTTCATTCTCAAAAGAACAAACACCAAATTTCCATCCCTTTTCTTTTGCAATGTTTATCATTATCTGATCAACAAACTCTGATTTACCGGATGATGGATGACCGGTCACTACTGTTAACTGCCCCTCTACAATCGTGTACAACTCATCTACATCTTTGTATCCGGTGCTTACCCCACTACCTACACCATTCTCATAAATCTCATCAACTTGCTCATAAAAATGATTAGCATCATAAAGACCTGAAACCGGATAGGGGATAGGATTATTTATTATTTCTTTTAATTTTTCTTTGCCATGTTTGATAAGTATTTCGTTGGCATCTTTACAATCCTTTGGATAAACTATTTTAAAACATTTATCCTTGCCAATTCTTCTAGCAATCTCTTCTTCCATAGCTTGACCGGCTTGGTCATTATCCATAGCTATAATTACTTTTTTACACGTATCTAGCTTTTCTTTTGAGTTCCAAATAAATTTAAATTTACTGTCTTCTCTTGGATCTATCTTGCCATCAATAACTTTCATAACAGCACCATGAGGAATTGATATGCTGTTGTTAAAACCTATCTCCATAAACGAAAGGCAATCCATTTCCCCCTCGCAAATAATTATTTCTTCTTCTTTATCAAGGTTGTCAATGTTGTAAAACTTGGATGCCTTACCAAAACTTGAAAAACCTTTATCCGGAAAAGACCTTACCTTTGCAAATTGATATAATCCCTTTTGATTTTGATATGGGAAAACCAAACATGTAGTATCTTTTTTTATTGATCCTATGTACTGCCTAGTGAATTTTACACCGGCTTTGTCTGCTGTATCTTTCGATATTCCTCTGCTTAAAAGATATTGTAAACTGCCATTATTCTCTTCAATGTCGTACCAATTGCTAGTCATTCTCTCGCTAATTTTAACAACATTATCCTCTTCCATTGGCTGTCTCCTCATTCTTTTATTGTCATCGTTAAACTTAACACCACCATCTTCCCCACAATGCCAACAATAATACATAACGACATCGTTGCTAATTTTTAGCGACAATGTTTTTTGGTCTTTCTTTTTTCTTGTATGGGAACAGAATGGGCATATTGCCTTATGTTGCCCATCTCCTAATTTCAAGGCAACACTTCTAATTGAGTGTTTAATCTCCATAATAATCTCCTAGCTACACAACCAATAGATATTTTAAAAAAAACAAATCGTCAACAAATAATATTTATAAATATTCTATAGAAGTTTATATATGTAAGTTATATATATTATATATTTATATATATTACATTACAAATGATCTGTTTTGAATTACTTTTCTTAATCTTTCTCCAAGATATCTAGCAACAACTGATTTACTAGTTAGTATCTCTTTAATCATCTTTGATAGTCTATCAGAATTAAGAGTAGCTAGATCACAAACATTGCTAAAATCATCTGACATTATCCATTCTGCAACAGCCAATTTTTCTTTTGGAGAACCTAAATATGCATCAGAAATCGCTTGGCAAATTACGTGTTTCCAAAGGCGAGACTCTGATGTGAGTTCGTGGTGTGTCTCTGTCCAAACCCCAATAAACAATTTTTTCTTTGACTTGTCTGTCGTTAACATAGATCTTTCCTTGCATACAATCCAAGATAACACTCTCGTCTAAGTCCGGTCTCCTAGATGCATAGTATACAATTAACTCTACTTTTACGTCATTTTCAATAAGATTTTCTAAAGTTGGACATTGCTGTGCAAAATTCTTCTCATAATTCCTAGCTTTTGCAGATTTTATAATAGCCATTCTTTTCCCAAAATTGACTATTTTTCTAGAGTTTGCTTTGGATGCCGGTTCTCCATAAACTATAAAGTTAAAACTTTTATTTATTTCTATTGACATTATTTGACCTATATATATATTTTAAAATAGCATAATAGGAGAATGACATGAAGATTACCAACAAGTTTGGTATGCCACAACCATTTGTGGATTTTGCCATAAACGACAAATACAGTAAAGGCAAAGCTGACATTTCAATAACATCGTTGATTGATAGTCCTAGAGTTAGGATTATGAAAGATGTATTCAATGAAGATATAGAAGTTGATGCTGTTGATATGGTTTGGGCATTATTTGGTACTGCTGTACACTCAGTATTAGAAAGTTCTAATCCCTATCCAAGAGTAGGGCATCCATCACAAAAAATTATTAATGAAGAAAGATTATATTCTGATCGTAATGGTTGGATTATATCCGGTGCTTTAGACAGACAAGAAATAAAAGATGGTCTTGCTACAATTGTAGATTACAAAGTTACATCTGTTTGGTCTGTGATTTATGGTAAACCGGAATGGGAGAAACAGTTAAACTGCTATGGTTGGCTATTTAGAGAAAGCCACCTATCCAAAAAATGGAGACCTAAATCTTTAAAGATATGTGCGATACTTAGAGATTGGAATAGAAGAGATGCAGAAAGAAAAGCAGAATATCCACAAGCACCAATAGTTTTTGTAGACATACCTTTATGGGATGATGATGTAATAGAAAGATATATCTGCGATAGGATTGCCTTACATCAAGAGGCTCAAGTAAATTATGATTTAGATGGTGTATTGCCACTATGTTCTGATGAAGAAATGTGGAAGAAAAGTGATACTTGGGCAGTAAAGAAAAAAGGTCAGAAGAGAGCCATTAGAGTTTTAGATAGTGAGGAAGAGGCTATCAAATACATGGATTGGCACAATGAAACTGACAAAGCCTACGTCAAAAAAACAGATTTAGAATTAGAATTTCGTGGTGGCGAGTACACACGTTGTGGCAACTACTGTTCAGTTGCTGATTTTTGTCAACAACATAAAGAGAGGATAATATGAAAGACGAAACAAAGAAACCTAAAAAGGTAATCAGAAAAATTAAAAGGAGTGGTGTTGTGAAACTTAAACCAAAAATAATTGGCGAAAGAAAAAAAGATGCATCTTTAATAGCTGATCATATTGTAGAGGCTACCGGTAAAGGTAAACCAATAAAGAGGTTTTTCTTAATTAGGTGGTTTAATTATATTGGCAACAAGTACAACAAATTTGTTGATAGAATGTTTGGAATGTAAAATGAAAGAAAAAATTGATCTGTGTTACTTGCCAACAAATAAATTGTGCAAGATTAACAATGTTTTGGATGACAGTTTTTTCCCAAAAGAAAAAAATAATGTCATAACTCAAGAGTTAATTACTTATGAGAAAATTAAAGGTGGTATTAAAAAAACTACATTCCAAAGAAACTTTTTAGAGAAAAATCACTACGACAGCACAAGAACAGAAATATTATCTGTGGATTAGATTATGGATATTACTGAAAAGAAAAGAGGAACTTATCTTGGTTTTTTTAAAGAGGGAGTTGTTGATGCTTTCCTTAACAAACATTTATACGAAGATAAAAAGAGTTCTCATTACTACAAGTTAGGATATCAGTTTGGATTGTGCTTGGAAAATTTAATTAAAGAGAAAGAGGTAGAAAATGAAAGATGAAGTACCGGATAAGGTTAAGGAAACCTTAAAAGAAATAGGCATGACACCAAATCAAGCCGGTTGGAATTGTCATGGAACTTATGTGCTTTTGCATAAGGCATTAGAAAAAGTTGCTGTTCATAAGAAAATTGTATTTAGTCAGCCTAGTATTTTGGAATGTAATTCTGAAAAGAAAGTGGTCAGTTTATTGGTCACCGGTAACATGGGAGACAAATCAGAATGGTCTATTGGAGAGGCATCTCCATCTAATAATAAAAATAGTTATCCATATGCTATGGCTGAAAAGAGAGCCAAAGATCGTGTGATATTAAAGTTAGTAGGTCTTCATGGCGATGTATATGCAGAAGATGAGGCAGATGCATTTAAAGAAGAAAGACCTAGTGATATCAAAGGTGGCACTATGGATAACGGATCTAAGCAAACAAAAGAAGATCCACCAAAGAATGATCCACCTAAAGAAGAAACTGTAGAAATTAAAGATGCACAATCAGATAAAGTTGAGAGTGTACCGGTAAAAGAGGGAGTTGATATTATTAAGACAGTTATCATGACCTTCATGCCGGAAGACGATATTGAGGCTCTGCGAAGATTTAAGAATATAAATGCAGAGGCTTTAAAGACGTTGAAAGAGTTAGATGCAAAAGCATTTGGCGAGGTTTCAACAGCCTTTATTAAAAAGGCAGATAAAATCAAATCCAAAGAAATAGGAGAATAGAATGGAAAATGATTATCCACCAAGTGGCACATTATTTGTGTCAAAAAACAAGAGATCAGAAAGATCTCCGGACTATACCGGTCAGTTTGAGGTATCTCATGAGGTAGTTGAAGACTTGGCTAAACAAATGAAGAATGGTGTTAGGAAACCTTTGTTCAGTATGGTTGGTTGGAAGAAGTACAGCGAGAAAACCGGTTCATCTTTTTTATCTGTGAGAGGCAATGTGTACGAGCCACCAATTAAAAGGGATGAAGATCTGCCAAAAGATGTTGCCAAAGCATTAGATGACATTGATGAAATAAAGTTCTAACGGAGATTTAAATGGAAGAAGTAAATGCAAATACAGATGCACTAGGTGTTCCTAGTGTAAACTTTGAGGCTGTCAAAACATCAATGATGCAAGACAAAAATGGTACTAACATAAGGTTGACAATACATCCTAACGATGTTCCACCACAATTACATAAAGATTGGGTTGGATCTAGATACATGGTTGTTATGGTCAAGCTAAACGAAGATGGCACTCCGGAAAAAGGAGATGATGATGACACAAAGCAAGTCTAAACATGATGCTGTTGAAAATGCTGAGTATCTAACATTAGATGGATTAGCTACAATGCTTATGGTTTCAAAACAATCAATTTATAAAGTTATATATAATGATGAACGTAATTTCCCAAAACCTTTCCCTTTGATGAAATCTGAAAAACGAGAAAAGAATATTTGGAGCAAAAAGGAAGTTAAAGAATGGCTTGAGGAACAACGAAACCAAAAAGTTACGTAAAGTTATGACTAGGGTAAAATACGAATCCAAAGATAACCTAGACAAAGAAAAAAATGTTTTAAGACATATGTCAGATAAATGGGATATGTCTTATTCAAAGTTACCTTTAACTTATAAGTTAGATTACGTCATGTATAGAAACGATAAGCTGTTAGGCTTTGCTGAAGTAAAGTGCAGACTTAATTCAATACATGACTTTTCAACTTATATAATATCTTTATCTAAGGTCATGAAAGCCAGAAGACTAGCATCCGTGACCGGAACTAAATCAGTTTTATTTGTGAGTTGGTCAGACGCAACCGGATGGATAGATTTCTTTTCAGACTTTGAGGTAAAGCAAGGTGGTAGATCTGATAGAGGAGATTGGCAAGATCAAGAGCCGGTATGCCACTTTGATATAAAAGATTTTAAAATAATTGCACACTCTGATTTATCCGCAGCGGTGTAAAGGGAGAGAACAATGAAAATAGATAAAAAAGTAGAAAATGCTTTTGGCATTGTTGATGGAGTAAAGAAAAAATTAGACGGATACATGATATCTATTGAAGAATACTCTGAAGACGAGGTTAGTAAGCAAATTACTTATAATTGTATGGCAAGTCAGTTTAGAAAATTGGCAGACAAATTAGAAAATTACAATAGCTTTAATAAAGACTTAGAAAGTTTCTTGGTAAAAAATTCTTTAAAAATGAACTTAACTCAAGAACAAGCCAAGAATGATGCTAATGAAAGATTTAAAAACAAAGCTACTAACAGACTTAATGCTAGGCGAAAAGCAGAAAAAAGATTGCAAGTAAGTGCTTACAAAAAAGAGGTTGGATGTATGGCATGTGGATACAAAGATAATCCGGATATATTGCATTTCCATCACAGAGATCCTAATACAAAGATTAACAATATATCTAGATTGGTAGGCAAGAACCATTCTATGGAAAATATAAAAGCAGAAATAGCTAAATGTGATTTGCTTTGCATTAGCTGTCATCACAAGGAGCATGGACTAAAATGAAATTATACGATGAATACAAGGAAGCATTTATAGGAACTACTATAAGTGCTTTCAGTAGAAATCAAGTGGCATTATATGACTATGATAAATGCATAATGATATTGATGCATGACAATAAATGGAGTGAGGAAGAGGCTGTGGAATGGTTTGATTTTAATACCATAGGTGCATGGGTTGGCGATGACACTCCAATATTCATCAATCAACATAAGATTAGCGATATAGAGGAGTATTTAGATGAAGAATGACAAGGTTAATAAACCTAATCATTACAGAAAAGGTAAGGTAGAATGTATCGATGCAATTAAATCCGCATGCGAAAATGGATACGAGTACTACTTACAAGGAAATATTATTAAGTATGTTTGGAGATACAGGCATAAGAACAAGAACAGTTTAGAAGACTTATTAAAAGCCGAATGGTATCTTAAAGAGTTAATAAAAACTAAAAAAAAATAAATAGACTATCTATTATGTTCCCCGGGGCGTTGACTGCAATAGTAAAACTTTACGTAAACTTTTGTCCATGCCCCTTATTCATAATCATCCAACTACTATCATGCAGTCTTTCGTATCCCCACACTTCTCATTAAGAGAATACCTTTCTTCATAATCTCTTGTATTCTTTCAGTTCTTAGCTTTATTAGCCTTGTTCTAACGTCATCCGGTATTCTAAGGTTTCTTTCCAACTCTCTGATTTGCCTCAATAATCTGTTTCTAGCATTGTCTAGAGCCTTAAATCTGCCATACACCTTTATCTCGTCATCGTATCTAGACATCAAGTTACGTATATTTTGTGGTTCACCTCGTCTTCTAGCTAAATCTATTCTAGCAAATATCGTAAATAGCTCTTTTCTCTTCTCTAAATAATTAGATGTATCTACCCTTTCAGATGGCTGAGTAATAACCTTTCTGACAAATGGTATTTGGTATGCATTTATCTCGCTAAAGTCTCCCGTAGCTATGGCTGGTATAACTTCAGCACCAAGATTTGCAGATCTTCCAATAAAAGCACCTGCCCCACCTATCACATACTCGTAAAAATATTCTAATGTATCCGGAGAAACATCTATTAATCCACTTTCTACTTCATCTCCACCGGTGTAGTCATTTATAGTTTGTGCTATAAACTTAGATACCGGACCGGTAGTACCCCAATGAGTATATGCATCTGCACCTGATCTTGAAGCGTACATAGGCGTTTCTTTGTATATAGGATCATTTCTATAATTTTTGTTTAACATCATCTCTGCCGCAGGTTTAAGTGCAGTTGGAACAATATAAGACTCCCAATTTTCTATTGCACCAAATGGGGACAAAGTTTCCATAGTAGTACCAAAAATACTGTCTGACATTTGCCCAAAAGTATATTCGCCTCGTGTATAGCGGCTTAAAGCTCTGCCTAAATTAAATGGCATATTAAGTCCATAAGCTAATGGTATTGTAGTAAACTTTTCATCAGAAAGACCAAAGTTACCAAAAACTAAATTATGCTCTAATTGATAATCTGTTAATTTATCATAAGGATTTTGTTCGTCTTCATCTTCAGGATCTCTAAAGAAAGCCATTAACTGATCTTGCAGTATGCCATATATTATTAACCCACCTAATAACTTCCTGACCTTAGATGACTTATAAGCTGCATTAAATATAGCCATACTTCCCTGTAAAGATGCATTATAAAATAAATATAAAGAATTCATAAAGACTTTATCTTCACCACCTTTGGCAAAGTTTACTGTAACGTTCCTAGCTGCCTCGGCAGCCCTAGCATCAGTGAACCCTCTTTTCTTTAAATTAGTAAATGTAGCTACACGAACACCATTTTCAATCATTGTGTTGTAATCATCTAAAAACTTTAAGAGGCTTTGACCACCTTTATAAAAGAAATTTTTCCTATTTAAACCTAATGATGTCGTCTTACTAATCTTAGTTAATAAGTCATTCATATTGTTCATCTGGTCTTCTACTGTACCCATTTGGTTAGTAGCGTTTTTACCACCTGCTTTAACAAATTTTTTGTATTCTTCTGACCAAAAGCTAGTGTCATCAGTTGTTCTTAATACTTTTCTTATGCCATTAATCGCACTGCCAACATCTCTTAATATTTCTTTTGTAACACCCTCTGCATCATGCTGTTGTATATTTACCAATGCTGTTTCTAAATCTTTTGCAAAGTTAGGTATAACGAAGGCTGGATTATAAGTAGTGCTAATATTTGATAAAAACCTATTTAATTTAGCCAAAGCACGGATAATTGGAATATGTTGTTTCGGCTCATAGTGGCTCTTGAACGCTCTGGCTAAACTCTCTCTGTAAAAGTTTACGTAAACTTGTTCTCCATTTTCTTTTACAATCAACTGATAAGGATCATTAACATCCTGAACATCTGTTATTTCAGCAAAGTTTTGTTGTAAGTCAGCAGCTAATGCATCGTTTGTAGCCAAACTACCATCTTCCTGCTCTTCCTGACCTCTAAGCAATCTTAATAAGTCTTGACCAGCTTTGTTTCTTTCTGATCTATCAATAGCTCTTACGTTCTGTGAAATAGCTGATGCTAAAAGGTTCTCTGCATACTTAGGGCCACGACCACGAGCCGCCTTATCTTCTTTTCCTAACGCTCCAAAATAATTAACAGTTCTTCTTTTAGAGTTATTAGCATCATCTTTAAACTCTTGATCTGTATCTAAATCACCACGTAAAGGCACATAGTGCTGAAACCTTGTTCTTCCATCATATTCTTCTTGTGTTATTAACCCACTCTCAAATCTAATTTCATTAGTGCTTTTTATTATTTGTTTTACATATGCATCTACATTTCTAATTATATTTTTATCTGCATCAGATAATCCATCAACCCAATCAAGTATGGCATTTGATTCTGCTTCTGACATACCGGAACCTAAACCTCTTTTATGTTTAGCTTGTATTTCTAAGTTTCTTTCTTTGGCATGCATAGCGTATAAATAAGCATCTATAACAGCAATTCTTTGATCTGGAGCAACTTCAATTGCCTTTTTAACAAAGCCACCATCTTGTATATCTAGAGAAGCACTAGTAGATAGCCTTTCTAGTTCATTTATTTGATCTTCTGTAAAATCAAGTTTTTCTATATCTTCTAACATTGGTTTAACAATAGTTGTTTCTTGATCTATTATATTAGAACCAATTATACCTGATGAATTCAACTCTCTAAGATAAGGGTCCATAGCATCGGCTATAGTGTAACCTTTTTGTCTTAACTCATCCATCATTGAGCCTACAGGCTGAAATGAGTCTTGATACCTTTGCACAATTTTCTGAGCAGCTTGCGCTCTTGTATTGCCCCTTAATAAAAACTTAGGTGCTATTTTAAGGGCTTTAGCAATTAAACCTGATAAATTATCGTATCTTATGTTCTGCTGCGCGGCAGCTATGTCACGATCATTAATAACTTGTTGTTGCTGTCTATCACTAAAAGGTGTTGCCCTTATTCTTGATTTTCTAGTCGAAGGCTCTCCGGCAACTGTTCCTCCAACTCCGCTGTCATCTCTGGTATTCCTTCCGGGTACATAAGGTCTAGATAACTTTCTCTCGTAACTGGAATTTCCACTGAATTCAGGTATTGTATCAATGGGTCTTGCCCAACTTGGTTCCGTAAATCCTGCTGGCGTTGCATTTATAATCTCCTCTCTTGTTTCATCTAATGTTAAACCACCGTCAGTATATGATTGCCATATACGATTTATATTTTCTATGTTTTCTCTTTTGTTTTTAAATGTATCAGGAAATAAACCTCTTATTGGCTCCCATGTTATTGATTGCATTTGTCTTGGTAAAACACCTCTTCGTTCAGCAGCTCTTGCATAAGCGTCTGCTATTAATCCGTACATACCTCTAGCGCCTGTAACAGAAGAGTTAGGTATAACTCCATATTTTTCAGACTTGCCTCTACCTGTGTAGATGCCAAAGTTTTGCTCAACTTCAATAGCTTTACCACTTAAAGGCTTAAAAAATGCTACAGCAACAGCATGCGTGTCTATGGTAGAATGACCGTCAGGAGACATGGGTGTAATCATATTGTTAAAAAAACTTCTAACTTTATGTCTATCACCTAATAAAATAGATATTTCTTGAAGAGATGTATTAGGTGTTAAATCTAATGCTTGAGCAGAATTAGCTAAAATTCTATTAGAACCCCATCCAGTGCCTTTAGGGTTGCCATCTTTTCTTCTTGCATAATCTAAAAACTCACCCTCTGGAGTTACTATTCTATGACCTCTGTCATTATAAGTCTCATCAAATATTCTTATCCACATACCTCGATGCATAGAAAACTCTAAGCTATCTAAACTACTAGAGTTTCTCATTGGACTCATTATAAATTTTAAAGCAGCTTGTGCAGCTTTGTTATCGCCATATATTCTTTTAGCAGTCTTTACCATAGCGGGGGTAAACTCTTTATTGCCATGATTTCTAGATATATCTAATACACGCTCTCCTAAAGATACATTCATAAACCAATCTTTTTGTGGTGATTGTATCGCTATTACCGCGGCCACTACCTCTGGAGGATAATTATATTCTTTTGCAAATCTATCAACTATAGCTCTTGCCCCATCATACCATTTAGATGACCTTTCTCTGTATTCAGGTTGATAGGTGTCATGAACAAATAAAATATTATCTGTCATCGCTTCGATGTGATCTTCAATTATTTCTTGATCTGAAAAGTTTACGTAATCTTTTGAATTTTCTGATAAGTTATATTTCTTTATTATATTAGCTGCTTGCCCAGCTAATTTTTTATCATTTTTTATTGTTTCTCCATTAATAAACATTAAGTTTGTAGATGGATCTGCTTCTCTTGATCCTGCAGTAGGAAATCTAGTGCTAACAGTATGCTCTTGACCAACAACTCTAGTCACAGATCGCATAGTTCTTTT
>VMHT01117553.1_pt1 | contig 11708 bp, 21 predicted proteins | sample 4693611 | NCBI WGS metagenome assembly VMHT01 (sample SAMN12280063, study PRJNA550983) | marine metagenome | isolation source: seawater sampled from same location over 5 years 0.02-0.2 micron viral filtrate | place: USA: collected off the coast of southern California halfway between the port... ...
AGTAATTGAACTATTATAGATGAAGAAATATAAGGCATTATACCAAGAGCAAAAATTGCCATTCTAGTAACAGCTCCTCCAGAGAACATGTTAAACATCCCCAAAAGGCCTTTTTGACTTGAGGCCATAATCTCTTTTAATGCCAAAGGATCAATTCCCGATAAAGGAACATAGGTGCCTAATCGATAAATTATTAATAATAGTATTGTAAATAATATTCTATTTTTTAGGTCTTTAGCTTGACTGAAAGCACCTGCTGTATTGAGTGTTTCACTAGACATAATTTATTATTTTTTAATTATACTAATTTTGCCGCCTGCTTTTTCTATTTTCGATAAAGCCTGTTTTGAGACAAAATGAGCAGATATTTCTAAATTTTTTTTAATTTCACCAGTTCCTAAAATTTTTAATTTTGTAAATTTTTTATTTACTAATTTTTTTTCTTTTAAAATTTTTAAGTCTAAAGTATTTTTAATATTATTTTTAGATTTATCTAAGATATTTTGTATTTTAGAAAGGTTTAAAATTGCGGTTATATTTTTGTTTAATGATTTAAATCCTCTTTTTGGTAGTCGTCTATATAAAGGCATTTGACCGCCCTCAAAACTTTTTATAGCTACCCCAGATCTAGATTTTTGTCCTTTATGACCTCTAGAGGAAGTTTTTCCTTTACCAGAGCCTATACCTCTTCCAACTCTAATTTTTTTTTTGTTAATTTTTGTTAAATTATTTAGTTGCATTATTTAACCTCTCTTTTTAGTACAATATCAGAAATTTTTTTTCCTCTTATGGCTGATAAATTTTTTGGAGAATTTTGAGACTTAAGACCATTAACGCATGCTTTTAGAACATTATGTGGATTTGCTGAACCAAGTGATTTTGCCACAACATCTTGGATACCTAACACTTCGCATACAGAACGTATTGCTCCACCAGCAATTATCCCCGTACCGGCTGGTGCTGATCTTAAGAAAACTTTACCTGAACCATTTTTTCCTTTTACATCGTGATGAAGAGTCCTTCCTTCTTTTAAAGGGATCTTGATTAGATTTCGCTTAGCAACTTCTGTGGCTTTTTTAATTGCGTCTGGTACTTGTTTTGATTTACCTTGACCTATACCAACAGACCCTTTTTGATTACCAACAACAACTAACGCTGCAAAGCCAAATCGTCTTCCACCTTTAACGACCTTAGTTATCCTGTTAATTGCTACTAACTTTTCTTTTATATCACTATCAATTTTTCTATTTTCAGCCATATTAAAACTTCAATCCATTTTTTCTGAGCGTTTCTGCAAATATTTTGACTCTACCGTGATATTTATACTCACCTCTATCAAAATAAACCTCGCTAATATTTTTTTCTTTAGCTCTTTTAGCTAGAATTTCACCGATCAGAGTTGATTTTTCAATCTTTTTAACTTTTTTTGATTTAATTTCCTTTTCAATTGATGAAGCGGAAACTAATGTTTTTTTTTGTTTATCGTCAATTATTTGTGCAAATAAGTTATTTAAAGATTTGGTTACAGATATTCTATATCTATTAGCATTTACACTCTTTAATTTTTTTCTATTTCTTAATTTTCTTTTTATTTTATTATTAATTTTTTTCATTATTTCTTTTTACCTTCTTTTCTCAATATAAACTGACCTCTTTCCTTTATTCCCTTTGCTTTGTATGGTTCTACTGGCTTTAAATTTTTAATATCTGCAGCAACTTTAGACACTAATTCTTTATCAACACCATTAATTTTAATTACTGTTTGTTTTTCAACTGTTATTTTAATATCCTTCGGAATTTTAAAATTCACATCATGACTAAATCCAATTTGTAAATTTAAAATTTCTCCTTTTAAATTCGCCCTGAAACCAACTCCGTTAATTTCTAGTATTTTTTCATGGCCCGTAGAAACTCCTGTAACAGCATTATTAATTAAACTTCTATATGTGCCCCACATAATAGATATCTTTTTGTCTATTTTTTTTTCTAACGGTTGTATCTGAAATTCGCTCTCATTCAATTTTGATGAAAAAATCTTATCATTAATCGTCAATTTTTTTGTTCCCTTGGGTCCAGAAATTGTTAGATCAGCTCCCTCAATTTTGATTGAGGCATCTTTTGGGATTACAATATTTTTTTTTCCTATTTTTGACATTAAAATACCCTACAAATTACTTCCCCGCCTATATTATTTTTTCTAGCTTCAGTGTCACTCATCACACCTTTTGGTGTCGATAAAATTGCTAAACCTAATCCATTCATTACCTTTGGAATGCTTGTTGCTCTTGAATAAACTCTTCTTCCTGGTTTAGATATTCTTTTAATTTCTTTAATTACGGGATCACCTTCGTAATATTTGAGAGAAATTTTTAAACTAGTTTTATTATTTTCAGTTTTTTCAATAAAATAATCTTTAATGTAACCCTCATTCTTTAATATTTCTAAAATATTTTTTCTAAAATTTGATGAAGGTATTTCAACGGAATTTAGTGACCTCATTTGGCCATTTCTAATTCTTGAAAACATATCTCCTATTGGATCTGTAAATGTCATTTTCCTCCTACCAACTTGATTTTGTTATACCAGGAATTTTACCTGCAGACGCCATGTCTCTAAGAGCAATTCTCGATATTCTTAATTTTCTATAAACTCCGTGAGGTCGACCTGATACCTCACATCTGTTTCTAATTCTAATTTTTGCAGAATTTTTTGGTAACTTATTTAATTTTAATTGTGCATCAAATCTTTCCGCTAACTCCAATTTTTTATTGTTAATAATCTTTTTCAAAGCAGCTCTTTTTTTAGCGTACTTTTTTACTAATTTTATTCTTTTTAAATTTTTCTGTACTGCACTTGTTTTAGCCATTTTAGTCCTTAGTTTTTCTTTTCATTTAATGGGAAATTAAACTCTTTTAGTAATTCTAACGTCCCTTCTTTACTCTTACTTGATGTAACAATAGTTACATCCAATCCTCTAATTTTGTCTACTTTATCAAAATTTACTTCAGGAAAAACAATATGCTCCCTAATCCCGAAGGAATAATTATATGAACTGTCTATTCCTTTTGATGATAAACCCCTAAAATCTTTAATTCTTGGTAAAGCTATATTTATTAATCTGTCGATAAATTCGTACATTTTTTGAGATCTTAATGTAACTTTAATACCTGCATTAGACCCCTTTCTTGTTTTAAAGTTTGAGATAGATTTCTTGAACTTTGTAATAATCGGTTTTTGGCCAGCTATTAAAGCCATGTCATCTAAGCAAGCTTTTGTTTTTTTACCATCTGATGCATCTTCACCTAAACCCATGTTTAAAATAATTTTGTCAATTTTTGGTACATCATGCTTATTTTTTAAAGAAAGTTTGCTCATAAGTTTAGAAACAATTTCTTTATCATAAGTGCTTTTTAATCTAGACATTGTTATTTACTAACTCCTTTTTTTTTTTCTTTTTTCAAATCAATATTTTTTACATTAGATTGATGTATAAAACTTTCTTTTGAAATAATTCCACCTTTGTTTTCTTTTGTAGGTTTAGTATGTCTTTTAATCATATTAATAGATTTGATTTTAATTTTATTTAATTTTCTATCAATTTCTAATATTTCTCCTGTTTTGCCTTTATCCTTACCAGTAACAATTTTTACTTGATTTCCTTTTTTCAAAATCATTTTAAAGTACCTCCGGTGCCAAAGATATAATCTTTGTATGGCCTTTTGTTCGTAATTCTCTTGTTACAGGACCAAAAATTCTTGTTCCAATAGGTTCACCTTTATCATCAGTTAGCACTACTGCATTTTTGTCAAATTGTACTTTAGAACCATCTTCTCTAAAAATTTCTTTTCTTGTTCTAACAACAACTGCTTTGTGGACTGCCCCTTTTTTAACTTTACCTTTAGGTATTGCGTCTTTAACACTGATTACAATTATGTCACCAACTGATGCGTATCTTCTTTTTGAACCTCCTAAAACTTTAATGCACTCAACTCTTTTTGCACCGGTATTATCTGCAACACTAAGTTCTGTTTGAATTTGTATCATTATTCCATTACCTGCCAAGTTTTCTTTTTTGAAAAAGGTTTACACTCGATTATTGTCACTTTTTCACCTTCTTTAAATTTATTTTTTTCATCATGAGCATGATATTTTTTTGATCTTTTAATTATCTTTTCATAAAATGGATGTTTAAATTTTCTTGTTACTTCAACGACAACTGTTTTATTGTTTTTTGCGCTTGTTATTGTTCCTTTTAATGTTTTTTTTGTCATTTTGAATTCTTTATTTGTGTGTACAACCTAGCTATACTTTTTTTAATTTCATTATATTGAGCAGGATTATTGATTTGATTATTCACTTTTTTAAATCTTATATTAAACAAGTCTTTTTTTAGCATTAAGACTTTTTTTTCTGCCTGGTCTCTAGTTAATTTTTTATCTTCTTTTTTCTTAGCCATTATCTTTTTACAAATTTAGTTTTTATTGGTAGTTTAGCTGAAGCTTTATACAATGCTATTCTAGCTATTTCTTCACTTACACCATCTACTTCAAAAATAATCCTTCCTGGTTTAACTCTGCAAGCATAGTATTCGGGAGATCCCTTTCCCTTTCCCATCCTAACTTCAGTAGGTTTTTTCGACACAGGTATATTTGGAAAAATTCTTGTCCATACTTTTCCTGTTCTTTTCATGTATCTTGTTAAAGCTACCCTGGCAGCTTCGATTTGTTTACCAATAATTCTTTCAGGTTGAATTGCTTTTAAGCCGAACTGTCCATAATTCAATTTTACGGCCCTAGCAGCATTTCCATGTATTCTACCTTTAAATGCTTTCCTGTATTTAGTTCTGACTGGCTGTAGCATTTTTTACCCTTTCTTTTTTCTCTTTTTCAACATCTTTCGCCATTAATTCACCTTTATAAATCCAGACTTTAACTCCAATGATTCCATATGTGGTAAGTGCTTCTGCAAATCCATAATCAATTTCTGCTCTTAATGTATGTGATGGTATGCTTCCTTCACGTAACCATTCTGTTCTAGCTATCTCATTCCCCGCTAGTCTTCCGCTTAACATTACTTTAATTCCTTTAGCATTTAATCTCATTGCAGATTGCATAGCTCTTTTCATAGCTCTTCTATACGCAACTCTTTTTACAAGTTGTTGGGCTATATTTTCAGCAACTAAATTTGAATTCAACTCAGGTTTTTTAATCTCTTTTATATTTACATTCACTTCACTTTCAGTAATTTTCATTATATTTTTTTTTATCTTTTCTATATCTGCACCTTTTTTACCTATTACAAATCCTGGTCTAGAAGTATGTATAGAAACCGTACATTTTTTAGATGATCTCTCAATAATAATTTCTGATACACCTGAATTAGTAATATTTTTTTTAATATAATTTCTAATTTTAAAATCTTCTATTAAGTACCTGCCAAAATCTTTCTTTTTAGCAAACCAAGTTGAATCCCAACCTCTGTTGATACCAAGTCTTAGGCCTATTGGATTTATTTTTTGTCCCATTATTTACTTTCCTTCTTTACTTTTTTTTCCTCTAAAACAATAGTAATTCTGCTAAATGGTTTTTTAATTGGACTTGCTCTTCCTTTTGCTCTAGGTCTAAATCTTTTCATAACAAGTGATTTACCTACATAAGCCTCTTTGACAAATAGATTATCAATATCAAATTGATTATTGTTTTCTGCATTAGAAATAGCAGATTTAACTGTTTTACTGACGTCTTTTGCAATTCTTTTTCTTGAAAACTCTAAATCCCTTAAAGCTACATCTGCTTTTTTTCCTTTAATAAAGTTGCAAACAAGAGCTAATTTTCTTGGGCTAGTTCTTACATTTTTATTTATAGCCTTGACCAGAGAAGTATTTTTTTCCATTATTTTTTATCTCCTGTTGGTTTAGCGGCTGGAGTAACAGCTGCTTTTTTATCTGCTGGTGTATGACCTTTAAAAGTTCTAGTGGGTGCAAATTCTCCTAGTTTATGTCCAACCATTTCTTCTGATACAGTAATTGGTATAAATGATTTACCATTATGAATCATAAAACTATGACCTATAAAATCAGGAATGATTGTTGAATGTCTAGACCAAGTTTTTATTGGTTTTTTATTAGGTTCATTTTTAAGTTTATCAATTTTTTTTAACAAACTTGGGTGAACGAAAGGTCCTTTCCAAACTGATCTAGCCATTATTTTTTCCTTTTCTTCCTTCTAGTTATAATAAGTTTATCGCTTCTCTGAGGTCTTCTTGTTTTTAAGCCTTTTGCTGACTGTCCCCAAGGAGAAACAGGGCTTCTTCCACCAGAAGTTTTACCTTCACCGCCTCCATGTGGGTGATCTACTGGATTCATCGCAACACCTCTTGTTTGAGGACGTTTTCCTCTCCATCTATTTCTTCCAGCTTTACCAATTTTAACGTTTTTTTGATCTGGGTTTGAAACTATTCCAATTGTTCCAGTGCAAGTGCTATTTACTTTTCTTGTCTCACCTGAAGACAATTTTAATATAGCGTAGTCTCCATCATATCCAGATAGAGTAATTGAAGAACCAGCCGATCTTGCAAGTTTACCGCCATTTCCAGGAATTAATTCAACATTATGAATAGAAGTACCGGGAGGTATATCCTTTAACTCTAATGAATTTCCAATTTTTATTTCTACTTTCTTTCCTGCCTCTATAGTGTCTCCAATCTTTAAACCTTGGGGTGAAATAATGTAGGATTTCTCATTATCTTCGTATGTAATTAATGCTATGTAAGCTGTTCTATTTGGATCATATTCAATTCTATCTACGGTAGCCTTCATATTCTTCTTTTTTCTAAAAAAATCTATAATTCTAAATTTATGTTTAGAACCACCACCCATATGTCTAGAAGTGATACGCCCAGCATTATTTCTACCGCCAGTTACATGTTGTCCCTTGGTTAATGGTTTGTAAGACGAACCTTTCCATAAACTACTTTTGTCTACAATTACTGTTCCTCTTGTAGTTTTCGTATAGGGTTTAAATGTTTTTAATGCCATTTTTAAATTCCAGTAGTTAGATCTATACTTTGACCTTTTTTAAGAGTTATTATTGCTTTTTTATATCCACTTTTAAAAGATTTTCTTCCCTGTTTCATCTTAAGTTTTGATTTTTGATTTATGATATTAACTTTTATAACATTTACTTTAAATAATTTTTCAATATTCTTTTTTATAGTTTTTTTATTTGCTTTTTCATGTACTTTGAAAACAGTCTTGTTTTGTTCTGATAAAATAGTTGCCTTTTCAGTAACAATTGGATTTCTAATTGAGTCTATATGATTAACCTTTTTCATTTAGTATCCTCTCTTGTATTTTTTTTGCTGATGAAGAAGTAATTATTACATTCTTGTATTTAAATAAGTCATAAATATTAGCTCCTTCATCTTTAATTAATTTTATATTTTTAATATTTCGAGCCGATTTATTAATGTTTTTCATTGAATCTGTGTCAGAAATAATTAATGCATTAGCTAGTTTATTCACCTCTAAAAATTTATTAAATACTTTAGTTTTTTTTACTTCATTTTTTACATCAGCTAGTATGTGAAGATTTTTATCAGAGTTTTTCTTTGATAAGGTTTGTGCTAAAGCAAGTTTTCTAACTTTTTTGTTAATTTTTTTAATCTTATATACTGCACCTTTAGGGCCGTGAGCTACACCACCGCCTACAAATAAAGGAGCTTTCTTACTAGCATGTCTAGCACCACCGCCCCCTTTTTGTGGAACTATTTTTTTTGTAGAACCTTTAATTTCATTTCTTTGTTTTGTTTTAGCAGTTCTAGACTTTAGGTGGTTAAATTGCCAATCAATAACATATTTAATTAATTTATGATTAACTTTTAACTTAACTAACTTATCTGAAATCTCTATTGACTGTGATTTTGAACCATCAATATTTAAAAGAGGAAATTTCATTTATTTTTTTCCTTTCTTAGCTGCAGCTTCTTTAACTTTTGCTTCATATTTTTCTTTAATGGTTTTTCTAGTAACATTTTTTACTGACTCTCTTAAAAGCACTGTCGAATTTTTTGAACCTGGTATTGAGCCTTTTAAATACAATAGATTATTTTCTAGGTCTGATTTTACTATTTCTAAATTTAACATTGTTCTTAATTTGTCACCCATGTGTCCAGCCATTTTTTTCCCTTTTAATACTTTTCCAGGATCTTGTCTTTGTCCAGTTGAACCATGTGATCTATGTGAAACAGAAACACCATGAGAAGCTCTTAATCCACCAAAATTCCATCTTTTCATAACACCAGCAAATCCTTTTCCAATTGTTTTGGACCTTACATCTAAAAATTTTTTATCCTTGAAAATCTCTAAACCTAATTCATTACCTTCTTTATATTGTTCATTATTTTCAACTCTAAATTCTTTAAGAATTTTTTTAGGCTCTGTATTTTTCTTTGAGAAATAACCCTTCATCTGTTTAGTTAGTTTTGAGTTTTTCAGTTTAAAAAAGCCTAGTTTCACAGCACTATAGCCTCTTTTATCTTCAGATATTACATCTAGAACTCTACCCTTTTCTACTTTAATAACCGTCACAGGAACAGATTGACCGCTGTCCAAAAATTCTCTGGTCATTCCTATTTTTGTTCCTATCAATCCAATGCTCATAAATTTATATCTTTATTTCTATGTCTACCCCAGAAGCTAAATCTAATTTCATTAGCGCTTCGACTGTTTGTGGTGTTGGTTCAATTATATCTATTAATCTCTTGTGTGTTCTTGACTCAAATTGTTCTCTACTTTTTTTATCGATATGTGGTGATCTTAAAACAGTGTATCTTTCTATTCTTGTTGGCAATGGTATTGGACCTTTAACTTGGGCACCTGTTCTTTTAGCTGTATTAACAATCTCCTCAGTAGAAAGATCTAAAATCTTATTATCGTAAGCTTTCAAATGTATTCTAATATTTTGATTTTCCATAAATTAAGCTAATTTCTTTGTTACTTCGTCCTGAACGTTTTGTGGAACTTTATCGTAATGACTAAATTGCATAGTATACTGAGCTCTACCCTGTGTTGATGAACGTAGATTATTTATATATCCGAACATATTTGCTAGAGGTACAGTTGCATTTATAGCTGTTGCATTACCTCTTGCCTCTGTCGAAGCAACTTGACCACGCCTACTATTTAGGTCACCGATTACATCGCCCATAAAATCTTCAGGTGTAACTACTTCAACTTTCATCATTGGTTCTAATAATTTTAAAGTAGCTTTTTGACAAGCCTCTCTAAAACACATTCTTGAAGCTATTTCAAAAGCCAATACACTCGAGTCGACATCGTGGTGTAAACCATCTAAGATGGTAACTTTGTAATCAATTACTGGGAAGCCAGCCAATATTCCACTCTCAGCTACACTTAAAACCCCTTTTTCAACACCAGGAATAAATTCTTTTGGTATTGCTCCACCTTTAATTTTGTTTTCAACTTCTCTACCTTTTCCTGGCTCAAGTGGCTCAACGCTTAAAGTCACTTTGGCAAATTGACCCGAACCACCACTTTGTTTTTTGTGAATATATGTTATTTCCGTGGATCCTAATATTGTTTCTCTGTAAGCAACTTGTGGGGCACCAACATTAGCTTCTACTTTGAATTCTCTTTTCATTCTATCGACAATAATATCTAAATGTAATTCGCCCATACCTTTAATTATTGTTTGGCCTGACTCTTCGTCAGATGTTACTCTAAATGATGGGTCTTCTTTAGCTAATCTAGCTAAGGCTTCTCCCATTTTTTCTTGGTCTGCTTTAGTTTTTGGTTCAACTGCAATTTCTATTACCGGATCAGGAAATTCCATTGGCTCTAATAAAATTGGTTTATTCTCATTACATAATGTATGTCCAGTTATTGTGTGTTTTAATCCAGCTAGCGCTACAATATCTCCAGTTGTAGCTTCTTTGATATCTTCTCTACTATTTGCATGCATTAAAAGCATTCTTCCAACTCTTTCCGTTTTTTCTTTCGATGAATTATATACAGATGTTCCAGCTTGTATTTTTCCTGAATAGATTCTTATGAATGTTAACGATCCAACAAATGGGTCATTAGCTACTTTGAAAGCAAGAGCTGAAAAAGGCTCGTTATCATCAAATTTCATTTCTAACTTTTCTTCAGAATTAAGTTTAGTTGCTTCTATAGATCCAATGTCTTTTGGACTCGGTAGGTAATCGATTACGGCATCTAAAAGTGGTTGAACTCCTTTGTTTTTAAATGCGGATCCAGTAGTTATTGGAACAAAACTAAAACTAAGAGTTCCTTTTCTTATGCATTTTATTAGATCAGCTTCAGAAGGTTCATTTCCTTCTAGATAAGTTTCCATAAGCTTTTCGTCTTCCTCAACAGCAGCTTCCACTAGTTCTTTTCTGTAATTATTTGCCTTTTCCTTTAAATCTTCAGGTATATCAACAATATCGAATTTAGCTCCTAAATCCTCGTTCTGCCAAATGATAGCTTTCATTTTTACTAGATCAACAACACCTTTTAGTTCTGCTTCAGAACCTACGGGTAATTGTAAAACTAAAGGTTTGCACCCAAGTCGATCTTTAATCATTTCTACACAACGATAAAAATCTGCACCTGTACGATCAAGTTTATTAACAAAACATATTCGTGGTACTTTGTATTTATCAGCTTGTCTCCAAACTGTTTCTGATTGAGGTTCAACACCTGCTACACCATCAAAAACACAAACAGCTCCATCTAATACTTTCAAAGATCTTTCTACCTCAATTGTAAAATCTACGTGACCAGGTGTGTCAATTATATTAATTCTATGATCTCTCCAAAAACAAGTTGTTGCGGCAGAGGTGATAGTAATACCTCTTTCCTGTTCTTGCTCCATCCAATCCATCGTAGCTGCACCATCATGTACTTCACCAATTTTATGACTTTTTCCTGTATAATATAGAACTCTTTCAGTCGTGGTTGTTTTACCAGCATCGATGTGAGCCATGATACCGATATTTCTATATTTATCTAAAGTGTATTTAGCCATAATTTTTTACCATCTAAAATGAGCAAAAGCTTTATTAGACTCTGCCATCTTATGTGTATCTTCTCTTTTTTTAATTGCAGATCCTTTGTTTTGTGATGCGTCTAAAATTTCTGCATACAATTTTTCTGCCATTGTTTTGTTTTTTCTTTTACCCGTCGCATCCATTAGCCATCTTAGTGCTAAGGCTGGGCCTCTTTTTGCTTTTACCTCTACCGGAACTTGATATGTAGCACCACCAACTCTTCTAGATCTACATTCAAGATTAGGCTTAACATTGCTGATTGCAGTATTAAAAATTTTTAAAGGATCCTCGTTATTTTTAGACTTAATCTTATCCAGTGCATCGTAAAGAATTTTTTCTGCTGTAGATCTTTTTCCATCATACATAATTGAATTTATAAATTTGGAAACCACTTCAGAGTGAAACCTTGGATCAGGATAAACTTTTCTAACTGGAGCTTTTCGTTTTCTAGACATAAATTATTTTGGTTTTTTTGCTCCGTAAAGAGATCTTCTTTGTTTACGGTTAGCTACACCTTGTGTATCTAAATTTCCTCTTAAAATATGATAACGTACACCTGGTAAATCTTTTACACGACCGCCTCGTAATAATACTACGGAGTGTTCTTGTAAATTGTGTCCTTCTCCAGGTATGTAAGC
>VMHT01106740.1_pt1 | contig 11706 bp, 12 predicted proteins | sample 4693611 | NCBI WGS metagenome assembly VMHT01 (sample SAMN12280063, study PRJNA550983) | marine metagenome | isolation source: seawater sampled from same location over 5 years 0.02-0.2 micron viral filtrate | place: USA: collected off the coast of southern California halfway between the port... ...
GGCGTCATTCACCGGGGTGTTCGCAAAAAAGTCGGTGGTACGCTCTGGTGCATATTGGGGGGTGCTGCGGGTGGGGGTCGTGTGCCAGCAGTTCTCGTCGAACGAAATAAAGAAGCTCATCGAAGGTCGTAGTTCGATCGTAGTAAGTTCTTAAGAGACCTTATTTTCCAGAGAGCCGCTGGCAGCGCAGCCACTCGGCTGGCGGTGTGTTTTTTTGTGTTTTTTGGGACCTTATTAGCTGTGAATGTATGTAAGTGTGAATAATAGGTAGTGAAATAGGGAGCACCAGGGGTAGACGATAGAATTTTGGAACAACAGCCATTTGTGGCCCCCCACTAAGGTGTAAGCAGAACCTCACATTTGTGGAACGGTCGTGAACCACAAACGCTTTCAAGACGCGTTGTATTGAGCACCTCGGGGCCGAAAACATTCAAGACGCGTTGTATTGAGCACCCCGGGACCAAAAACGTTCAAGACGCGTTGTATTGAGCACCTCGGGGCCGAAAAAAAGAAATTGTTTCAAGACAGTTAATAACACTGTACTAAGTCAGATACGTGGAGAACTGAGAGAAAAAACTCGGGACCGTGGGGGGCGAACCTGGGGCGGAGGGCTAACTCACTCCAATAAAAAGCCAAGAACCTCATCTTCAACCACTTGCGCGCCCTGAGCCAGAGTCGCAGGCCCTTGGTCGCCCAGATGCGCTTCACCTTGCATGTGCGGTAGGTCTTGAGTACGTCCATCTTCTGGCGCATCTTCATGTCCCAAATGGCGGGGAGAACCCAGTCGACGTGGTCTGGCACGAGACCTCTCTCGGGAGCGCGCAGCAGGGGCCACGGCTCTTTGTCGGGGTTGTTGAGCTCGAACGGCACGCCAGTGACTTTGCATTTACCGAGCTGCAGGCACCCAGTCTCGTACACAAAGTAGTTTTGGCCGGTGGAGTAGGCGAACTCGTCCACGAACTCGTCAAACGTCATCTGGAAGTGCAGGTGGCAGTAGTACAACCGGTCCATGGGCTTTGGGCCGCGCAGCTTGTGGTACGCAGCGATTATTTTTGGATGGTCATCGAACAGCCTGTCCGTTTCCTCACCGAAGACCAGTGGCAGGTGGAGCGAGCCGAGTTGCTTTTTGAGCTGGGTGTACTGCGCAGCGAGATGCTCGCGGATGTCGCGCACCTCTTGCTTTACGAACATAATACGACCGAAGTGCGGTGATTCGAGGCAGTGCTCGCAGATGCTGTCTTGTGACGGGGTGTCGTAAGCGTAGTAGCGGATGAGGTCGGGGGCGACGTAGCAGTTGCACTGGTCGCAGAGGCGAAGCTCGGAGTCGAGGCACCATTTAAACGGCATGGCGAGGGGGAGAAAAAGCGGGAAGAAAAAAGCGGGAACAATCGAAACGAAATGCGGCGGCCGTTACGTTAAGAGTACGTTCAAATTAAAATTCAAAACTTATTTTTTACTCTATCAAGGCGTCTAATTACTTTTTATTAAGGCGTTTCATCCTTTTTTCTGGCCCCGACGATGCCGACCCTCCTTCGTCACACCAAGCACCGCACCTTCGAACTGGACCTTCCCATCACCACAAAGTACACGATGGACGTGCTACACCTCACCATACAGGAGTGCCTGGCGCTGACCGAGCTTTTGGAGGTCAAGGCCGACATCAAGATCCTAAACCAAGAACACTTTGATGTGTGCACCGCCCTGGCCGCGGGCCTTCTTCAAGACGGGGCCCACATATACACCACGCTACAGCTGGATGTCAAGACTGATGCATGTGTCGACGACGAGGAGATACGCCTTGCCTTGGAGGTGGCGTTCCAGACCTTCGGCACCGTCATGTCGCCCGGCCACCCGTTTGAGATAAAGGCTTTTAACATGGGCCGCCCGCTTACGGAGCGCTGCGCACTATTTGACGGAGAGAATTCTGTCCGGCTCTTCGGCAGCGTGGTCGAATACACGACACCGAACGGTACGCCACGGGTCAAGCGTCGCAGTCCCCGGGCTCCGGTCAAAAAGCAGAAAATCTGCTGAGCGGAGATGGGGTCTTGAACGGTTTTAGTAAAGTTAACTCCGTAGTAAGATCCTTCTAAACGCTCCAGACACCAGAACAATTAGACTTTGCCATGTCCGCCCCCATCATGCGCCGCTCCACCGACTTCAACTTCGCCGCCTTCAGCATCGACCCCAACGCGGTCGCAACCAAGCATGGCAGAGGCGTCTTCCTCAACACCATTTACAAGGAGAATGGCACGCACCAACGCGTCAAAATGCAAACACCGCTTTTGAAGGCGCCATTCGGTCTTAGTACGTGGTCCAACGAAGGCGAAGCCGACAAGCACACTCTCTCGCTCAACCTGGCCCCTTGTGACGGCAATGATGAAGCGGTACGCGAGTTTTACGAGTGGCTCGAGAGGCTCGATGCGGTCATTGTGCAGCACATCTTCGAGCATCAGGGTGAGCTGTTCCCGCAAGTCAAGGCTCGTGGCCAAAAAATGTCAAGGGACACGATTCGCCAGCTGTACTCCGGGTTTGTGAAGCCGCCGTCGAACGCAGATTTTCCTGCCACAACGCGTATCAAGGTGCAGGAGGTCTTTGGAAGGATGCCAGCCATTTTCAACCAGAAGCGCGAGAAGGTCGGGTTAGAAGCCATCCAGAAGGGCACCCACGTCATTGGAATCGTGGACCTAGGTTCAATTTGGTTGAGTCCGACTCAAATCACTGCCTCTCTTCGATTGGTCCAGCTTCAAGTGGTTTCAGGGCCGGTCTTCGAGGAACCGGAGGAAGACGTTTTTATGTTCGACGATAACGGCCAGTTCTCGGACTGGGCTGGGGGGTATTAGTTCTCCCAGAACAAAAAGACATGAAGCTGGCCTCGCTCTCTTTCATGGCGACCACCAACATCCTCACGTTTTGGGCGAACGGTCCTCCCACCCCACCAGTTGACCCGTGTAACACATACCTAGCTTGTACTGAGAACCATGTAATACGGGCCATAGGTGCATTCCAAGAAAAGAAAGACCACCTACGATTCAAGAGCCTGTGGTTTGCACCGACAGCCACTTTTGAGGAGAAGGAACGAGTCATGGATCTGATACTAAAAGATAACTTCATTCTACCCGAACTACCGGAACTCAAGCGTCAGAACGCGCAGGTTTACCTGGACTACGTTTTTAATGCCAGGGGGGACGTCGAGGACTTCGATGGCGACGGGAGTTAGGCCGTTTTAGCTTCGTCGATGACCATCTGGATCGCTCCTTGAACCATGAGTTTGTTTGGTGCGTCGAACACTTCTGAGTCGCCCCATAGTGAATGGTCTTGTTTTACTCGTGTACAGAATAGATCGAGTACCTCAAAAAATCTTTTTTCCATGTCCCGAGCGTCTTGGGGCTTAGATCGACTAATGCCCATATTCTCAAAACAACAAAGACCTTCAAGACTGCCGAGAGTTGTAGCGTGTTGTTTGAGTCGATCTTTGTTCTTGCAGATGCCCACTTTAAATCGTTTGCAACCAGGGACAAGCTCGATTGCGTACCCGTGGAACTCGTTCAATTCTTCTTCCATATAACGACCGGCTCTCAGTACTTTAAGTTTTTCTCTGTTTTCCTCGTAGTACCCACGGTCGTACTCGGCTTTCTTGTCTTTGTTTTGATCGCGCCACTCACGCTGTTGCTCGCGTATCTTGTCTTTGTTTCGCTCGTAGTACTCGGGGTCGTACACCATGGATATGTGGAACAATTAGAAGAACAATATGAAATGCCTTTAAAGTTTTACAACTATTTTCCCGCCTTTTTACAATCGAGAGTCGAAAAAAATATTTGCTACAATCAAAGCAATGGCGCCACCCACCCTCACGCTCCAAGAAATAGCAGACACGACACACATACCCCTTCTCCTCTCACAACCCGGTACATACTTCTCTCACGGGGACGAGGGCACGCTCCGGCCAGACACACAAAAGACAAAGTACTGGCTCTCAGCTTTAAAAAACGGCCCCGTCGCAACCGACTACACCTCCCAGCACCCTTTCCAACGCCTCCAAACGCATCGGACTGGGCACTGGGCTCCCTCGTTTGTCACGGTTCGAGGCTCGATACGCACCATACTCTGTTCGAGCCTCTACCATGACATAGATATCGTGAACTGTCAGCCCTCAATCCTGCTTTTCCTCGCTCGCCGGCACGGGATCACAGTCGAAGCGCTGGAGGGCTACATCAACGACCGAGAGGCAGCAATTCAAAATGTTATGCGTGACTTGGAGTGCAGCAAAGCAGAAGCCAAGAAGGCAGTAATTTCCACACTGAACTGCTCGCGCAACCAACATCCCGGGTCCTCTACTTTACAAAATATTTTTTTTAACGCTCGAAAGCTGCAGAGGTTGTTTTGGACACACCCAGCTTACGCCGACATCAAAGAGTACATCCAAAAAAGGAAGAAGAACAGGACCAATGAACAAGGGAGTCTCATCTCGCACGTTTTCCAGTCAGTCGAGAGGCAGATCATTTTAAAGGCGTATGAGTTTCTCGTCTCAAAAGGCCACACGGTCGCTGCCATAATCTATGACGGGCTTCTCCTCAAGCGCGAACCAGGGATGGTTATCGGTCAGGTACTGCGCGCGATGGAGGCTGCGGTTGCAGATGTTTGCCCGGTACGCTTTTCTGAGAAGCAATGGGACCTTGAAACAGCGCTACGATCGTTGCCTGTCCAGGAAATTGAAGAGCCACAGGAAGACAGTTACGAACACTGGCTAGCCATCAACAAACACGTGCAAGTCATGGACCTCCTCGTCGACCCCTCTGGATCCGTTTGCTCACTGTCCTTCAGCGCCTTTAAAGACTTCAACGTGCAGTACAGAGACCACGTGAAGAACTGGCTCGAGGACCCGCAGCGCCCACGCTACGAACGCTACGCCCGCATCCCGCCGACCGTCGACGTGCCCGATACCACTCTCAAGGTTTGGACGCCTTACCTCGAACAGGCTGTGCATGGCCACGATGAGACAGTGCTCGACATGTTCAAAAAACACCTCTTCGCTCTGAGCGGTGACTCGGCGGAACACGCAAAGTACATCCTCATAGCCCTCAAGAACGCCTACCTGCGCCCCGAAAACAAAGCGCCCTGTATCATTTTTTACGGCAAGCCCGGCTGCGGCAAGTCTTTCTTCTTCGACCTCATCCTCGGCTCGCTCTTCCCCGACAATGTGGTGACTGCCACACGCATCAAGGACGCGGTGGGCAACTACTCGGGCACGATGCTTTTGCGCGGCACGCAGGTGGTGGTCAACGAGTGGAACGGCCGCGAGCACGTCATGTACGAGGACCAGCTCAAGCAACTCATCACAGAGACGCAAATGTCCTACGAGCAGAAAAACATCAAGACCTTCACCGCGCCTTCCTTCCATCGCGTTTGGGCGTCGACGAACGAGGTACGCAATTTGCCTTGTGGAGAGGAGGACCGTCGCTACGTTCTCATGGAGTGCAGCGACACTTTCATCAAGGACTTTGGCTTTTTCGCCGAGTACAAGCACCGCCTCCAGACACACAATGGCATACAAACGGTGCTTTCCTTCATCCTTGGCGACGACATACCGTGCCCGCTCAACCTACACAACCACCCTCTGCCATCGCGGACCTCCCTACAAGAAGCGCTGCAGTACAACAACACGCCAGCGTTTGTCCGGCTCATGCACGCCGTCCTCAGTTGCGAAGACATGTTAAAAGAAGTGCGCCTCCCGGCAACGGGGCGACACTGGCGCGGCCTCCCGTACACACACAACGTCGAGGTGCCCGACATTGACTTCTACTGGAAAAAAATGACGAAAGGTGGCTATGGGATGAAGCTGAAGAACTCACATGGCGCATACCTTTTGGTGAACAAGGTCTATTGGCGAGCTGAGTTTGAAAAACACGGCATGGAGCCAGTGACGGAGTGTCAGGTCGAGACGTACCCGTCGCAGTTTTAAGTGGTTGTCTCAGTGGCAGTTCCGGCCTTGGAGGCCGTCGAACGCCTGTAAAGTTTTAGATTTGCATAAAAAGTGTGCATTTTTGAGGTTTCGCTGTCTACCAGAAATAGGTGTTTCGGCTTCGGCAAAAAGCCGACAAGCCGACAGCCGAAACACCCGTATATCTGAACTAGAATATAGGCTCTTTTTATGCAACTCATGCTTCTTAATAAAATATAGATATTTATTAGAAAATACTTAATAAATTGACTTAAATATAAAAATATAGTTGCATAGGTTGTATAAATAGCATAAAAATTAAGAGTTTAGCATCCCTGTCTCCCCAACCCCCCAACCCTGTATAGTGTGAATTTTGAGAGTTTAGCATCCCTGAGTACCCTTTGAGTACCCGCCCCAATGGAGTCCTCGACGCAGGGCCCCCAGGGCTACCCCAAGCAAAGCAAGGAGCACATCGAGAAAAAGGTACTGGCATACAAGCGCGCTGTCGAGGAGCGGAAGCTAAAGCAGGACCACACAGAACGGCATGTACTCGAGTTGGAAACCGAGAACAAGCGACTTCGCAAAGATCTCGCCTTCGTGGTGAACCACCTCAACCACCTGCATTACGAGGTGCAATGCTCTCGTCAGAGCCTACAAAACGAGCTTGAACGCTCCGACCGCCTGACGGGCTTCATCTCCGCGCTGGTGGAGTACACCCGCCAGACCGATGTGTTTGAGTTTAAAGAGGACACCGTGGTCGACGCCGTGGAGACGGATGAAGAGCTGGACGAACCCATATCCAGGGCTAAGAAAAAAAGAGGTTCAAGTACTAATCATTGACGAGGGGTACCCCCCTGACTCACTACTTTCATCTGAGCTAGTGACATACTCTGTGTTGTCGTTTAGTTGTGTGTGCCAGTCCATTGCCCTTTCCATTGCCCTTGTAGTTTGGTAGAAATCCTTTAACGCATCCAGCCTCAGATAAAACTGGGCCGTGCCGTCATAAATCGAGTCGAGGTACAAACGGTTGATGTAGCGATAGAACCGGCGCGTCCGCTTCCCGTTGCTGAGCATGATCGACCGGCACCGCTCCAGGTAGTGTTTGCTAATCACTTCCTCGATGCCGATGCCGAGCCCGCCGATCTTACGCACCGCCGCGAGGAGGTGTTTGCGTGTGATGGCCGAGTTACGCGCGGGGCGGTGGAGGTAAGTCAGGTACTGCAGGCCGCGGGGGAGGGGGACGGTTTGCAGGTAGTTTGAAACGATGCGGAGGAAGTCGGCCTTTGGGTGCTGGTCCACAAAGTAGTTAAGGCCCCGAGTGGTTCCGTACTCATCAACCCAGGCTTCAATTAAATCGGTGTACTGGTTGGATTGTCGGTAGGGTAAAATAAATTCCTGAATGGCTTGAATGTTCCTTGAAAGTAAGAGATTAAGCAAAGTGGGGTCCATTAGAATTGGTTCCAAATGACAAAAAATTGGGCCCCAACGACCCCTATCGATTTCCCAAAAAAATTCTTGCTGCAAATTTTCTCCACTGCACGAACTTTTTTCTACAAAATAAAATATTTTCTATAAACAAAGACCAACCAATGACTGCAACTGACCCAACCAAGAAACGCGTTCTCACGGAGGACCAACTTGCGAAGCTGGCCGTCGCCAGAGAAAAGGCTTTGGAGGTGCGTCGCGCCAAGGCTGCGGCCAAGAAAGAAGAGGCCTCAAAGTCAGAGCAAGCCGCGGCGGAGGCTGCAAACGCGCCGGAGCCCGAGCCCGAGCCGGAGCCCGAGCCAGAACCAGAGCCCGTGAAGGAACCGGAGACCCCAAAGAGCCAAGAACCACCGGCGCAGAGCTTCAAGTTCACAGACGAGCACAACCGCTTCATCCAGGCGGAAGTCGAGCGACAGCTACAAAAAATGAAGCCGCTGCCGACTCCGGAGGAACCTCAGGAGCGCCTCCCCCCACCCCCAAAAGAACCCAAGGAACCCAAGGTCATCCAGCGCAACAAGAAAAAGGTGCGGTATGTGGTCGAAGACTCGGACTCAGAATCCGACGAGGGCGAGGTGATCCTCGTCAAAAAAAGCAAGACCGTCAAACGCGCCGTGCACCGCCCCAATAAAATGGCGACCCACCTGAGCTCGCTGCCCACGACCATCTCGAACCCCCTGCACTTCCACCAATTTTAATATGTCCTAAAAACAAATGCCGCCCCAGCTCAAAGTAAGCGACCTGGTGGAGTTCCGAGACGCCGGGTGTGTGCGGTACGGTGAGGTATGTAACACTCAGTGCGGGAAGGTCTTTGTGACTCCGCTGGAGGAGATAGGAGAAAATGTGTTTAGCTACAGCCGCTACATATGGGAACTTGACCCGACAACGGTCAAACGCTCGACACGCACTTACGACGGGTACATGTTGACGGAGGGGTGGCACTTCCTTGGGTTCGCCTTTGAGTCCTACGACCGCCTAATCCCATTGGAATACGTGTCTGACACCGACAGTGATGAAATTTTTGACGAGTAGAACAATTAGAAGAACCATTAGAAAAAATGTCGTTCGTCGCATCCACACCACACGTGCCCACGTTTTACCACACCATCGAGACGTTGTCCGCCGCGCTCACCGACGTCCTCTTCACCGTCGACCAAGGGGGGATCCACATCGGGCAGTTCGACGCGAAGAACGCGTGCCTTGTGCATGTCACGTTTGCGAAGTTTGAAGCCTTTGAAGTGAGTGCGCCACATTCTTTTGGCCTGAACCTCCAGTGCCTCCTAAAGGTACTCAAGACAATAAAAGTTGCGAAGCAGCTCACCCTCGTACAGTCGGGCACCGCGACGACCCTGGAGATCCGAGCGAACCTCGCGGATCGGATGGTCATACACAAGCTGTCCACCCTCGAACTGGGGCACACCTACACGCCTCCGCCGAGCAAGACCTTTGACATGGTGGCAAGCATCTCAAGCGCCCTCCTTTACAGCACGCTCCGTACCATGTCCCACGTGGCAGACACGGTCGAGCTGTACGCGTCCCAGGCGGGGTCGCCGCGCAAGCATGTGGAGATGCGCGCCAAGGGCAGTTTCTCGGACCAATATGTGCTTTTCGAGGAGAACGAGAACTTCCAGCTGCTACAACACCGCAACCCAACGGCTTCTCTTGGGAAGTTTGATTTGAAGACAGCGGTCAAGTATGCCAAGGGGTCGAACCTGTCGAAGATGGTGACTGTGCAGGCGAGCAACGAGCTGCCTTTGAACCTAAAATACAAGACCAACCTGGGCACCGTGTCCTTCTGCATCGCCGCGGAATAAAATGTGGGCCTAAAGAAAAGATGCAACCCCGTTGTTTGAAGACTGGGCGCTTCCTGGGGAAGCCGCCTCGCACGCGGTCCTCGGGCCACAAGAACCTGAGCAAAAAAAACGCCAAAGCCCACACCACCGGTGGGCCAGTGTACAAGCCCCGGCAGAGTGACTTTGCGGGTGCGACAAAGCAAAAATTATAAATCGTAAAATCAAATGAACATCTACACACCTAAAACAAACGACAAAGTAGAAAAGCGGCCCGACCGCCTCTCCCGCTTTAGAGCCGCGCACAAGACCAAGCATGGTAAAAGACCAAGGCGCGACCTAGAGCAGCTCGTGTTCGATGTGTGGACCAAGCCGCTGGGCCCGGTACTCGTGCAACTGACGGGCGGCAACCTTGGCCCGACGTACCTGTGGCCGGAGTCGGTGAAGGGCAAACCGGTGAACGAGTGGACCCCAGACAATGTGGAGCAGTTTGGGGAGACGGGAAAAAGCCTGGCGGTGCTGTACCACCTCAGGGATGTAGCGTTGGAGCGAGAAATGGAACTGGACTGGCTGAAGACGGACAAAAGAGAAGACAAACCCATCGCCCCCACAAAACTAAAGCTGACACCCGCCGCAAACGCGGTACAAAATGTTATTGACACGATTCGCAACCACCAGACCTTTGACGCGGTGGACGGGTACACCGACCTACACAAACAGATGGCCGAGATGGCGAGTGCGGCGTACCTGTACGACGACCCTGAGAAGATGACCAAGTACGTCGAGGAAGTGTCGTCGCTGGGGGAAAACGGCTGGCAGGTGGACTGGGAACTGAGCAACGACTTTGGGACGGTTTTTACGAACAAGAACCCGGACACACTCCCCAACGTGGCGTGGCGAGGCTCAGAGGCACCGACCAAGAACATTCGTGACTGGGGCAAGAATGTAGTGAACGCGCTGGGGTACGAGAACCTCGCGGGCTCGGCACGCAAACACTTGAACAATGTCATCAGTGCAATTGACTTTACTGGTGCCATAAAAAAAACTCAAGGGTACACCAAGCTGCAGAGCGGGTTCGACTTTGTGGAAAAACAAAACCTCAAAGAGCAGACCCTCCAACGAGCCGTGAACGAAAAGTACGGGGACCACACCAACAGCGGTCATAGCAGAGGCGGCGCGACCGCTGGCCAAAAGATGCGAGACAATGTCCATGTGAAAAAGTCGTACGCGTTCAACTCGGCGCCCTTCGAGGGCATGGAGGCCTTGGGCAGCGACAGGTTTGAGAGCTGGACCGTTGAGGGCGACGTAGTATCCGCTGCCCACCAAGAGTCGAACCACAGGAAGGGACTCAACCGTCAAATCAAACCCCGGCTTGGAAACTCCAAAGGGGGCATTGAGTCGCACAAGCTCGAGCATTTTACTGGCAACAGTGTCGACGGCCCGACAAACGTGAGTGAACTGCTACCAGAGAACCCCAACCTCTACAAGAAGGTAGGAGGCTCGGTCGTGAGGGGGGTGGCTAACACGGGTATAGGCGTTGGTAAGGGGATTGCAGCCGGTGTGGGTGCCGACTTTATACTTAATAAGGTAGGTCTAAGTGCTGAGAACATAGGAGTAGTGAGCCACGTCGGCCTAGTGGGTAGTGTGGCGGAGACCCTTTTCAGAGGTACAAAGGGTATAGTAAGTGCGGCGCCGAGCGCCTTTGGTGGAGCGGTGGCTGGGTTTGAAGTGAACGAGTTGGCCAAGGACTGGAACCCAGCCGCCAGGGCTACTACCTCCGCGAGTGCGGCTGTGTTGGCCCAACGCCTAGGAGTGGCGGGCACGAGTGTGGCGCTTGAGGGAGCGGGTGCATTGTTGGGTGGAGAGATAGGCGCTGGGATAGCGTCGCTGGCAGCGGAGACCTCATTGCTCGGCCCAATGGGCTGGGTAGGCGCGGCGCTAGAGGTAGGCATTGGCTCGGCTCTCATGTTTGGGTTTAATAGCTGGGAGGACCACGAAAGGGCGGTGGCAAAGGAGAAGCAGGTCATACAGCGAAAGCTGAATATAAAAAAGTATGTCAATGAGACGGAAGGGCTTGACATGGACATCGACGACCACCGCATAGATGACATCATACAAGTGTACGACAGAACTGACTTGGCACAGGAGGAGCAAAAACTTGAGTACCTGAGAGTACTGTACCCGGAAGTGGTCGCGTCCTATGAAAAAGAACAGCAACGGCAACACCTAGCGTCGTCCATCGCTGGTAACGCTAGGGCCTTGCACATGAATCAACTTGGGTTTACTGTGGATCAGGACATCAAGTACGACCAATACATAAGAGAACAACAGAGAGAGAGAGACCAAAAGGCGTTGGAGGAGCGGCGAAAGGCTGACGCGGCCTACGAACGGACCCATACAGTGAAGGACGCAGATGGGGTGGAGGTGTTCAGAAGTGTAAGTTAAAAAAAATATCAGCGCTAAAAGTAAAAAAATGAATTTGGAGCAACTAGAAAC
>VMHT01025707.1_pt1 | contig 11705 bp, 15 predicted proteins | sample 4693611 | NCBI WGS metagenome assembly VMHT01 (sample SAMN12280063, study PRJNA550983) | marine metagenome | isolation source: seawater sampled from same location over 5 years 0.02-0.2 micron viral filtrate | place: USA: collected off the coast of southern California halfway between the port... ...
CATGGATGAAGAAACATCTAGAAGAAACTATTAAAGGAGAAGATGAACTTACTATTAGAACCGAACTCAAAGGTGGTATGGGTAAGTACGGTAGGCTTCTTGGCTGGTTATATGTTGGCGAAAGCGAGGTATCGTTGAACGAACAGATGATTACCGAAGGGTATGCTTGGGAGTATGATGGTGGTACTAAGAAGAAAGACTTTGAAGAGTTGAGAGAGATAAGAAGAGCAAACGGTACACTTTCAAACGGATAGGATTAAAATGAAAAAATTTGTCGGAGATCAAATCAGTAGGTTCTTTAACTCAGGACAGTGGGCATTAAAGTTAATCTTTATTGTTGTACTTGCTGAACTAGGCATCGTTATGGGTGCTCTTGTCGGTTTAGCAGGGCCTCTTGATAAGAACGATAGTGACAACATCAAACACATACTGTCATTAGTTGCTACTAAATCATTCGCTTTATATGCTGCTGAAAAAGCAGGAGCAAAAGAAAAGTATCTAATTGAAAAAACATCAAATAAATAAGACAAAATAAGTCGTATATATAGAGAAGATATATGCAAGTTTAATTATGACTAAATTTTTACTCCCATTCGCCATCAAGATCATTGACGCAGCAGTGGACAAGATTCCAGATGATCTGGAAGACCAACTCAAGAAGTTTGTTATTGGATTACTTAAGAAAGCCGCAGCTAAATCAGGTAATAAAGTAGACGATCAACTAGTCGAAGCACTAGAGAAAGCACTACTTGAATAAATAAAACTAGAAAATAGTCTTAAATTGGAGAAAAGCCCATGCCTCTTTGGGGAGCAACAGACTCAGACGAGTCAAAGCCTAAGTTTCTGACCGACGAACAGAAGAAGTTAGTTTACGCTACCAAGTCTGGTTGGGTGTTAGAAAATGGTGCATTAACAGGTAACGATAATCCTAATGCAGATCCAGAAATTCTGGTTGCAATCGGAGAACTCGCTACAAGTATAGGAAGTGCAGACATTACCGAGATTGAGTTCATCACAACAGCATTTGATAAGTCAGATGGTGGAACACTACAGGTAAGAGTAAGATTCAACGAAGAAGTTGATGTAACAGGTACACCACAACTTACAGTTGTCAACGATACAAATGCCAATCACACATTGTCATATGCCTCAGGCACAGGCAGTAACGAATTGGTATTCTCACTCACAATTGCTGCTGGTAATGCCGCAACTGATGATGGTGACGTACTATCAATAGGTACAAACGCAGTTGCACTTAACGGTGGAACAATTAAGGATGCTGGTACAAGTACCGTGTCTACAATTACTAACGCTGCTGGTGTTGGAACTGCTGCTGGTACAATTACTGTCACTGCATAACCTACCTAGATAATACAGAATAAAATGATTGATGAAGTTTTCTGAACTGAATGAAAATAATTATGTAATCTTTGCAATTAAGAATTACGAAAACCCTCACGCAGTCACCAAGGAAGATTTTGAAGAAGATCTGAAAAGATTCAAATGGGTAAAGAGGCTTTTGAAACGCTACAAAACTACTGGCGTTTTGAAAGCCCATTTACTTATTAACCACTTCATAATCCTTTATAATGTTTTTGGTGAGGCAGCGACACCTCTTCTATTTTTTAAGATAGATAAGGATCTCTGGCCTGTTGTAAAAACATTTGTGGTGTACTTAGGAAGATTCCCTGAGTTTCCCAAATCGACACTACATGACGTGCCGATGGATGATAACTGTTTAAAGTGTCTTAAAGAACTATGAAGACCTACAAGGAATTAAGAGAGATGATGACTGCTGGTACAGGCGGTTTCACTTCTGCTGCTCCTAAAGAAGGTCCTGTCGCTGGATATGATCTACCTTTTAAGGGAATGATAATGAGAAGGTGGAGAGAAGCTGCTGACAAAAACAAAAGAAAAGATAAAAAGAATAAATAATCGAGAAGTATAAACACCTAGTCGTGGACGTTAACTCAGCAATATTAGAAAGATTAGAAAAGGTCGTCTCAACATTACAGGAGAACTCTGTAAAGATGGGGCAACTTCTTGCTGTGCATAATGAGAAGTTAGATAAGCAAGACCGTATTGATGCAGTCTTATTTGAGAAGGTAGATAGTGTTCACCGTGAAGTCACTAGAAAAACTGACGAAATAAAAGCAGGGTGTGAGAGAGATATAAGAAAGGTGGATGAACGACTAAGGACTATGGAAAAGAAGATGTGGACGATTGCTGGTGCTATAGGTGTCATATCAGTTCTCGTCAGTCCTATGGGTCAGAGAGCTCTTCAAGGGTTGACTCAACAACAATCATCTGTTATACTAGAGACCGAAAGAGTATCACATGGATCTAGTAGACAGCAAATATATCAGTCTGGTATCGTCTAGGCTACAAAAGTTTTCAAGGAAGAGTAGAGGATTATATAATTTTAGATGCCCTTATTGTGGGGATTCTAGTAAGTATAAGAATAAAGCGAGGGGTTTCCTATATCCCATAAAGAATGATTATAATTTCAAGTGTCATAACTGTGGCGTTTCTAAGACACTTACCAATTTTCTTCGGGATCAAGATACCGTACTGCACAAGCAGTATATAATGGAGAGGTACAAAAAAGGTACTGTGGGACTAGGTTCTAACACTCCTGTACCTAAAATTGACATCCCAAAACCTGTATTTATTAAAGACAAATTTAAGATAGATTTAGAAAACATAGCCAGTCTAAATAAATCACATCCCGCTCGAATATATCTAGAACAAAGTAGAGAAATTGCTGGCAAAACGCTAGAAAATTTGTACTACTGTACGAACTTTAAAGAGTGGACTAATGCACAAAAGCAAACGTTTGATGATGTTACAAATGATGAACCCCGAATCATCATTCCGCTTAGGTACAAAGGTACACTCATAGGATACCAAGGAAGATCATTACTTCCTAAGTCGAAAATAAAATATATCACGATCATGTTGGAGGAGGATGCTCCGAAGATTTATGGTCTAGACGATATCAACACTGGGGAAACTGTTTACGTTACGGAAGGACCTTTTGACTCCACATTCATTTCTAATTCAATCGCAATGTGTGGAGCGGATGGTGATGTCAACAAATGGGGAATCACTAACCCTGTTTGGATCTATGACAATGAACCAAGGAACAGACAAATAGTTGAAAGACTTGCCACCACTATCAGTAGAGGTGACAGGGTGGTTATATTCCCTAAAAATATTCTTGAAAAGGACATAAACGACATGTATCTTAGTGGACAAAATGTGCAAAGGGTGGTAGAATCAAATATCTACCAAGGTTTAGAAGCCAAATTAAAATTAAACGACTGGAAACGAGTATGAGCAATGGTATTAAGGTAGTCAAGAGGAAGGGTCACATTGAACCTCTTGACTTAGAGAAGATGCACAAGATGGTTGAACTAGCATGTGACGGTCTTGCAGGGGTCTCTGCGAGTCAAGTAGAGATACAATCAGGTATACAGTTCTATGATGGTATGTCTACCGCTGATATTCAAGGAATCTTAGTCAAGTCAGCAAGTGATCTAATAGATTTAGATGCACCAAACTATCAATATGTTGCTGCTAGACTTCTTCTCTTTGGACTTAGAAAGAATCTTTATGGTAGAATTCATGAACTCCCTACATTGATAGATCAAATCACACGAGGAGTCGATAAGGGAATATATGATGCGGATATACTGAAAAAATATTCTAAGTCAGAGATCGAATCATTAAATAAGCTCATAGATCACGATAGAGACTATATGTTTACCTATGCTGGTCTAAGACAAGTTGTTGATAAGTACTTAGTACAGGACAGAAGCACTGGTGAAGTCTACGAGACTCCTCAGTTTATGTACTTACTTATCGCTATGACTATCTTTGCGGAGTATCCCGAAGAGAGTAGACTAGATTACGTTACACGTTACTACAATGCCATTTCCAGACATAAAATCAACATCCCAACCCCAATCATGGGAGGTGTTAGAACGCCTATTCGGCAGTTTGCGTCTTGCGTTTTGGTTGATATTGACGACACCTTGGATAGTATTTTTACTAGTGATATGGCCATTGGTCGTTACGTCGCACAGAGGGCTGGGATCGGTATTAACGCAGGCAGAATCCGTGGGATCAACAGTAAAATCAGGGGTGGAGAAGTTCAACACACAGGTGTTGTACCGTTCCTCAAAAAGTTTGAAGCAACTGTCAGATGCTGCACTCAAAATGGCATTAGAGGTGGATCAGCGACTGTCCACTTCCCCATCTGGCACCAAGAAATAGAGGACATCTTAGTATTAAAGAACAACAAAGGAACGGAGGACAATCGTGTCAGAAAACTTGACTACTCAATCCAAATCTCGAAACTCTTTTACGAAAGGTTTATCGAAGATAAGGAAATCACGCTTTTTTCTCCCCATAGTTGTCCTAACTTGTTTGAGAGTTTTGGGACCCCTGAGTTTGATGAGTTATATTGCCGTTACGAACTGGATGAATCAATCCCCAAGCGAACAGTTGGAGCTCAAGAACTAATCATGAACCTCCTTAAGGAGAGGGCAGAGACAGGTCGTATCTATATCATGAATATTGACCACTGTAATGAACATTCTTCCTTCAAGGACAAGGTAAGTATGAGTAACCTCTGTCAAGAGATCACTCTACCCACAGAACCTATCAATCATATTGATGCAATAGACGGTGAGATTGCACTCTGTATCCTATCTGCCATCAACGTAGGTAAGATCACTAGATTAGAAGAGTTAGAAGAACTCTGTGACCTCTCTGTGAGATCTCTAGAAGAGTTGATTGACTATCAGGACTATCCAGTGAAAGCGGCAGAACTTGCCACATTGAGTCGTAGATCCCTTGGAATAGGTTTCATTGGTCTTGCACATTATCTTGCTAAGAATGGACATAAGTACGACTCACAAGGTGCCTGGGACGCAGTACATAAAATTACTGAATCATTCCAATACTACTTGTTGAAATCATCCAATCAACTTGCAAGAGAAAAAGGTCCTTGTACTGATTTCTGTTCTACAAAATACTCTGATGGAATACTTCCAATTGATACATATAAGAGCGACGTAGATGAAATTACACAGGTAGGTTTATCACATGATTGGGAATCTCTTAGAGCATCTATCTTGGAACACGGTCTCAGGCACTCAACATTGTCCGCACAGATGCCATCAGAGAGTAGTTCCGTTGTGTCAAACGCAACCAACGGTATCGAACCACCTAGAGACTACCTGTCCATTAAGAAGTCAAAGAAAGGACCTCTTAAGCAAGTGGTTCCGTCTTATGGACATCTAAAGAATAATTATACCCTCCTCTGGGAAATGCAGGGTAATGCTGGATATATCAAAGTAGTTGCAGTGATGCAGAAGTTCTTTGATCAAGCCATCAGTGGTAACTGGAGTTACAATCCCACACAGTATCCTGATAACGAAGTGCCTATATCAGTGATGGCACAGGATCTTTTAGCCACATACAAATATGGTTGGAAGACCTCTTATTACCAGAATACTTATGATATGAAATCTGATGACGTTGATGATGTAGAAGAAGTGAAACCACAACTAGAAAAACTATTCACAGAACTATCAGAGGAGCAAGAGTGTGACAGTTGCACCATCTAAACCTGACGGCATGACCGTCTTTAATTCAGAAGAAGTCGATACCAAGAAACAACCAATGTTTTTTGGTAAACCTTTGGGTGTACAGAGGTACGATTCCTTTAAATACCCTGTCTTTGACAGACTTACTACTCAAATGCTAGGGTATTTTTGGAGACCAGAGGAGGTTTCCTTACAGAAAGATAGAGCAGACTATCAATCTTTACGTCCAGAACAGAAACACATCTTCACATCAAATCTAAAATACCAAATTCTTTTAGATTCTGTGCAAGGTCGTGGGCCTGGAATGGCTTTCGCACCTTATTGTTCCTTACCAGAACTAGAAGGTGCTATGAATGTATGGCAGTTTATGGAGATGATACACTCCAAATCCTATACATACATTATCAAGAATGTGTATCCCGACCCATCCGAAGTATTCGATACCATTCTCAATGATGAAAGAATTTTAGACCGAGCAACTTCAGTAACTCGGGCATACGATGAATTTATAAATGAGGCCCATCAATGGGATCAAAGTAATCTGTGGAAAGACGGATGGGAAAACTCACAAGCAAAGGATTTCGCATTACATGAACTCAAAAGAAAACTCTACAGAGCGGTTGCAAATGTTAACATACTTGAAGGAATTAGGTTCTATGTCTCCTTCGCTTGCTCGTTTGCATTTGGAGAGCTTAAACTTATGGAAGGATCAGCAAAAATTATATCCCTCATCAGTAGGGATGAAAACCAGCATCTAGTTCTCACACAAAACATAATGAAGAACTGGATGAATGGCGACGATCCAGAGATGCAACAAATAGCAGAAGAAGAAAAAGATAATGTTATTAATATGTTTAAGAACGCAGTGAAAGAAGAGAAAGAATGGGCTGAATACCTATTCAGTGGTGGTTCTATGATCGGTTTGAATGATAAGTTACTCAATCAATATGTTGAGTGGATTGCTAACAAGAGAATGAAAGCTCTTGGACTTGATCCTATCTACGATCAACCATTAAGAAACAATCCTCTGCCTTGGACACAACATTGGATCTCATCTAAGGGATTACAAGTTGCACCACAAGAGACAGAAGTAGAGTCTTATGTGGTTGGTGGTATCAAACAAGATATCAAGAAGAATCAGTTCAGCGGATTTAAACTATAGTCTAAATAGCTAAAAAAGTAGTAGTCTTTTAGAGAATGGCTAAGAAAATAATTGGTGTCGGTTCCTCCAGTAATGATGGAACTGGCGATACCCTGCGACAGGGAGCTGTTAAGGTCAATCAAAACTTCGATGAGGTATACACCGTGTTTGGTGATGCCAGTAATCTTGTAAGTTATGCAAAGACCGCTGGTATTGCTAGCGATTCTCAAAGATTAAATGGACAGGATGCCTCCTACTACACAAGTTTAAGCAACTTATCATCTGGTAAGTTGACCAATGAAAGAATCGCAGACAGTCTTAATAAACCAACTGGTATTGCGACATTTGGTGCCTTCTTTGGTAACTTAACTGGTGATGTAACAGGTGATCTCACAGGTGCTGCAAGCACATCACAATTTACATACTCGGCCTATGGACTATCTGGCAAACCAGATATATTCGTAGGTCTTTGTAGTGCTAATACACTATCAGGTCCTCTAATTGGTAATGCAGATACGGCTACACTATCTGCAACTGCAACTTATGCTTTCAAGTCTGGTCTATCCACAGACTCAGAGAGGTCAGTCTACTCACAACTTGCTGGTGTATCTACTGTATCTGGTTATGCAACCACTGCTGGTATATCTACCGTTGCAGTTAACGCTCAAGGATTAACTGGAACACCTAACGTGGTTGTTGGAGTTGCAACTGCAACTAGGTTTGTAGGTGATGGATCACTGATAACAAACGTTGTTGCTTCATCTACTGGTATCATCATTAGAGATGATGGTGTATCTGTTGGTGTTGCTGCATCACTTGACTTTGGATTTGGTGCAACAGTATCCCCATCATCGGCTGGAATCGCAACGGTTACAGTAGATGTGCCTGGTATTAATACAACCACTACTTCACAATTCAATCAATTACAAATCTCTGGTATCTCAACCTTTGCTAGTGATATAGAGGTGACATCAGACATAAAAGCGAACGGAAATATTACAGGTGATGGTAACACAGTCATATCTGGTATCACATCTGCCTATATCACTGATGTACATGGTGCATTGACAGGTAATGCAGACACAGCTACAAGTGCCGTGACTGTAACTCAGGCTGCACAACCAGTTATAACATCAGTAGGAACTCTAACATCACTCGATGTATCTGGTAATGTATCCATTGGTGGAACATTGACATATGAAGATGTAACTAACGTAGATTCGGTTGGACTTATCACTGCACGATTAGGTATAGTTGCAAGTGGTGTAGTTACTGCCACAGGATTTGATGGACCTCTGACTGGTACTGCAACTACTGCCTCAAATGCAAATCTAATTGCAGTTTCAGATGAATCTTCGGATACAACATGTAGTGTATTATTTTCTCCTAATACTACAGGATATCAGCCTGCAAGAACTGGTACTAATTTAACATTTAATTCTGTTTCTGGTACACTAGAATCCACAAATATATCTGTTGCAAGCACTGTCACTGCCACAACATTCTCAGGAGGAGGAACTATACCTATAGGTGGTATTATTATGTGGAGTGGTTCTGGTACAGCTCCTACTGGATGGGCTCTATGTGACGGTAACAATGGAACACCAGACTTATCGAACAAGTTTATCATTGGTGCAACTTCTCACGCTGGTAGTACATGGTATACTGACATCACTGGTGCTGATACATCTACAGGTGGACAGAAAGATGGAACACTCGGAGCACATAGTCATACCATAAACAACCATACTCACTCCTTCTCTGATAGTTTCAGTGGAACGACTGGTAATGACACTCATAATCACTCGGTTAGTGGAACAACTGGTAATGACACACATAACCACACGATTCAATCAGCTACTGGACTAGGTGGAGGTAGCCGAGTTGCATCACAGAACTCAACAGGAAATACTGCTGTAACATCTAGTGATACACACAACCACTCATGGAGTGGAAATACAAGTAATGATACTCATAATCACTCATTCTCTGGTAGTGTGAGTGGAAACACAGGCAACCCAAGTGACAGATCTACTAACAGTCAGGGTGTAACATTAACAAACAAAAACTTACCTCCATACTTCGCTCTTGCATTTATTATGCGTATTAGTTAGAATAGACATATATAATAGGATCATAATATTTTACTATGGCAGAACCAAAAACTCCTCCTAAGAAAGAGGAGAAACCAAAAGGTTTTCTAGGTAAGTTAAAAGAAGCGGCAGAAGACAAAGAAGAACAGATGATGATCCTGAGTACATTTGTACGGCTAGGTATCTTGGTCTGGAGTGGTGCGATATTGACACTCGCATACGTTGAGTTGCCACCAGCTCTTAAAATACCTAAACAGGATCTTGATCCGACCTTCATAGCATCAGTATTCACAGGAGTTTTGGCGACATTTGGCGTTCAAGCTGGTAAGAAAGGTGGTGCTGCAAGTAGTGGAGGTGCGAACATCTCCAAGAAAGACATGGAGTTTCTTATTCAGAAAGCATCAGAAACTGCCCCTGCTCAAACCATTAGGATAGAGTCAGGCCCTGTCAAAATTGTCCCTGATACAAAATAATCATGTTACAAAAAATCGTAAATGGAATCGCTATTGCAAGTGGTGTTATCTCTCTCACCGTCGTTGGTCTTGGCGGGTATGTATATATTCGTAAGGATGCGATTATCGAGAACGTCAAAGGCAAAGTGATGGAATCAGTCACTGAGAAACTAGGAAGCCTTGGAAGTTTGGGTGGAGGTAGTCTAGGTTTACCATCACCTTCTACTCCAACACCTACAGATCCAATGTCATCTGTACCACTACCTTTCTAATGCTTAGGGTATGTAATGAGTGTGGTGCTACTTGGATTGATGGTCAATTATATTGGCGTGAATCTGGAAAAGAAGCCTGCCCTCATGACCTAGCAGGGTTAGTGTGTAATGTGATCGAAAATCCTGATTGTGCCAACCCATGTTTGGGTTCTACTAGTGGTGCAACATGGCAACATTATCAGAACGAACTTGAAAGATACAAGGATGATGAGTAATGGACATTCAAAAAATTCTTAGTTATGGAAGTGCTGCGGCAGTTGTAGGAACTGGTGCAGTGGTTGGTGGTGGTGCAGTGGTTGATAATCTTACTGATGGTCCTGCAAAGAGACAGGAAGTACAACTAGAACAAATAAAAGAAGTAGTTGCAGAAGAAGTATATAATCAATTAAAGACCGCATGGCCACAAACATCTGGCCCTGTAAAGGGTTTGAAGGTGCCCAATGCCACCAAATAATATACCACAGATATATGTTAACAGTAATGGTGGACTGAGATATCTTAGTCCGATAGAAACTGGTACAGTGAGTATTGCAAATATAACTCCACCGTGGATCGTTAATCCCCCACAGGCAATGCCTTGGACACCTCCTGTCACAGTAAACATAGGAGTTCCTGTTGTAGAGATGCCAGGATGTGTCAAGATACACAAGGAGAACGCAAAGAATCCAAGTAATAAAAGTAGCACTCTAGTAAATGATGACCCTAATCAGAATGTTGTTTTGTGTGATGGTGGTATGCCATACTATGACCCACCCGATTATCGTGCTAACGAGCTTACTTGGCAGACTGTTTATGGGGAACCAGAAGAACAGGTTAGTGGTGTAGACACAGGAGACCCCTTAGGCCCTCCTGAAGCAGACGTTCAACCACCTGAAACTCCAAAGGAAGATAAAGAAGTTCCTTGCCCAGGCCCTGCAAACCTAAGAGTTGGTGACATAACTCAGGCTGGTGATGAAAGAGTTACTGGTCATCAGTTAATACAAGATCCTAATAACCCTAAAGCACAAATTTGTGAGACAATATATGAACCTACTACTGCTGTTGAGAAATTTCTGCCTTCTGTAAATCAGACCACTACTACAGTCGCAATCGCAGTTGTGGCTACGGCTGGTGCAGCTGCAACACCATTATTACTGAGAGTTTTTAAACCAATAATTACGAAGATTTATAAAACAATACAGAAAAAACTCGGTAAAAAAGAGGCAAGACTATCTCGTAACGACATCATAGCAAATGAGTATCGTGCAAAGAAAGGTTTACCTCCTATTAAAGTTAAGGGATCGAAATAGTTTTTAAACTAGAAGCATCTCCATTAGGTTGTGGATTGTTTCTATTACTTGGTGGTACGAATGTTGGTTGAGGAGTTGAGTGTTCGTGAGGAAGTAACTTACCGCCTGGGTTTGTAACTACGATGTCGGCACATATAGAGTAGTAAGGTGACTTAGGATGGAACATAATGCCAGCCTTCATTAGTTCGCCACAGTTTTTAAGACGAGCCAATTCAAAGTCTAATCTCTTGTTGGCCACAAGTTGTGTCTGCATGGCATTCTGTGCATCTGCTGCCTCATGACATTGTTTCTGTAATTTCTTATTCAATGGTATAGAGATAGTAGCAGATAAACCTAAGTTCAAACTTTGATTGGCATGGTAGTCAGTCCGAACAGGTTTGTTCCATATGACACTGCCTGGATTATCTGGTTTCCCATCAGGACCATCTACATCTACAACTATATCCATATCTTCACCATCAGGAAACCATCTGCTTCCATCTGTTTTAGTCCTTGTGTCATACCATGACTCCCACGGATAGTTTTTCACCGTGATAGTCTGTTGTGTAGTACGACCAGTGAAGTCGGTCATATCATATTGTGGTTCGTTATAAAAATCTATCCAAGGATCTTTCCTTGAATCTGCGAATTGTAAGTACGGTGTTATGTTCATGGTAGCACCTTGACATTGCACACCACCACCATAAGTATTAGTTATATACGGTCCCTGTAAAACTTGTATAGCTTGATTCGTAACCGAGCCAGAACTATTTGCTATTGGATTTGCTGTTGCACTCACACCCCCTACATTCTCCGCCAGTGTGGCAGGGACAATCGCAAGGTTGGATAGTAAACATAACGCTA
>VMHT01177957.1_pt1 | contig 11705 bp, 3 predicted proteins | sample 4693611 | NCBI WGS metagenome assembly VMHT01 (sample SAMN12280063, study PRJNA550983) | marine metagenome | isolation source: seawater sampled from same location over 5 years 0.02-0.2 micron viral filtrate | place: USA: collected off the coast of southern California halfway between the port... ...
ACACCTTCAGGACCTGTAGCATCTGTAGACTTGTCAGACTGCAACTCATCAATCAACAAAGTTTTCTTATTAGACGAATTAACATCCTCAATATCTGCAAGTCTAATATGAAGCAATTGGTTTTTAAGTGTAGGGTGGTGTGCTTCGTTCTCATAATCCTTAGAAACTTTTTTAAATTTATCTTTAAGTCCAAGAACTAATTCACGATAGTTTTCAGTCATTTCCCCTTCAAAAGAAAATAATTTATGGGAAGGTTGAGTAATGAAATCGGAGCCTTTGTCTTTGTTAAACTCCTCATACCGTCCATCAAACCACTTAGTCCACTCTGCAGAGTCAGCTAAGTCGTCAGCCAGTTCAACTTCATGAGGATGATTATCTTCTAACCAGTTCCAAAAGTCTTCGTCTGGATTAGTAAAGTCATCATCTAAGTCATCTATTGGTAAATCATATTCGTCTACGTTTTCTTTTCTGTCTACGTGACGACCTCTATAGACTTCAAAATCAAACTCAGCATCTTGGAAGTGTCTAACCACTTCTTCTTTAGTTACAGGTTTATTGTTGCCAAACTTTTCAATAGCTCCTGTCCACTCTAGTTCTTCTTCAGTTACGGCATTATCCTTTTTAAGTTTATTAATAAACGACTGACCTGCTTTAGGTTTAGAGCCTTCAAGTTTTAACGCAGCTTTATGCGCTGCACTAAAGAACCCTGAAGATAATTTAGGAGCTAATATTTTTGCTATGCCACCAATTACAAAAGCTTGACGTGGGTCATCAGTATCAAATTTAGCAGAGCCAGTAAGTTTAAACTGGTTAGGTTCAAATAGAATGTAAGAAAAAGGAGACTCCCCTTTAAAGCTAGGCTCTGCTTCATTTAAATATTTGATAGCATCAAATCCTAAACTTTTTAAAGCATTTCTAAAGTCTGTGTTTAACTCATATAGCATTAAATCAGTCCGTATTCTATCTAAAACAGAAACATTTTTTATAGGCGCTAAGTTTAAATCTACTGCACGTTTTTCTAAATCTATAATTGTACCAACAAAATCTTTAGTTATTTTAACATTTTGATTTTTTATAGTATTAAACAATTCTTCTGTGCCACCAACAGTCCCTAGTATTTTCTCAGCTCCCCAGTCACGAGCCACGTTCTCACTATTTTTATAAACAAGAGGATTTTTAACTTTAATGTAGCCTACTTGAGTTTTACCAGTTTTAAATTCAAACTTTTCACCGTGTCTAGACTTTCCTAACTCTAATAAAGATTCAAATTCTTTTTCATAGTCTTTATTATCAGGGTTTCTTTTTAGGAAGTTTTCGTATTTATCTTCAACAATGTTTTTATCTTTATACACTTGATAAAGTTTAGACCTCAAGCTAACATTTTGAGAAGCGCCCATGCTTCCTGCATGAGTACCTGTTTCCCTAGCAAAAGCAAATGAAACATTATATTCACTATCAACAAAAGAGTCTATGTATCTGTGAACAGGTTCTTTTTCAACTGAGTTTGCAACATAAGACTTTTGAAAATCTATATTAGTGCCTGCAGCTACGTCTTCAACTTCATCACTAGATAATTTAGGAGCTTTAAATTTATCAAAATCTATGGCACCTTCAGCAGTTAGCTTTATTAAAATATCATCAGAGATTTTAGGAGCGCCTTCGATTGATACGATAGGATAACTGTCTTTAATATACTGAGATAAGAAGTCTTTAGTTAAGTCTAAATTTTTCTTATTAAACTTAGATGAAGCAGCTTTACTCCTATCCTCGGGGGTTAGGTTTATTTTTAACTTGCTATAAGCATTTTTTATATTGTTTAAATTACTAGCTACTGTGTTTCGAATTGCTTCACTTGAGCCTACAGAATCTTGAAGCTCTTCAATTGTTTGCAATGATAATTTATAATCATCATCAAAGCCCATTGATGTTCTAGCCTCATTCCAATTTATTTGAGATTCTTTTTCCGTCTCGCTAAGCATGGCTTTTTTCCAAGCGGGGTTGTCTTCAAGCTCTTTAATTGGCTTATATTCTTTTTTAAACTCAACTATAACAGCTGCGTCTGCGAAGTCTTCTAAGTCATAATCAGAAGAAGAAGAGCCTTCTGAGTTTCTAATTAAGTTTAAATCGCCTTCAAGGTCTTGCGAAGTTTTATTAATAACTTTAGAATCTATTAGTCCTTCAGTTACTTTTTGAATAATCTCTCCTCTTGAAATAACTTTATTTTCACCTGATTTAGCAATAGATTTAACAGCTAATTTAGACAAAACAGAAACAGGCCCACCTAAAACATATCCCGGAAGTTTCGTTTCGTCATCAAAGTCAGGTATAAACTCACCAAAAATTTCTTTTTGTTTTTTCTTTAAACTTCTGCGATAGTGCGTTACATTCTCATCGCCTAAAATTTGTCTACCAAAATAACTTCCAGAAACTACAGGAACTTTGTTTCCTACAGTAGGTATGATACCTTGTTGAATTAAGCTTATTGAGTCTGAGGCTACAGGACCAAAAGGAAGTGTAGCATAAGCTAAGTTACTTCGACTATACTTTGCTGCCATGCGAGCACGTTGTAAGCTGTCAAGCAAGATGCCGTTACCGCCCCAACGAGCTACGGCTTCAGACATAATTTGACTGGTCTCTTTGCCTTTCTCGTTTTCTCCGCCTGTACGTGCATAGTTTGTCCATCGAGCCATCCCAGTCATAATAGTACCCGCAGCTAACAACTTTCCTGCATTACGCTTAGGGTTCTTTATAATTTGTTTAGCAGCGCCTTTAAGTACAGTATTAGTAAAAGCTACAGGATAGCTTAACAACTGAAACATTACGGAAGTTCTAGGGTTAGAGTAAAGCATAGGCTTCAAACCAGACATTGCAGTAGGCTGTAAAACTACAGAGTTTGTATAACGTGCAGCGCCTCCTAAGAAGTCTGACTTATAGAACTCATCATCTGTTTTAGCACCTGCTTTATACCAACTTACAGCCTTTTTATAATCAATACCTAACTCAGCCAACTCTCCTGCAAAGGTCTCCCCCGTTTTATCTAAAGGTTTTGAGCCATAACTTGCAAGTTTTGTAATGTTGTCGTTAATGAGGTGCTTACCACTAGAGAATGAAACACTTTGTACAAACTTTGTCCACTGGTCTAGCATGTTAAGTCTAAAGAACTTATTACTGGCTTGCTGTAAAGTTTCACTCACAAGCTCATCGCCTGCTAATCTATCTCCAACCTGTGCTAAAGCTTGGTCTACATGAATGCTAAAGCTACGCATTTCAGCTAGAGCTTCTTTTGCAGTTAAGCCGTGCTCTGTTTGCAGCTTAGTTTCTAAGTCTTTAGTAAGAGTTTTGTGTGATTTTTTTATTGCGTCCCCAAAACCTTTAGCAGAATTTACTACTCCGGCTTTGCCTAAGTTAATCATTACTTCTGTTAAACTAGATAAAGTTGCTAAGCCGAGTAAACCTACACGGTTAGCGAAACTATAACCATCAACTACATTTTGAACTTTTTTACCGTAACGCTGCATATCTTCTCCAGTAGCAGTACGATATAGTTTTTCTATTTGTAGTTGTATTTTGGGAGTAAACTTTTGACCTGCCTCCTCCATTTCTTCACGAATGCGGTTTACATAAAACCCTCTAAACTCATTTAAATTCTTAACACCTAATACACGATGTTTAGCTAAAGACTTACCTGCTTGATAAGTATATGCATGTAAAGTACCTAAAACATCGTTATTTAAAAACTCTTCAAAATCTGCATCGTTACCAATAGTATCAATTTTACGTTTAGCAGAAAAGAAGTAGCCACCACCTGTTCCTTGGTCTACTTGGTTTTCAACTTCAAGCATGTTTTCTACAGTTCTTGCAGCCTCTGATTTAGACATTCCTGCTTTTGTAACAAACAAATCTTTAAGTTTTGCCTGGTTATTTTCGACAGCACTTCTCTTCCACATACGAGGAACATAATTGTCTACCATCTTTGTAAACACACCTATGTCAAGAAGACTTACGCCCATTTCATTATAAAGACTTTTAATTTCTTTTGCTGCTGTGTCAATTGCCCTGTTAGCGTTGTCGTCAAAACCTGAGTGCTTAACTGATTTAGTGCTTCGTAAACTTAAACTTAAAGCAGCATTCATTTCTTCCGCAAGCTTAGTGTCGATTTCGCTTAAAGATAGCTCATCTACAATAGCTCTAAAACGCTCATTGTATTTACCAGTAATTTCACGTTGAACTTCTGCTAAGTCTTTTTCAACTAGTTTATCTTGAGTTTTATATTTAACACCAAACTCATGACTTAGTCTTTTCTGAAGCTGAGCCGCTGTTCCAGAAAACTTAGTAATAGGACTAAGGACACCCGCAGCCTTACCAAAAAAGTTACCGCTAATATCTGATGCAACTACATATAAGCCTTGAATTAACTTATTAGTTTTTCCGTCTACCGTATCTTCTGCATCTGCAGCAGCACGAATAATGCGTAGTATATCAGCACGTGTTTTTTCACCACCGCCTAAGTCCTCAGCAAACTTGTTAGCTACAACTATAACCTCTTTAGGTGTGATATCTTTTAAAGTTGTTGTAGTCCCTTCAAGAAGTTTTTGTACTTGACCTATTAGTTCTTCACCGGACGCAGGAATCCACTCTCCTTCTATGCCTTCATCAAAAACTTGTTTAGCTTCTCTAAGGCTTATTTCTTTAGGAACTCGTGTACCTTCTCTAAAGTAACTAGCAGCCATCTTGCCGCCTTGACCTAACAGTCCAAGACCTTTTACAGCTACAGGACCAAGAACTCCACCGGCTACTGTGCCAAAAGCCACTTCACCTAAGCTATAATCTTCTTCTTTTTTTATGTCTGCAGCAATATCTAATTCTTGTGCTAAGTGCGAAGCAGCTCCACCATAAGTTGAGCTTATCAACGCTGTAGCCTTTAAAGGGTTTTTAGTGCTTGCAGCCTTTGTAGCTTTTACAGCATTCATTAGTGCTTTAGTTGCTTGCGTCTGAGCAAGTTTTCTAGAAGCAACAGTCGCAGCTGAAGATATACCAAATGTAGAAACGCCAGAAAGTAATCCACCAATTGTAGCTAATCCTTCTGGACTAAATACTAAATCAGCACCATAATCTAAAACTCTGTCGAGCTGTTCTTTACCGCCTTTAACTTCAGCTTTGTCCCAACGAGACTTCATTATACGAAAAGATTCTTTTACTTTTTCAGGAGCATCTTCAAGAGCTTTAGCGGTTGCAAGTGGAGCACCTAATCTCATAGTTAGGTCTCGCATAAACTCAGCAGGGTCTGTTTCCTGACCAGTAGTTGCTTGGTCAAATAAGTAGTTACCCATGCCTTTTTCTTCGGTCAAGTATTCTGTAAGAGTTTCAAAACTTGATTGAACTAACTCATCTTTCTCCCAATCTGTAACTGTATATTCTTCGGGAGTCAAATAATTTTTAGCTTCACGCTCTTGTTTTTCTCTAGTAATATCCCCTAGTCCTTTAGAGAATGTATCCGAATCTGAACCGTCAAAAGAAAACGTATTTTTTATATTCGACATTAATTTATATTCCTTTTAAATTTATCGTGAAGAAAAGGGAGTAGCTGAGCTTAGCATTGAAGTGTTTCTTCTTTCTGCGGCTAGTCTTTTAGCTTCTTTTTCTTGCCTCTCTTTTTCCTCTTGCTGCTTTTGAGCTTGTATTTGCCTATTTCCCAGTTCTTCGTTATACGAATCAGACTGTAAAAGGGTTTGTACTGCAGATAACATTTTATCTTTACCGCCAAAATCGGAAGGGTTTAAATTGTTATCTACTGCATACTTAACAATGTTAACCATAGATTCAATTTTTTCTCCGTCAGCATACTCATTAAAATAATCTAGTTCTTCTAGTTTAGTATCTAAATTTGCTCGTGTAGTTAAGTCTAAACCATATAAAGTATTATACAGCTTAACTCCGTTAGACATAATCTTAGGTATTGTTTGAGAAGAAGCACTAATCTTTTTAGTTTCTAAAAGCTCAGCAGCAGCAATGGCTGTCTCAAAAGGGTTGTCTAAACCTACAGTTACGTTATTACCTACACCTTCATTTTCGTTAACGTCTTTCTTAATCATGTGTAGAGTAATCTCACGACCTACAGTAGGAGTTCCCCATCCTTGATATGGTGCAGCTTGTCCGCCCATTTGTATAGAACGAGATAAGTCTTCGCTCATTGATTCAAGCATGTCTCCATAGTTTGATGCAGTAGACTTTACTCCTGCTTCTTTCAAATAGTCTGTTTGAGCACTTTGAAGAGTTTCAGTTTCTTCTGATGATAGTCTACGTAAAGCGGCTGAGCCCGCTTCAAAGTCTTTAAGAAGTGAAGCTCCAGTTAAAAAGTCTATTTCCCCTTGCGTTTGTTCTGCACTCTTAGATACATATCCTTGTGCAGTAATATGCACGATAGTACGGCTAGCAATAGTCCCGTCTGAATTATAACTAGTCTTTTCTCGAACAGGAACTTTACGTGTTATCCCTACAGAATTAGTTATTTCCATCTCAAAACGCTCACCAAAATCTGGAGCAGGGCCAGACAACCCAAAGTCTTTTACTTCATTAGCTACGTAAGCTGCAAGCTCAGTATCTCTAGTTTTGCGATAGACTTCTTGATAAGTTTGCAAGCCTTTTGATTCTACTGTTTTACCATCCTTATCTACACGAGTGCCTGACTTAGTTCCTAAGCTAGAAAGTATTTCTTGATTAGCTTTATGTAAGTCTTTATTTACATTTCCAGTAAGCGCAGAAACTCCCGGAATTTTTTTAATTAGCTGTGTTAAGCTAGAACCAATAGTTCCATCGCCTTGCATAGTTCGTAGGTTTTTATAATATCTTTCCTTATCACCTGATGCCATAAACTGCTTATGTGCCCGTACTCTAGATTCAAAAGATTCTTTATACTTGTCAAAGTATCCATTAGTCAAAGTATTTTGAAGTGAGTTAAACTGAGACTTATTATATGTTCCCGGCTCATATGTATTGTGTAACTGAGAACCTATTAAGCCTTGAAGTTCATTTTTAAGGTAAGCATCCTGACCACCTGCATAGTCTTTAGCTTCTTGGTACTTAGCTGCAAAATCATTAGCTTCATTATATACAGAATCTATTTTAAGTTTATTAGCCATCATCTCTTCGTTATTCATCATCTTTTGATGACGTTGCATCAAGAGGTCTTCTGCAACATTAAAAGCTACTTTAAGTCCTACCTGTTTCCACTGGTCTCTTTTAGCACGTTTCTCGGCTCGTTTTTGAGCTTCTTTATTTCTTTCACGAATATCCGAAAGTAAGCTTTGTCCAAATTCAGATGCTTTCATATTTACTGTCCTTCAGTTGGGGCCATCAGGCTAGGTTGCTGTGTAGGTTCTTGTGACGGTACAGGCGCAGGAGCTTCTAATAAACTTGGAAGCTCTGGAAGCTCTGTCATGTCATTAAGTTGAGAAGGAGTTAATAAACCCTCTGGAACTTTATTAGGTCCGGCAGCTTCTCTAAGTTTATTTAGTTTTTCTTCTTGCATAGAAACTCCAAAAACCTCACCTTCTTCTTCTTCGCCATCAATTTCTATATCAAGGTCTAAACGCTCTGCTAGTGCAATAATCATGTAGGCAGTAGGCTCAATAAGCATTAGCATTAAATCAGGATTAAATGTACCTTTTTGAAACTCATCAAAAAGCAGTATTTGCACTACAGGCAAAACCGCAACTCCTTGTGATATGCCAGTCATTAAACTTTCATATAATGCATCATCAGTAATCTTGTCCCACATAAACTGAGTAGCTTCATGGACGTTCGTAAACTTAGGCGGCTGCTCATAAGGAGCAGGATTGTCAGGGTCATTAGTTAAAGACTGTCCCGGAATTGGTCTGTCCATCTTAGACATTTCAGCCATGTAAGTTTGTTCATCCATAACGTGCTCCTAATTCTTGTTGATATGTGTTTGCTGGACTGCCCCAAGGGTTTGACATGCTATATCCTGTTGGGTTTACAGACATTTGATACGCCCTATCGTTTATTTCTGGAGAAGCATACTGGTTCATAAATGGAGTGTCTGCCATTTGAGGAACTACAGTGCTTCCTTCATAAGTTACATTTTGTACAGGGCTATCTACTAATCCTGATTCGACTAAGACTTTATTCTGTAAGCCTTTTTGTACAGTCTTATCAAGACCATCTACAAACTTTCCGGGAGCTTCGATGATTTTTCCGGGAATAGATTTTACAGCATCCATAGTGCTTGTGCCTAGTTTAGATAAGAAGCTTGGGTCTTCAGCTACCTTAGCTGTTACTCCTTCTCCAATTACAGACTGTTGAGCACCAGTAATTACATTATCAGGCGCTAAAACGGATGGTGAAGCAGATGACTGTAATCCATTTTGAGGTTCAAGAAGTGATGTAATAGGTTTTGACGGAGAAGTTAAAGTTTTCTCAGGACCTAGAGTATCAACTAAAGATTCCGTTTTAAGTGTAGCATCTGAAACACTTACGGACTTAGCTGCCTCAGTACCAATAGTTGACGTTACCTTAGAGGTTACTGCAGCGGGTGGTGGAGTATAGCCAATAGCTTTGTTAAAGTCTGTAAGGAGAGCTGACCCATCAGCCACAACTTTTTGAGATACTTTGCCCCAAGCACTACTATCACCGCCTTGGAAGAATGTATCTGAGGCGTTACTTAGGCTTGGCATTAGTTTTTGCATTCCCGGAATCTTTTTAAGTGCAGTACCTGCAAATTCTTTTACAAAACTTCCAACAGCACCTGTAACAGTTTTAAATGCCGAATGTCCCACTTTCGCAAAGTTACCTGCGGCTTTTAATACATGGCCAGCACCACGAATAATAGCACTACTACTGCCTAACATTCCTGTACCGGCTGTTAAAGTCCCTGTCGTACCTGCGGTTGTAAACACAGCAGACTTACCAACAAGGGCATTAAAGCCTGTCCCAAGCCCCTTCATTAGCGCACCTCCTATTGCCGGAAGCACAAACATCATAGCAATCTGTCCGACAATTCCAAGTTTACCTACAAACTTTCCGACCTTTTTAAATGCAGACTTAATTCCTTTGCCGATTTTCTTTACGACTTTTTTAAGACCTTTTGCTATTTTACTTAAAAATCCCATTTTAAATTTTCCTCTAATTAAATTTAATTTTTTTAATCTTTTGGTTTGTCAAGCGCAGTGTTTGCTATTGTTAAAAGTTTACCTACATCTCCACCAGAGGCTTTAACTACCTCTTCGTTTGAAATAGCTGTAGCAACTAACTGACTTTTTCTTTGCTCATCGTTTTCATAAGCTTGACGAATGTAAGCAGCATCATCACGCATCTGTTGCCACATCTGAGTCTGTTCTTGGGAACTCATGTTGTAAGCAATCTGCACGTTCTGACCATTAGCTGCATTCTGGGCTGCGGTATTGGCTAGGTTTGCCTGCCGCCTCCAAGCTACGTTTGACTGCTGTATAGCTTGAGCGTTTGCTGCATTCCATTGGTCACGTTGAAAATCTTGTTGAGCGTTAAACTTAGTTACATCAGCCATAAGCTGAGCATTTAATCTTTCTACCTCTAATGCATTACCCGCTTTCTGAGCAGAGCGTTTGTTTTTTTCTACAGCATTAAACTGCTCCCTAGCTGCTTGAGCAGTAGAATTAAACTGTTCAATTTGAGAGCCTAGTGTCGCCATAAACTGCTCTGTTTGAGCTTCAGATTTAGCATTAAATTGCTTGGCTGCATTCTGCTGTGACTGATTGCTTAACAATCTTTGTTGATTCAGTTGAGCTTTTGTTATGTTAGCTTGTTGCTGATTATTTAAGTTAGTCATATCCATTTGAAGAAATGATTGAGCATTTGTAATTGCTAACTTAGTTCTTTGGTCTGCGTTTGCTATATCCATATTAGCCATTGCTGTTGCATTTTGAAGCATTGTTTGCTGCTCAGCATTAAACTCAGTTTGAACCATAGTTTGCATAAACTTACTATTAGCTAATGTTACTTGTTGGTCTGCATCAAACTTAGTTAAATCAATTCTAGCTACTGTTTGAGCATTTTCTACTGCACGTTGTTGGTCAACATTTAACTGAGCAACATTCATTTGACTTGCAATTTGCGCCTGAGTAATATTAGTCTGCATCCGTGTATTAAGATTAGCTAATTCAGTTTGTTGTGCAGCAGTCAAGTTATCTGAGCTTGCAGAATTTAAAGCACTTAAATTAGCTATACGCATCTGTTGGTCGTTGCTCATGTTAGCCAAGTCCATCTGCTGTTTAAGCTCTGCATTTTTAGCTAGAAAATCTGAAGCAATCTGTTTGTCCTGAGATGTAGCTGCTTGAATCGCTTGAGCATTGCTTTGAGCTAAAGGTATTGCACTTTGAATTACAGCGTTAAACAGTGCGTCCCTACCTACAGAAGAACGTGACATACCACGAGCAGCAAGCTTACCCTCAACCAAAGCTAAGGCGGGTCTAGCCCAAGCAGGGATATCTCCATCCTCCATTCCCGCTAGTAGTGACTCCATTTGAACGTCTACAAGTGCTTCTTGAGGTAATCCAGATAGTGTAGTTCGTACATCTTCTGGCATATCTTCCATTTGGTCTGCGACAAGTTCTGGATTATCTGCAAGCTGTTTAGCAATTTCATCGTCTTTTAAGCCTTGAGATTTAAGCTTTTTAATTGCTTTGTCTTTTGCTTTAATCCCTTGGATTGCACGTTGTTGCGACTGATTATAGTCGTACATGCTCATAATTTCAGCTGCTTCACCTTCAGGTGTAGGAGTTCCAAGAATTGCCTCTCGTCTAAATGTTTCGGCTTCTTCTGTTTCTTCTACTTGAGCTACTTCACCAGTAACCTTTCCTACTTCAGATTCTGCGCTTTTATCAAACTCTGCGGCTTCTGCCATAGCTGCTTGTTCTGCTTCTGTATCTCTTTCTGCAGTCACTGCACGTTCAGTTAAAGTAGCTGCGTCAGCTTCAGCAATAGCTTTATCTGACACTGTTCCTTTTGCTGCAGTTACTGCCTGTTGAGTATCTAGTGTTTTAGCATCATAACTTGCCGCCTCTAATTCTTCAGGGGCTGCTACTTTTGTAATTGCGCTTTGTTCTTTTAAAGCATCCATTGTAGGAGCAACAACTTTTTCAACTGTTATGTCTTCTGGACTGTCTAGTTTTGTAATATCTTCTTCCGCAGTATAAGTGCCCTCGGTGTCTACTAGTGCCGGAGCTACTTTAGATACTACAGCCTCAGGAGCTGTATAAGCTAATTCTGTGGGAGCTCCGCCTTCAGGGGCTAAGCTAGTTACCGAGCCTGCTTGAGAGGCTGATTCAGTAATCCCGCCGGCAGAGCCTGTAGATGTGTCTTCAGTTTTTTTAGGCATTGTTTCTCCTTCGGGGAAGTCGGGGAAGTTCTGTTCTGGATACCCTATTAAGGTAAAGTCAGGTTCATCACTTTCAGGTGTTGTTCCATTTCCAGTAGGAGGTGTTTCTCCTCCAGAAGGTGCACCGGCAGTCTGTTCTGGAAGTCCGGTCATCGGGTTAGTTTTAGGTGGTGTAGCAGGTGTAAACGAAGCTGCTCCATTTTTAGCCGCTTCAAATGCTGCAGCTTCAGCTTCTTTAGCAGCTTTAAAGTCTGCTGCTTTTTTTGCTTTAGCTGCTTCTGCTGCCGCTTTACGGTCTGCTACTTCTTTATCACGAACTACTTTTTGAGCTGCT
>VMHT01006354.1_pt1 | contig 11703 bp, 9 predicted proteins | sample 4693611 | NCBI WGS metagenome assembly VMHT01 (sample SAMN12280063, study PRJNA550983) | marine metagenome | isolation source: seawater sampled from same location over 5 years 0.02-0.2 micron viral filtrate | place: USA: collected off the coast of southern California halfway between the port... ...
CATTCGTTTTTCTTATCTTCATCAGCGATCACTAGGAAAATATCGTCTCTGTCCCAATTTACCGTTGCTTCTGCTGAAAGTAGGAGAGGAATTGGATTGCCTCGGAGAGGTTCAGGGCCAAAAAATATGGTGCCCTGTGTAAATGATGGAGGCGACATTGGGGCTTCACGAGAGACGGGTTCAAGCGTAATACCAATAGTTCCCACAATCAAAAGTAGAGTAGATATTGCTGTAATAGCGTAACCAACTTTCCTAAATGAACGCCGCCTAATCCTCTTCTCTTGCATTTCATTGAGCAAATCATTGTATGCTCTACTCGATTTCTTTTCTTTGGGATTCATATTTACTGAGTCTCTAAGAAGTGAAGCAGCCTTACGATAATCGGATTTGGCATTTGTTTGTTGAGCGATTTTGTGAGTTGCCTTGCCTGCAAGTCGAAGTGTGGTTTGGTGAGACCCCTTTTCATCCAATTCTCGAAGGAGCAAAAGAGCATCTTCTGCTTTATCCTGGGCTATCAATTTCTCTACTCTTTTCCAAACCTTTCTCTGCTTGTCTGACTCTGACAAGGTGTCGTTTTTCTTGTCGGCCATGATAATGGCTAATACAATGACAGTTAATCCAATTGGTACGTTGTATCAGTATACTCAATAGGATGAATACGAAGGGTTTGTCCGATTACCCTTAGCAAACATATGAGAATACGAAGGGCTTGCAGTGGGTCGCTACTAACGCTACCGTTACAACCACTGGCGGTTGCACGGGAAAGCCCAGTGTATGCTCGATTTATCATAGACCAAGGGATTACTCATTTGTTTACACGGGTAAAAAAAGATTGAACTTTATCATAAAATTGCTCTTCAACATCAGCGATCTTCTTGACCTTCTCGTTCTCAGACGGTTTGTTTTCTTTCAAGATTGGAACCATGGAAGACCAAACGCCTTCGCCTTTGATTCGAGAATAAACAGCAGCGCCAATATGGGCCAATATGAGGACAGCGCTCGCCTGGGCGGCCAACGAATGGAGGCCAAGCGCAGCTTCCATCAACAACTCATCCTCGCTCTGGTATCCTTTCGTGTACAACGCAGCAATCAACAAACCGCTGAGTGGAAGTAAAATGAAGACCACGTACATTGCTTTGTGAAGTGAACGAGCCAAGTAATAATGGACGATATGGACCGGTTCTCGAGCCCCCAAAAAGGTCTTGAAGCGGCTCATGTAAGAATACCGTAAGATCACGATGACGAGGAAAACAGTGGCAAAGAGAATCTCGAACAGAAGGAGTCCATTGTCTTGAAGTTCATCCAATTCACCAATCTGTTTGGATAGCCCATAGAGATAGAGGACAATAAAACTCCAATGAATTGACCTTGCAAGCAAGGTGTGTGATGCTTGCACATTCGCTCGTTTCTAATACCTATCAAAAGGTTATTTGATGAATGAACAAGGTCGGTTGAGGATATTGCTCAATCTTCAGTGCTTGGATAAAGTGGAGGATAGACAAAGTTAGGATTCTTGTCTTCGTCCATTTGAACCACATAGACACCTGAGACCATTTCTGAGATGAACAAATATCCGCGTGGGTCGTATTGTAATCCCCAATCAAACGGAATCATACAAGAAGCCCAACAATCAGCCATGTCGTAGCCAAGGGTTCCCTTGGGGTCCTCCATCCAAGTTGGACCCGACGGTAGGAAGTAGCCCATGGTCTTCGTTTCAGACATTTGTGCGATGGCAGGATAGCCGATTTCTGGTGCCGGAACACCGTCAACCCACACGAGGTCTTGCCAAATGTCGCTGTGGTCGGTCACCCAGTTACCAGCGTGGTAATGCGTCCAGTAGACGTTCCGTTGGTACCGGTGTCACCGTTGTGAGGGCTGTAGATGTAACCTCCTGGAATGTAGTGGTGAGGGTGTTCAGTTCCATCAGGCAGAATGCTTGAACCTGGAAGCTTCCATTTGCTCATCAAGAACGGTTTTGCAGGGTCAGTGGTATCAATGGTCCAAATGTAACCTGTGTGGTTGGTGTTGGTCCCGTACTCTGGAGCAATCATGGTTAAGTGGCGCCAGTTGATTCCAAATTCGGCATCGTTTGGGCCTGTGCCACACTCGGCGTCCCATGTTTCCATTGGGTCAGTGTCCTTGGCTCCGTTGCAAAGCAGGTGGTCGTATGGCACCGCATAGTGAATCCAGCCGTTGCCGTTCAATGCACCGCTGCTACCGCCCCACTCTTCGGAAGACATGTTCGCATGTCCGCCACCATCAGGGCCGTACCAGCCATCGTCAGCGCTCGGGCATCCAAGCCATCGTCCAACCTCGTTGTCTTGAGGCCAAGTGATGCCTTCAGGGTCAGGAACTTCTGGCGGGTTTGTAACATCAACAATTCTTAGTCCAGCATCCCAGTAGGAAATGTAGAGGAGTTTTTGACCGGTAATTGGATGGATATGGAACACGTTATCGTGGTTGAAAATCGAGCCACCGCAGGTTGTTTCTGGTTCTGGAGTGTATCCTCCCCAGCGAAGGATTTGGCGGCTGTTGTTTTGCTCTTCGTCTGTTGCAGTTGGATCAATCCATGATTCAAAACCGAGCGGGACATAGAAGATTTGTGTGCCTTTGTAAAAGGTTCCAGAATCACCTTCGACCATTTCTGGATAGGGGTCTGCACCGTAAAGGAAGAGGTGGCAATCTTCAACCGCCCACAGAGGGTTTGCCGGCTCCCAATCGCAATCAACGTGCATGTCTTGGTTGTGGAAACCTGCGGGAGGGTTGTTCCACTCGGCGACCTTGATTGGTTCATTCTTGTTGACAACGGAAATAACATCGAGGCGGTTCGCACCGCTGTTGGCGTCATCATCATTTGGAATTGGGTCGAGATCGCTGTTTGTCAATTCGTGATTGACCAAAACCCAGTTGTTATCCGGTGTCACCTTGATGTCAATCATTCGACCAATTTCAGCGTAGTAGGTCGAGAGGAGAACGATGTTGTTTGGCTCAGAGATGTCCAAGATTTCGAATTGGTTGTACGATGAGACATAGGCATAGCAACCACCGGTTCCGTCAGGATTCTTTACGCAATCTTCCATGAAGTTACCTTCGATAGCGATTTCTGATGAGTCGCCAGGGGTTGGTCCGACGTTCTTGAACTCAGGAGAACATGGTCGTCCCGCGACGTTGTCGAGTTCGGGTGGTGGTGCAACGTTTCCATCGCAGTTGAGGTTGTGATAATCGATGAGAAGCATGTTGTCAGTTTGTAAACGGTGTGCCAACAAGTCGGTGTGGCTGTGCTGTTCGTCTTCGATTTCTACAACAGGGTCGACCCACGCTGATTCATTCGAATCGGTTTTATTATTTTCATCGCCTCCAAGAGCGAGGTATGCTGTTGCAGATAGCAAACTAATAACGACCAGACCAACGAAAGCGAAGGTGATTACTCTGTCAGCAGCATCACTGTTTTGGAACAAAAGGCTGGATTTCATTAAGGCAATTCACTAAGGGGTTGTATTTTAATTCGCCCGTTGAATGACATGATTTATCTATCTGTGGCCGAGCCTTCAAAGCATGCGACGAGTCGTATTACCTCTTCTCGTATTCTGCATTTTGACCGTCGTTTCCATTGCCCCCTTACAGGCCGGCGCTCACACCGCAAGTTCATTCACCGTACTGGTCAAAGAGAGTGGTTTCTCACAATCCTCACCTGAGATTTTCCATAACGATTCGATTATTTGGTACAACACCGATAACTCATCGAATTTGACGCATCGCCTGGTTCACGATCACGATGGAGATGGCTTGTACAACGGCAGCCTGGATTGGGACTCAGGTGAGCTTCACGCCTACTGTGAAAGAGACGAAAACAATACCAAGGTCGATGCTTCATGCAACACAAATTTCATCATTGAATTTAATATCAACTGGACTGAAGGTGATTATGCATACCAAGACCTTCGTTCAGATGGATCGGTAGTAAATGCCACGATTCGATTGTTCAAGGACATGGACAGTCACAACGCCTCAACTGCACCTTCGATCGGTAGCAGTTTCGGAGTCAATGATGACGTTCCGGCAGACAACGCTGATGCCAATGAAGCAATGACGCCTGAAGACGTATTATTGTATATTGCAATGGGTACCGGAGGTGCAGCTGTCTTGCTCTTAGGGCTGCTAATTCTGCGCAGACCGGAAAATTCCGATATCTCTGAATCTGAATGATTCAGAAGAGGGGAAAGCAGTTGCGCGGCAAATGGCCGTAACTTCGAATTCAACCTTGGTCAAAATTATGCATTAACTGCTTCAGCAGCCTTCTTGCGCTTTCGATTCCATTTTTTAATCCGAGGCAGTTGCCACTTGATGATTCCAGTCCAGAAAACAATGGCTACCACAGCTTGTCCTACAACCATCGTGACCCAAGGGTCGTTGTCCCAAGCGTCAGTGTTTCCAGTGAAGGTAATTCGAGCGAAATAAGCAGAAATCATCATTCCAAAGAAAAGATGAACCCAACGTAAAATTGTATTCCAGTTTCTAGCCATACTTATTCCTCAGGGTTTTCTTCCTTAAATTCTTTCAATTTCGCTTCGAATTCTTCAGCTGTCAGTCCGTGCCATCCTTTGCACATACCCGTTGGTGATCGTCCACATCCGCATTTACTCATGTTATTCATTCCTCCTTGCCCATCGCATGAGGCTTTGCTATTAAGACGGAAAAGTTTCAGCGAAGAGACCATGGTATTGTGGTTGATACTTGGTTGTTGATATAGAAGGTGGAGTAGGTCGTAACATGCAACCACCAGAGCAGCAGCCGACTGAGCAACAAATTCCTGTGTGTCTTCAATACAGAGGGAAGAAACTCGTCGACCTCTTAGGTAAATCGTATGTACTGGAATTACTCTACTATCTATCGTCAAATCCCGAAGCAATTCGTTTTAACAAACTGAAAAAAGAGCTTTCGATTACTGCCACTACCCTAAGTCGACGGCTGGAAGAACTTATCGAAGTCGGATTGGTTAAGCGTGAAGTTTTCGCTGAAGTCCCTGCACGGGTTGAGTACTCGAAAACAGAAAAGGGGCTTTCCCTAGGCCCTGTATTGAGAACACTCTTTACTTGGGTTGAAGAAAATAAATGATACTCTTGAAGAGCATTACGCGTTTTCCAAGAAACAGATGTTCAAAAGGAGAACCTCAATCTTTGAAGCATGAAGTACTCGCTATCGATTGCCACCATTGTCCTCTTACTGCTGCTTAGTGCGGCATCAGGCGCAGCATTGACTGCCCTTACGACCTCCAATTCCTCAAGTTCAGGTGACTTTTCCATCGATGCACCAGATGTGTACGGCGTCAATGAATACACACTTGTTGAGATCGACGAAGGCGATAACGATGAAGAAGATGTCATCACTGAACGACTCTTCGAATTTATCTTCAACACCGTATCCGCAGGGGATGTTGTCTCCTGGGACTTTGGAGACGGAAACGCTGCAATCGGTGAAAGCGCTGCCCACTCGTTCGCCTCGCCGGGCCTTTACACGGTCACAGCGACCTCTACATCCGTCGATTCAATCCAAATCGACACCGTAGAAGTGGTTGTCGAAAAAATGGCCATAGTAGAGTCTGATAACATGGAATGTGTTTGTGCACCAACGGCGAAATCTACAATCATTGACTTGGTGCCGTCAGAAGGCACAGCATCGTACGAAGGCGTAGTCACCGTCGAGCATGATGGCAGCAGCGAGTCTTGTGCACTGCGCAACCCTCTGCAAGAGTGCCACGTACGCGTAATACTCGAACGGACTATCGATGGTTCAGTTATCGAACAAGAGATACTCTTCGACGATACCTTCCGTACCAATGAACACAGCGTAACCTTCGAAATGATGGACGTCGAGATTGATGCCGGAGAAGGTCTTCAACTGCGGCTCGAAACAGACCAACTCAGAGACTGGCACAAGCCAAGCACCTCTTGGAGCATGACCGCTCCAATGGAATGAACCATTCCAAAATCAGTCACAACAGGACTTTTCAATGCTGTCTTGGGCACAGAAGCAAGTCTTTGCAGGGACAATGTCTGCTCGAGAACTACGTTCATTGAACAAAGCGGTAACCTCGGCCAATTCTTCAGGTGCATCGCCACGTGCTTCAAGGCACAACTTGAGGCCTAAGAGGCCCCACATGTTATCTTTCCACAGTTTAATGTCGGCACGATAGACTGCTTCCGCTTCTTCGTATTCACCTTGCTCATGGAGCAAAGCACCGAGGATGTGACGCACTGGTTGCATCTGGCCCCAAGGTTCGTTGTAAGCAAGGTTGAGTGAAAGGTCGACACCTCGGCGCAAGTGGTCGAAGGCGACTGAGAAGTCGGATGCTTCGCCTCGAGCCTTTGCTAGGAATTGCTTACGGTATTCAATCTCACCATCAAGAACTGCTGCGTTGACGAGCAAAATACATGGCCCATCACTTGGATCTTGATACATCAAGTTGTTGTGGAGTACGCGCCCAGCAAGAGCGGGGTTCTCAAGTGCTTGATTGAACAAAGCCTGCTCTGCTTCCGCTTCAGGGACCATACCTTTCGAGGCATAAGCAACGCCACGAGCGTAGTGTTGTGTTGCGATGGTGGATGGGAATACGTCCTTGTCTGAATACATAGGTTCAGCGATAATTTCGTCCCACTTACCAAATCGAATCATCACGTGCCAAGGCATGGTGACGTAGGATTCAAGGAAAATTGCACCCATTGGGATGATTCCAGCAAGCATGAATTGAACACCTGAGTTTTCATCTCCAGCTGGTAGAGTATCGACTGCTTTACGGGCGTACTTGAGAGCAGTTTCATATTGCCCTTCGAACATTGCACACCAAACCACGAAGTGGTGGTTGTGCATTCGATAGAACTTGTAAAATTGAGAGTCATTACCAGTTAGTTCGACGTACTTATCATCGGCCTCAACTGCAGCAATGTTACATTCGATCGCTTCTTTCCACTGTCCGACCCATGCGTCAATGTGAGAAGGCATGTGAACAAGGTGGCCCAAGCCTGGCATGACCGTTCGAAGGACATCTGCTGCAGGTAGAGCACGCTCGGGGAACGGGGAAAGTTCGAGTGCGTGGCAATACAAGTGGCACAATGCAACGTGTTCCTTTGCCCCTTCAATGTTTTCAAATGCGTCTTCCATGACCTTTACCAAAAGCAAAGTGTTGTCGTCTGCAGGTGTGATTTCACCTGTAGCGGTGTTCTTGTCCCACAACTGCCAAGCTTTCAGGTTCATGAGAGCCTCGACGTAAATTGCAGCAACGTCCAAGTTGCCGCTGTATTTGCGGTAAAGAGGCTCCATTGCTTTGGCGAAGGCAACATTCAGTTCTGGATCGTTACCCATATTGAGGACTGTTGGGTCTGCAGCATCGCGCGCTTCAGCAGAATGGCGCTGTGCTAATGCGTCGATCAAGTCTTGCTCAAGTTCTGTACACCCATCTTTGAGGGAAACTGCGGTTTGGATTGAGTCGTGACCCGAACCAAGACCTGGGCTCCAGTTATAGTTGGATGAAACACAGTATGCAATACCCCACCACGCCATAGCGCACGTAGGGTCAAGTTCGGTAACTTTGCTAAAACATGCAATTGCTTGTTCGTGGTTGTAGTTTATCATGTGGCCATAGGCTTCAACGAACATTTTTCGTGCATCTTCATTGGCGCAAGTAATCGTTGTAGCAAAGGCATAATTGGCGGCGATGCCAAAGTCGTAATCAGTAGGTGCTAGGGACATATCTAGCCCTACGGATATTTGCTCTTAAGTAAATCGAATGGAAAATAACAAAATCCCAGTTTTTGGGAAATTACTCTTCCTCTTGTTCAGAATTAGCCTCGACATTACCCGGCTTCTGCGGTAAGAAAATCCACATCAATGGTATGAAAAACAAGTATGGGATGTTCTTACCGTAAGTTAAATCCAATGCGGATTGGAATTCAACAAAGGAATCTGCATCCGAATCGTTCGCTTGAGGTGGCTCATTGCGTAGTGAAGAATAATTTTCGGGCTCTACTAATCCAAGGTCGTAGCCGCTGAAACTCAGATCAAATCGAATCCCAGTTGGCAACAAGGAATGCTCAACACTGCTTTGCCTGTGAGCGAAAGAACCTTGTTCGGTTTGAGCGACAAAAGTCTCATCTGCAAGCGACGAATCATCCTCTTCGCCGTCATCACCGTCATCGCCTCCACCGTTGTATCCAGTCAAATCAAGAACGTACGATGCAGGCATAATCACGAGGAAGCAGGCAAGAGCAAATGTTAGTGCGAAAGCGCGAAGCGTTCCTTTGAAGCGAATACCAGCAACCACAAGACATTCGGTTACGCAGAGGAAAACCAAAGAAAACAAGGTCGCATTACGTCCATATTTGAGCCATTCAATCGTTTCACCTTCATCCTCCGATTCTGACGAGGGGGTTTCGTCGTCCGAATTGTCTTGGGTCGTGTTTTGTTGAGAAGCATTCACCGGTTCGTCGTAATCTCTAAACAACATATACAACAAAAAAGATGTAGCATTCTCCATCTCAACATCGATGAGCGTTTGCTCTTTATCGATTGCCACCAAAGCATTGACTTTGGTTGGAGCCGGTTGCCCTTCAGTGTATTGGCCTTCGAATTGAATCACCAGCCAAGCGGACAAAAACAAATGGAGGGCGATGAGGACGGTCCCCAAGATTCGCACACCATCTCCTACACGGCTATGAGGAGGGCGTAGGGCCATGTATTCTCCACGCGCCACTCGTACTTGAGGATTCAATCACTCTTCGTTCTCGTCAGCATCGTTGTCTCGGCGGCTACCTGATACGACACCTGCGAGAACAATAATCGCGACCATTGAGATTGGAGATAAGAATGGCAAGTCTAAGCCAGAATCATCTGCTAGATCTTCTGCAGTCTGAGGTGCAGTATCGTCATCACTATCTGATCCAGACGGAGTTCCTGTTTCGGGTAGAGTAAGGTCGCTTACATCAACTCCTGCTTCGATGAGATCTTCTTCGATTGCACCGAGGTCGTGGTCATCTACATTGACGATATCTGCGATTGTTGTGGCTTCTTCCATGCCATTGGTTGCAGCGTTCGCATCAACTCCGGTCAAGTAACGGATACTGAGTTTTGCTGGAGCATCGTCAGTATATCCTTGGGTCTCTGGTCCGGCAAGAGTGTATGCGCCATCGTCGTTCATGACGTAAACGCCAACTCCGACCATTGCTGCATGTTCATTACTCCACATTGGAGACCACATACCATCGTCGTAAGGGAATTCTTCGAACGGTTCAACGTCCTCGAGACGGTCTTCAAGGTTCATACCGAATTGCTCGAGTACGTCCTCAAGTCCGGATTCCGCAAGGGCTTCGAAAACAGCAACGACACGGTCGCTGACTTCATCATCTGACTCTTCAATCAGCGTGCAACGCATTTCCGAAACGTACGGGGTTGTGGCTCCGTCTTGGGTAAGTTCTGTGATGAGGCAATATTCGCCCACTTCAAGTACGTCGATGTTGCCTTCCACAGTGTATGAGCTGTCAGATCCGTCAATTGCCATCGTTCCTGAATCAAGTTGGTTTTGGTTCGGGTCCATAAGCGAGTAGGTCACTGTCGCACCTTCGTAACCAGACCAATCGTATACGGACAAATCGTAGCGAAGGCTCATTTGTTCATTTTCATACAGATCAGAATAACCAAATTCAGGGCCAATCCATTGTGAATTGCACATTTGAAACTCTGTCCCAACAACTGGAGACGAGGCCCCTGTTTCGATAATAAATGCTGTCATGCACATGGTCGCTTCTCCGTATGTTGACGGGATGGCTACGCCGCTGTCTTCGGACCAAGAGGTGGCCCATTCAGGGTTTGAATCGCACAACCACGAGTCGCAGATTGTGGATTCAATCGATGAAAGTGGTGTTCCTGCATCATCATATACATTCATCTGGAGTGTGTAGTGGTTGAGAACGCCTTCATCTTCCAATGTTGGACAATCGCCATTACCGTTGTTGAGAGTTGCCCATTCCACTTCGCTTCCATCGTTGCAAGTGAACATCTTTGTCGAACCGTCAGCAGGCGCTTCGTCAGATCCATCGCTGCAGGCGGATTCGCCATCGTTCACTGATGTGAAACCAATTTCAGAGCCATCGTCGCAAGTAAACAATGCGGAATCGTCGCTTTGCAAAACTGAAGTATTACCTGAAAGAGCGGTCTGAACTGTAATGTTGTCTCCCCAGAAATGAAGATCTCCGGTGAGTTTTGCTGGAGCGTTTGCGGGACTAAAGCCCTCTACATACACCCATTCCTGACTTAATGTCTTACCTTCCATAGTATCGATTAAGGTGATTTCGACAGAACAGTACTCATTTTCTGGGCACATGTCTGCATCATCCATGATTGTGACGCCATCGCCAACGGACCACACTTGGTCGCCAACGCTGCCGAATTCAACAAGGCTGCAATCGCCATCGGTAGGCATTCCGGGGTTTGAGCACGTAACCGGTGCGTTACCATCAACTGATACTCGGACACTAACTGCAGCCCAATTGATGTCGTCGCCTTGGTCCATTGTAACGTAGGCTAGTTTGTCTTCATCGCCTTCATAGTTTACAGCTTCTTCGGAATGGAAATAATACATCATTAGGTCGCCATCCGGCTCTGCTGAGCCGAAAATCGATTCGAGACTGTCTGTAATGTCTTCACCGATGTCTTCAGCAACTTGTTCAGCAAACGATTCCCCAGAACCTGCAAGGACGTTACCCATCATCAGGAACATCAATGGGTTTCCAGGTGGGCAAGTGTCACAACTCTGGACTTGAGTGGTGAGGCCTTCGCCATCGCCGAGGTCAACGGTGAGTGTTTCTCCTTTAGAAAAATCGAATTCCCCGTACATCTCCATGTCAAAATCGCCCGATTCCGATAGAGAATCGGATATTTCAAGGTCGAATTCTCCAGCATCGAGGCCGAAGTCTTCGGTTGGAATGCCTTCAATTGAGAAAGAGTAGTCAACTGCGCCGGTATAATCACCAGTTAAGTCGCCACACTCGGATTCCCCGCATTCCCAGTAATAGTTATCATTAGCCGCAGACAAATCAACATAAATTGCATTCGGTGAGCCAAGGCGCCATTGTGAAGAAGAGTCTGTGATTGAATATCCCAGAGTGAGTTCAGTACTGAAATCAACAGGGAACTCCTCTCCGCCGCCTTCCAACAATACATCAATATCCAGGCCAACAAGAGCTGAAACATCCATGCTGAACTCCATGTCTGCTCCAATGAGGTTGTACGAATCATCGAGGTATTCTGTATACATCATGTCAACGGTCAAAACTTGTTCCAAGGATTGAACAATATCAATGTCAAAACTGGTAGGATCGGAACCAAAGTTCGTTTCTGACCAATCGGTTTGAAGGATTGAATCTGCAAGAATGCCGTGACGAAGAGTTACGTCATCGGTTCGACTCCAAACTGAAACATCGTTTCCGTTGTTGTCTTGAATTGTTTGCGGGGTAATATCTTCTGTGTGGTGGACATAAACATTTGATGCGCCGGTTTGCAATTGGCCGATGATGAGGTTAAATCCAGCATCGTCTGCAGCGCCCATTATTTCGCTTAGAATTTCAGGGATATCGAGGCCTGTGAAATTCTCAAGATCAGTGTCAACGCTGCTCCAATCGTATTCAACACCATAGTAAAATTCAGATTCTTCGG
>VMHT01120882.1_pt1 | contig 11701 bp, 9 predicted proteins | sample 4693611 | NCBI WGS metagenome assembly VMHT01 (sample SAMN12280063, study PRJNA550983) | marine metagenome | isolation source: seawater sampled from same location over 5 years 0.02-0.2 micron viral filtrate | place: USA: collected off the coast of southern California halfway between the port... ...
GATATTCGGTAACCATTATGAGAGAGGGCGTGGTACCTGCTAACGAGGTAGTCTCATGGATGTTGAAGAGAGTCTGAAGTATTGGCGCGATGCAGGGCACGTGGCTCGACGAACCCTCGAGGCTATGAAACTTGAACTTCAGCCCGGAAAAACCTTCCATGAAGTCATTGAATCCGCAGAACGATTCATCCACCGGCACGGCGGGAAGCCTGCTTTCCCTGGGACCATTCACACCAATGACCTTGCAGCTCACTTTACCACCAACCACTCCATCGAAGGGGTCGAGGGATGGGATGGAGAAACGGTGTTGCAAAAAGGCGATTGTGTGAAAATCGACTATGGCGTTCACATCAAAGGTCACATCGGCGACAATGCACTTACATTCGAAGTTGGAAACACAAACAACCACACGGAACAAATCAAGGCGGCAAAAGAAGCACGGGACGCAGCGATTGAAGTCATGCATCCAGGCACACCTTGGTACAAGGTCGGTGCAGCAGCGGCACAGCCTTCAATTGATGCTGGCTTCCAGCCAATCCGTAACCTGTGCGGTCACCAACTCAAACCGTGGGAATTGCATGCAGGTGTGTCCATTCCATCCTATGCGTGCGGTCCAGACAACCGTGGATTTAGAGGCGTTGTTGAGGAAGGAAGTGTCTACGCAGTTGAACCGTTTAACACAACAGGCTCGTCTGGGTTGATCGAAAACATTGGTTCTCCAAATTCCTCAAATATTTACAGAGTGACAGGGCTTACGACTTCACGGAAAGCAAGGGCAAAAGGACAACTCAAACCACTGGGGGCTCAACTCGCTCGAAACCTCGAAGAACGTTATTCGACGCTTCCATTCGCAGAGCGTTGGGCCTATCCCATGTTGGAGAAACCCTTCCCGGATGCCGATGAAGCAAGCCGCCAAAGCAAGTGGAATGCGCTCGTGAAGAAGTTGATCAGCATCCGGTTCTTGGAAACCTACCATGCCCTTCGGTGCGTGGATGGTGGAAACATCTGTCAATTCGAACATACGGTCTACATCACAGACGGTGGGCCTGAAATTCTAACAGTTGAATGAAGCGATCATTGCTCGTTCAACGAATGGATGTCCCTTTTTTGCTTGAAAACCAATATAAACCGCGAGTGCCTCGGAGTTAACGAACAGGGCTGCTGAAGTTCATGTTGAGTGCATCCCATCCCCTCCGCATTACTCTCACCCTGTTCACCTCTTTTTCACTCCAGCCTTGCGGCTGCAAAAAGTAACATTTCGAAATGATACGAATTTGCAAACATTCGCGCTGTCTGCGGTTACAAATCCTATGCTCTAGTCCCGTTGGCGCGTTCGATCGCCAAATCTTACATTTCAATAAACCACCAAAAACAAGCGTTTTCGGCCCTTTACGCGAAGAATGGAGGCAATAGGATTAAATAAGCCGCCTGCTGTAGGGCACCTACCCCCGATTTCGGGAAGGAGGACAAAAATATGCAAAACGAAAAAATGAACGATGAAGCTGTAAGCCCAGTTATCGCTACCATTCTAATGGTCGCAATTACTGTGGTTCTCGCTGGTGTGCTATACGTGTGGGCAAGCTCCCTCGCGGAAGGCAACACTGACGGAAACCTTGCTCTGTACCAATTCGGTGCAGAAGACGCAAACGGTGACACAACAGCAGACAGCAACGACAACTTGGTCCGTGTGACCATGACCCAAGGTGGCAAAGAATTGAACTGGGCTTCGATCTCAGTCAAGATCTCCGTGAACAACGGCGCACCTGTCACTTGTGACAACCCTGGCGCAACTGGCGGCACCTGCGGCCTTGTTGAGTTCGGATCTACCAGCGACCAAGTTTGGTCCGTTGGTGACGGTGTGACCATCGTCGAATCCGGCCAAGACCTTTGCGGTGCAAGCGAAACTTGTGAAATCAAGGTTACCATCACCGACACCCGTGAAGGAAAGACACTCGATGAGTCGACTTCCTTCGCTGAGTGATTACCCCTGCGGTAATTCTCAACGTCTGTGAGTAAACACGTGTTCTGAGGAACACGAGATCCGCCCCTCCGTGGACTTCGGTCTGCGGGGGGGCTTTTTTTATTTTCAAATTTTATTTCTTTTGTTTCGAAGCAAGCACCCGCGTATCGGTGTGTTGATCCCACATGTGCAGGCTCCGTCCCCGGAAACTGGTCCACATTGCTGCGAGCAGGTGTTCCATGCCTGTGAAAATCGACCCAACAGTTGCAAGGCCTGGAACATGCATTCCATTACGATGCAAAGCCCATGATGTGAGCACGAGCAACTCACACATGGCAAGACTGCCGTGGAGCACCGCTAGCGTGCCAATCGGCATGCCCCAGAGCAACACGGTACCCCAGCGAAGCACAGAGGCCGTTGCAGCCCCTACGAGCAGTAAGGGTGCTGCCAAATGGAAATGAGCCTCCCTGCGGAGAATTTTCGAGAAGTTTCCGATTCGGGGGCTTCGCCAATGCTTTCGATGCCGGAGCAGCAAACGTTGCAAGCCCTGCGCCCTGCGCACCTTCTGCCGTCGTTGGCCTTCGGATGTGGTTGGGGCTACATCATCAAAATGCACCATTGGATCGTGTATGCTTCGCAAACCATTGAGACGAACTTGAGTGGCGATTTGTGCATCGTCTGCATTGCTTCTTATGTTCATCTGTGAAGCGTTGAACGAACTTGAACGCCACATCATCAACGAGCCTTCCAAAAAAGGGGTGCTATCGTAGGCAGACTCCCCTTCTCTGAGCAACTCAAACATCGAACGGTGCACCTTCTCCTGCTCGAGCTCACCGGTTCTGCGTGCTGAGGCACCAACGGCCCCAACCGTTGGGTTCGCAAACCAACCTTGCAACCGTTTCAGGGCATTTGGAGGCATGCTTGCATCCGCATCGGTCATGCAAATCAGGCCATCAAAGGCGTTGGATTCAAGCGATTCAAGAGCAAGTTGGACTGCTTTTGACTTCCCAAGGCGGTGTTCCATCTCGATGAGTTCATGGGTTGCAAAAGCGCTCGGATGTTTCTCAAGCCACCGCTTGATTCGTTGGACCGTGTCATCAGTGGAAGCAGAGTCGATCACCAGCAGTGCGAAGGTCACGCCCTCTTGTGAAGCGAGGTTTGCCAGTTTTGTTTCAATGACGAGCGCCTCGTTCCATACCGGAAGGAGGACTGTGATGGGGCGTAGTTCGGTGTTCTTGTCTGGTTGAGGATAGGCAAGCGGTGTTTTTCGCCAACGACCGACCGACCAACGATGCAGAAGAAAAGGGCCAAAGGCAAGAGCGCCAAAGCCAATTTCTGCAAACGCAGGAATCCACACCATGCTTGTTTCAGCAACGCTCCCCCCTTGATACCTCCCCTGTAAGCAATGGTGGCACAGTCGATTTTGGGCGGTACATCTTCAACCCAAGGCCCTGTGCAAGGACCATGCCAAAGGTGCTTCACATCGGTCCATGTGATTCACCAGGTGGTATGGCGAACGTCATGCGAATCTTGGCTGAACACCCTCCAGAAGGTTGGCAAGCAGAACTGCTTGCTTCCCATGTTGTGGGCTCGCCTTGGGCAAAATGGCGGGCCTATCGCAAGGCGAGAAGCACCCTCATTCGAAGGCTCAACAATCCGAAACAACGACCTGATGTGGTTCACCTTCACACGGCTGCGGATTGGTCATGGTGGCGTAAACGCAGGTTTGCATTGCTTGCCCATGCCGCGGGTTGCAAAATAGTGGTGCACATTCATTCTGGGAAGTTCGATCAGTGGCTTGGCGATTCCAATTCTAAACGGTCTATTTCCCTTCGCGCCTTTACTGAAAAAACCGGTGCAAAAACAGTGGTTTTGAGCAATGATTGGAAAGAACGGCTGGAACCAAGCATCGGCCTTACATATGTCGTCAGCAACCCGATTTCCGAGGAGTTAACCGTGCCGATTCACCAAAGGGATCAGCATCATCTTCTCCTCTTAGGTCGAAATAACCCCGTGAAAGGGCACGATTTTGCTGCTCACGTGGCAGAGGAGCTGTTGAGGGATTTCCCAAATCTAAAGTTGACCATGACGGGAAAAGAGAGCAGCACCCGCCCATGGATGAGCGCTCGTGGTTGGGTCGATGAAGAGGAAAAAATCCATCTTCTGCAAAAAGCCTCAATTCTTCTTGTGCCGTCTGCATTCGAAGGACAACCATTGGTGGTTCTCGAATCATTGGCTTGCGGCTTACCAGTGATTGTAAGTGACATGGTACCAACAGGGGATTTGCCAGTCGATAAGGCAAGGTATCAAGATTCTAATGATTGGAAAAAGGCCATACGGGGCGTCTTTGACTCACCACCAGATTTCCTTCAACTCAAGGAAAGTGTCAATCAATATAGGATACTCCAAGTTACTAAAAAGTGGCTTGAGATTTATACGCATTAAATTAAAAAACACCGACGAGAGTGTCGAGCGTCGTCTCCCAAGTCATTGATTTTTGTGCGTGAAGCCTGGCTTCCGCCGATAGTTGTAAAATTTGTTCATCCGTGAGTGATTCTATCCATTTTATACCATCTTGATGGAAAGATTGCTTTTCGACTAACTTAATCCAAGGTGGCTGGATACCATCTTTCACTCTGTGTCCTGAATGATCAATTCCCAATATCAATAACCCGCTTGCAGCATATTCTGACATTTTGAGTGGACTTGCAAGTTTCCATACCTCCGAGTCTGGCATTGGAAGAAGACCAATATGGCATCCTCGCAGTATCTTTGCTAGTTGGTCTTGGGCCATCGTGGGATACACATCGATGAATTGTTGGTCCTCCTTTATTCGAAGAAGATCTTCGTAAGCGTTCCCTTCTCCAATCATAATCAATCTACATTTCAGTCCTGAACTGATTGCTTTTTGGGCAAACATCGGCAATGAAAGGACGCCTCGATGGTGATCCAATCTCCCGTGGTAAACAAGTGTCAGTTCAGGATTTTTTTCGCCCGGAGTAAATAATTTCATGTCCGCTCCTGCGTTGAGTACAATTATCTGGTCTAAGTTAGAACCAACCTTTTCAATCACAAAATCGCGATGCGCTTTCGATACCACACAACCAACTGTAAATGGATTTCTTTGGACCAATCGCCATGCGCGTTTCCACTTTGGCCATTGAAGCCAAGCGATAAGTCCTCTATCGGCAGGTGGACTTCGATCCATGAGCAGCCAGCGGATTGACTGATTCTCTAATTCTGAAATTAAATACGGTGCGATTTGCCAGTCGACAATGGCCAGATCACATTTCGAGGTGGTTTTTTCCTTCAGGTATTCTAGCATTTTCGCCCCCAATTTCCTTGCTTGTAACCCCCGAATCGCCTGAATTGGTAGGGATACATGTTGCCATGGCAACGCTTCATGTTTAGCATGAGAGTCGGGATTTACGATTGTGAGTGAGTGCCCTCTGCTGACTAATCCATGGGCAAGTGCGAGTTGTGTCGTCGAACATAAATCCGTCATTTCACGACGAGTGAACCAATGAATACGCATACTCAGCTCCCCTTCTTGAGTTCCAGTTTTACGAGTTCCTCTATACCATTACTAAATGGAATGGCTGGGCTCCAATCAAGGCACGCCTTGAGCCTCAATATCGATCCCTCAGAATGTAGTATATCGCCTTCTCGAGGCGTTTCAAATTTCGGAGAAATATCGATGTGTTGGTTGTTGCATTTTCTCAAAGACTGGTTAATTTCTTCCACCAAAGAGGAAATCGAATGCGCCACCCCGGTCGATACGTTATACACATGGTGGGATATATCTGCACCAGGTATGATTAAAAATCGTAAGATGGCTTCTGCAAGATCTGAGGCATGGATAAAATCCCTAGAGTGACCCCCATCCCCATAAATTGTTGGGCGTTTGCCATCACACATTTGTTGGATAAAGTTCGTCACAACAGCTGCATAAGGTCCATCCGTCGATTGGTTCGGTCCATAGACATTGAAAAACCGAAGAGCGACAGCGTCCATGCCTCTTTTCCGTGCTGAAACAACTTGGGACTCATTCTTCCACTTTGACTCTGCATAGGGAGATAAACAGGCACCTGCCTGATCTTCTGAGAGTGGCATTTTTGTTTCACTTCCATACACTGCAGCGCTTGAAGCAACAATCAACCGCGTAATCTTGGCCTGTTCACAGGCTTGTATGACATTCCTCGTTCCAATGACATTAATCTGATGTGTTTTTTTGGGCTTCGCCATTGATTCTTGAACAGATACTAATGCCGCTAAATGGACCACAGCATCACATCCTATCGTTGAAGTGGAAACCTCTTCCAGATTCGTAACGTCGCCAACGATGAAGTCGAAATGTGGATGATCAATCTCACTGATTGGTTTAAGATCGAAGGCTTTCACTTTCCAACCTTGAGAGAGGGCATGCTTGATGATATGTCTGCCAATAAAACCAGCTCCGCCTGTAACGAGCAAGACTTTCATGACCTTGCCTCCAGTCCAGCTTGCTTATATGCTGTCATAGTGCTTTCAACGACACTTTCCCACGTGCGGTTTTCGATAACCCACTTTTTCGCATTTGCTCCAATCTGCATACAAAAATTTGGATTGTTGAGGCATCGTTCTAGGGTATCGGCTAAGTCTTCCTTTTGGCCCGGTTGAAATAAAAACCCAGTTTTCTCGTGCTGAATGATTTCCTCTAATGCAGGCAAGCGAGAAGCAATAACAGGCTTTTTCATAGCCATTGCTTCGAAAGGCTTCAGCGGTGTCACAAGCCGAGTCACTCGAGTATCAGGCCGACTCACAACAAATAAATCGATGAGATCATAGAAACCAGACACTTCTGAATGAGGTACTGGGCCCATGATGACGGTGATATCCTCGATGCCTAATAATTTACAATGCTGCCTCAATTCATCCTGCCCATTTGTTCCGGTAAGCACAAAAAACCTCACATCATGCCCCTTGTTGTGAAGCAATGCGACAGCATCTGCGGTTAAGTCAACCCCTTCCATTTCTCTTAATGATCCGATGTAACCAATCACAGTTGGTTCAGAATCGGTATTCAATCGCTCAACCGCGCTAGGTAGAGCTTCAGAAATGATTTCATTCTCGAAAATGGATGTTTCAATTGCATTCGGAACAACTGTAATTTTGGCTGGCGGTACACCCCTTGAAATAGCCTCTTTCCTCAAGGTTTCACTGATACAGATCACGGCATCTGCTTTACGGAGCACACGTGTTTCGTACGCTTGAAATCGCTTGTAGGCTGGGCCGTTTCTCATCCAACGACCATTTGCCACTGCCGTTTCCTCCCACATGCCTCGCATTTCATAGACAAATGGCAGGTCTAATTTTCTCGCCGCTTTCAAAGCAGGCAATCCAACTCGATATGGTGTATGGGCATGAATGTAGTCGACATTTTCCTCTTCTGCAACCACAACGATTCGGCGGGTAAATTCACGAACCAGTATTTTCTCTTCAACAACTTTCCAACCAATTCTGAAAAAATGGCGGCAGGCGCGACCGATTTTAAACAAACCATAGTAGAAAAAATCGAACACCCTTAATGGTAATATCTTTTTTTGGTGTGCTGCGATTTTGTTTTCGAGGCTGACTGCAGTCGGTTTCCGAGTAAAAAGTGAGACAAGTTTGTGAGAAAATTTTCTATTCCTCGCTCTTCTCGATGGATGGACTGTTCTGAGGTATTGCACATTCCCCAAGTGGTGCTCTTCTACCATTGAATCCCGGTCCGGGTACCAAGGTGAGGTGAGCCCAATGTTTTCAACGCCGTCGAGTTTGTTTTGATATTGAAGAAGCATCTGTGTCCGCACAGCGTACCCATTGACATCAGGTGAACTGTTTGCAAGCACGTGCAATACTTTCATTCAATCACCATTGGCGATATGTTTCTGCAATACGTCGGCAATCCTTTCAGCGGTTTTGCCATCCCACAGATCAGGAATACGTCCTGCTTTACCTTCACCGGCTAAAGCTTCGAGCGCAGTTTTGGTGATGAGTTTTGGGTCGCAACCTACGATTGTATTCGTCCCCTCCGTCACTGTGATCGGGCGTTCTGTGTTTTCCCTCAATGTAATACATGGGATGCCGAGAGCGGTTGTTTCTTCTTGCAAACCACCTGAGTCAGTCAAGACCAAGGTTGAAGATGCCATGAGTGCGATGAAATCCAGATAGCCAACAGGGCCAGTGAGTATGATGTTAGGGATTGCCTCTAAGCGTTCGTACATGCCAAAGGATTTCGCCATTTTTTCAGTTCGGGGGTGAATCGGAAATACGAGTTGTATTTCATTTCCGATTGTTTCAAGCGCCCCTAAGATGCCAGCGAAATTATCGTTGTCATCAACATTTGATGGGCGGTGTAGGGTCAGAATTGCATACTTCCCTGAGATGCCAAGATCAGTTCGAATTGTACTTTGTTTTGATCGCTCCAAATTCGAATAAAGGCTGTCAATCATCACATTACCAACGCGAATGATTCGGTGCTCGGCAACACCTTCGGCCCTCAAATTCTCATCACCATCGGGGGATGGTGTCAGTAGGAGGTCGGCTACAGAGTCTGTGAGAATCCGATTTATTTCTTCAGGCATACCACGATCAAACGATCTGAGACCTGCTTCGACGTGAGCACAAGGTACGCCAAGTTTTGCACATACGATGGAACATGCCACGGTTGAATTGACATCACCAACAACGACAACCATGCTAGGGTTATGTTCCATGCAAATTTTTTCAAATTCTAGCATAACGGTTGCGGTTTGGTAGGCATGGGAACCACTTCCGATTCCAAGGTAAATATCTGGTTTTGGCATTCCAAGGTCATCAAAAAATACTTTTGACATATTATCGTCATAATGCTGACCAGTGTGAAGGAGAATGAGTTCTTCTCCTCGCTTGGCCAGTTCTGCATAGATTGGTGCAATTTTCATAAAATTCGGCCGCGCACCGACGACAAGGATAATTGGTTCATTCATTTTTTTCACCTAAGGATTGTATCAAATTCCAATATTCAGTAGAGCGAATTTCGCTACTGTATTCCTCAACCAGTTTGCTTCTGATGTCCAACAGGGAAGCGCGTATGGCGGTAGATTCGGCGAGTGTATCCAAGCACATACGGGCAGCTTCCTCATAATCATGAAGTTCATACAATTTGAAATGTTTTTCGACAGGTGTAATTTCTGGGAGCGCGCCAACTTTAGAACTAATTACAGAGCATCCACTTAGCAGAGATTCAAGGACAGACATTCCAAACGACTCGCAATGACTTGTTACGAGATTCATACCTCCTCTAAGAGAGACGAGTGAATATAATTTCGACATCATCACATTTTCAATCCGATCAATCCATCGGAATCTACCTATGATCTCCATTTCTTCTGCAAAGTTGAACACTTCCAACACTAAGCTTTCAGGACATGTTTGGCCGCCAATAATCCAGAATTCAACCTCTGGATTTTGCTTATGAACAATACTAGATATTTGCATAAAAGCCCTCCAATCCTTATGATCGTCAATCTTTCCAACCCATGCAATTACAGGGGGTCCATCGGACCTGATTTCCTCGAACGAGAAAACATCTGTGTCGAGTACATTCTGAAAACGCTCGATTTTCATGTCCAATAATTCTGGACGGACGTGATGTTGTATTCGCTCTATCATGTACTTGGAGACAGTTACAAATGCATCGATATCAGTTTCCTCAATTCGAGAAAGGTATTCTAAATTACGTTCAATGCTTGTGTGAACTTCGATAATGATTGTTGAATCCGGTTTCACTTCACGTATGGCTTCGATGTATTCTTCGGTATCAATAATGATGATTTTGTCAAAGTGGTTCACCTGCAGGAATGAAATTAGAGTTTCTTTGTTTAAACCAAAGTGAAGCGTTGCGTATGGAGATAGCATTTTGTGAACGCCATGGTCACTTCTGAAGCCGCAATGAATCTCGACTTTTTCATCTACTGGTAGGTGCCTGAATCGATGGAATAATTGAGTGCATACGCCACCGAGAATTCCATATCTGTAGAGGAATAATATCTTCATTTTTCCACCCCAAGATGAATCAATCCATCATTTTGTGGTTGATTAGAGAGCTTGAGCATATCATCGATACGGTCCCCCCATGTATTTGTAGAAAGCCACTTTCTTAGCGTACCCTTCTTTGGTTGGTATCGCACAAACTCATCGATAGCAGTGGCAAATTCTTCATTGCTTTCAACAGTAATTGTGTAGGGATATGAATCAATTTGAGGCATTCTAAACGAGACTGTAGGTAAATTCAATGCCATGTATTCGTAAATCTTAATCGGATCTACTGCGTCTGCTAAAGGTCCGGGTTTGAACGGGATAATCGCGACTTTCCATTGGGCGGCTATCACATTGATTTCAGGATGGTTCTTTGGGCCCATGAGGTCAATATTTTGTGGCAATTGCAAGTCCTCCGGTGCGGAATGCCCGATAATTTCGAAGTGATAATTTGGTCGTGAATTTGCGATTTCAATAAGTGAGTCCCAGTCAAACCAACTTGAGGTGAGGTGGCCAAAATAACCAACCTTGGTTTGGCTGGAACCTTTCCACTTGTAATTTTTGGACAAGAAATTCGGGGAAAGTGCGTTTGGAACGACTTGAACGGGAGACAACGGATCATAGGCATCTAATTTTTTTGCAAGTGGCCACGATACGGCAGTCACATTATCACAATTGCGAACAATGTATTTCTCGATACCAGAATTATACCATTTAGCTTGGCCAACTTTTTGGAATTCTTCCCAATCATCTCGAGCATCGTAGAGATTCAACCATCCGTTTACTTTGAATCGGTTGAGGATTTTTGGAATGATGGGATGGGGGTAGGACACAATGAATATTTTCTTTTTTGAAGTCTTCAATGTGGCAAGTTTGGCCATGAATTGCTTTGTGACGTCAATTGGTATTTGAAAGAGCAGATCTCCAGCATAATCGGGATGTTCATCGGTTCGCCTCCACCGATGGTAGTTGAAGATAACAGGAATTCCTCGTTCCATCAATTCTCTAGTAAGGCGAATTGGCCTGTTTGCGCGAACGTCTTGGACATACGTTGTGCCTGAAAACATGAAAACAAGCTCTTCCGCATTACAGTGCTCCACATCGTTCATGAAGCGATTAAAATCGAGGTGGAATTGGTTGATGCTCGAAGAACGAATTTCGAATCCAGGGAGTAATTTTACGCTGGTTTTTGCGTGCCATGTCTGAAACCCGATGTTAGTGAATGCGCACTGTTCAGGTAGTTCAAATGTGATTAGAAATTCTCCTGTCGAATTGTCTTGACGCAAGTATGAGTACCATCCGACATTTTTCGAGTGGGTTAACCCCTTGACCCTCGCGGGGTTGATCGAGCGGGAATTGGAATCAAAAAATTCAAATCGGACTAAGGCTCCTGTAGGTTTTGCAGTTTTTGCAATCTTGATTTTACCATACAACTCAACTTCGGGTATAAGTCCTTCAATATTTATCGATGTCAAATCATCAAATTTGTGACGGAAATACGTTGGCTTTCTTGATAATTTGCAGGACTTTTCGAGTTCGAAAGTCCATGGGAACATTGTTTCTTGATCTGTTTCCTTGTTCTCTGCGGTCGTGTAAAGAAGTACCTGATTTCTTTTTTCTCGGACAAAAGCGTTGTCCTTTGAATGTTGTAATATGAGGGGGATCTCCTCGAATCTTTTGGCTCGGCTCATGTAGGTTACA
>VMHT01002963.1_pt1 | contig 11700 bp, 9 predicted proteins | sample 4693611 | NCBI WGS metagenome assembly VMHT01 (sample SAMN12280063, study PRJNA550983) | marine metagenome | isolation source: seawater sampled from same location over 5 years 0.02-0.2 micron viral filtrate | place: USA: collected off the coast of southern California halfway between the port... ...
ATAATTTGGGACTTTCCTTTGGTTTTAGGGTAGATACAGATAGTTTTTCTGAGGGATCGAGTTTGACGGACAACTTTTCCCCACGATTGGCGCTGACCTATAACCTTACGGAAGATCAAACTTGGAAAATCAATGCATCAGTAGGAAGGTATTACAAGATTCCTACTTATACCATGCTGGGTTTCCAAAATAAGCAAATGAGATTTGTCAATAAGAATGTAAAATATACACGTAGTGATCACTTGGTGATGGGCTTGGAGTATTCCCCGGGCAATGCCTCTAGAATTACTTTAGAAGGTTTTTATAAAAAGTACAGTAGATACCCTATTTCACTGATCGATGGAGTTTCTCTGGCTAACAAAGGGGGTGGTTTTGAAGTCTTAGGTAATGAAGCCATCAGCAGCGATGGAAAAGGAAAGAGCTATGGTTTAGAGGCTTTGTACCAACAGAAATTGTCCAAAAACTTCTATGGTGTTTTTGCCTACACCTATTTTCACAGTCAATTTACTACTGCTCAAGGCAATTATCTTCCATCGGTCTGGGACAGCCGTCATTTGATCTCTTTCTCGGGAGGTTATAAATTGAAACGAAATTGGGAAATTAGTGCCCGATGGCGATTTTCAGGAAAAACACCTTATGTGCCGATCAATCCAAATGCAACTCTAAATGCATATCCAGAAATAGTGCTTGATTACAATCAATTGGGAAATGTAAAACTTGATCCCTTTAATTTGGCCGATATTCGGTTTGATAAAAAATGGAATTTCAAACGCTACTCTTTTAATTTCTATTTTGAAATTCAAAATTTCTTGGCCCAAAGTGTCCCCAGACCCGATGATTACGGTTTGGATAGAACAGAAGATGGTTTCGAGGTTGAGCCGCGTAACTTAGTAAAAGTAAATACTGAGGAAAACAATAATATTCCGATTCCCTCCTTTGGCTTCGTTTTCGACTTCTAGCCATTATTTAAAAATATCCAATAATCCCTCCGGCAAATCGAGGTGCATCTTTTTTTTCTGCCGATCCATATTTTTAATAAAATTATCGTGAACGGGAATCAGTATCTCGGTATCATCGGCATCGATAACAAATAGAGGTTGAGGGCCTGAATCATTGACATTTTTAATAATGCCAATTTCTTTGTCCATCTGATCGATGGCTGTAAATCCTATTATTTCGTGATAATAAAATTGATTTCCTTCCAGTGGTGGGAGCATATTGAGGGGAAGAAATAAATCTTTTTTGATTAATGCTTCTGCTTCGTTCTCTGAGTCAATACCTTCAAACTTTACCCTTAACAGCGAAGATTTGTGCAATTGACTTCGATCGATAAAATAGGGAACCAGACCTTGAGGGGTCTCAATGAGTAAGGATTCCATATTTAGATAGGTATTGGGACTGTCGGTATCCAGTTTGGCAAGGATTTCACCTTTAAAACTGTATTTACCAACAATGGTACCTAAAAAGAAGCATTCTTCTTTCAGCATGACAATTGAAGGGGGAGGGGTTTATTCTTTTGTTTCCTCTTCGTTGGCAGGAGCTTTCTCGGCTTTAGGTTCTTCCACGGGTTCCTCAGCAGGAGCTTCCTCGGCTTTAGGTTCTTCCACGGGTTCCTCAGCAGGAGCTTCCTCGGCTTTAGGTTCTTCGACTGCAGGAGTTTCTTCAGCAGCTTCTTCTACAGCTACTTCTTCTTGTGGAGCTTCCGTTTCTGTAGCGGTAACTTCCTCTGCGGAAGTTTCAGCAGTTTCACCTTCAGCAGCTTCCTCAGCTTCTGGGGCTGCGGCCAAATCGGTAATTCTTTTTTGATTGACAGCCTTTTCAGCTTCCATACGTTGAGCCAAATCATTCGCATGGTCCTTGTCCAAGCCGTCTATCTTAGCTTGAATTTTGGATTGTTTTTCCTCCAGCCATGCTGCAAAGCGTTTGTCGGCTTCTTCTTGAGAAAAAGCACCTTTTTTTACACCGCCATTAAGGTGGTGCTTCATCAAAGCACCACGGTAGGACAATAAAGTTCTAGCAGTATCAGAGGGTTGAGCACCTTTCTCTAACCACTTCACCGCCTGGCTTAAATCCAGTTCGACAGTGGCAGGATTGGTATTGGGGTTGTAAGTTCCAATTTTTTCTAAGTAACGACCGTCTCTTTTGGCACGACCATCAGCCGCTACGATCCAATAAAAAGGTTTGCCTTTTTTTCCGTGTCTTTGAAGTCTTATTCTTGCGGGCATATCACATTAATTTATGGAGGTTCCCGACCTCCTGATTATTAATTCTGAGTATGCAAATTTAGCATATTATTTCAAAAAAAAACTAACGGCAATCAATTTATATACTTTTATTTTAGAAAATATTGAATTAGACCACAGTATATGCCTTAAAACTCTTGTCAAACGATTATAAAAAACGTATTTTTGCGCCCAAATTTTTTTACTAATTATATGAAGATTTCTCGTAAAGACAATGATGCCCTAAACTCTTTGATTACCATCAACATCGAACGGGATGACTTTGAAGATAAAGTCAATGAAGTTCTTTCTGATTATAGAAAAAAAGCCAATATCCCAGGCTTTAGGAAAGGTCATGTGCCTATTGGGATGATAAAAAAACAATACGAAACAGCCATTACGGCCGATGAGGTCAATAAGTTGTTGCAAAAAAATTTGGAACAATACCTCAGGGATGAAAATCTTAACATATTGGGCAATCCACTCCCTGTTATCAACGAAGAGTTGGATTGGAAGGCCAACGAATTTACTTTTGATTTTGAATTAGGACTGTCCCCTGAATTTGAAGTAAAACTTACTGAAAAGAACAAAATAACCCACTACAAGATAACCCCTTCTGATGTAATGATCAGTGATCAGATAAAGGACTATCGTAAACAATTCGGAAAATTGGTTGCTAAAAAAAATGCCAAAGATGATTTTGAAATCACTGCGGCCATAAAAAATGAGGCAGCTCAAATAGAAACCTCTCATACTTTTGATTTGGGTCAGATCAAAGGCAAGAGTAATTTGTCGGCTTTTGCAAATGCAACTGTGGGAGATGAAATCAAGTTGAAGTTTAAGGGTGTTTTTAAAGACGAAGCCACTGCCACAAGAATATTAAGTGTTTCTAATGAGCAGCTAAAGGATATTGAAGGAGAAATTAGCTTTGATATTAAGGAAATTAATGAGCGTATTTTGGCCGAAATGGATCAAGAGTTTTTTGATAAAATCTATGGGCCCGGTATTGTGAAATCAGAAGAGGAGATGAAAGCCAAAATCACCAAAGGGATCGAAAAGCAATTTGAACAACAGTCCGATCAAAAGCTACTCAATGACGTAACAGAGTATTTGGTGGCCAAGACAAAATTCAATTTACCAGCCGACTTCTTAAAAAAATGGATGCAAAATAGTGGTGAACAGGCAATTTCAAAAGAGGCTGCCGTTGAGGAGTATAAACGTTCCGAAAAAGGAATACGTTACCAGTTGATTGAAGGAAAAATTATTGCCGATCACGATCTTAAAATCCAATTTGAGGAATTAAAAGAATTTGCCAAAGAAATGATCTTGATGCAAATGGCTCAATACGGACAGGCTGGACTACCCGATGAGGAATTAGAGAAGATTGTTGCCAGAGTGATGTCAAATCAGGACGAGACACGGAAACTTTCGGATCAATTGATGAGTAAAAAGCTTTTAGAATTTTACAAGTCTAAGCTATCGCTTAAAAAGAAAAAATTGTCTTTTGACGCATTTGTCAAGCAGGCTTATGGTCAGGGCTGATTTTTTTTGATTAATTTTATATATAAACTTAAAAATGGATTACAAAAAAGAGTTTAAAGAATTTGCAATAAAACATCATGGGATCAACTCCATTTACTTAGACAAGATCGTCAGCAGTATGACACCCTATATTATAGAGGAGCGTCAGTTGAATGTTGCCCAAATGGATGTTTTTTCGAGATTGATGATGGATAGGATTATGTTTTTGGGAACGGCAATCAACGATAGCGTGGCCAATGTAATCCAAGCACAGCTTTTGTTTTTACAAAGCACCGATTCCAAGCGCGACATTCAGATGTATATCAACTCTCCTGGTGGAGGGGTATATGCCGGATTGGGAATTTACGATACCATGCAGTTCATTTCACCAAATGTTGCCACTATTTGTACAGGAATGGCGGCTTCTATGGGAGCAGTGCTGCTCTGTGCTGGAGAAAAGGGCAAACGTTCCGCTCTACCCCATTCAAGGGTAATGATTCACCAACCACTTGGTGGAGCTCAAGGTCAGGCTTCCGACATCGAAATTACCGCAAGAGAAATCCTTAAATTGAAAGACGAATTGTATCAAATCATTGCCAAGCAATCGGGTCAAAGCGTTGAAAAGGTCAACCAAGACAGTGACCGCGATTTTTGGATGAAGGCAGAAGAGGCCAAAACATACGGTATGGTCGACGAAGTTTTGGGTGATGTAAAATAAAACAACATGAGTAAAGAAGAATTAAACTGCTCCTTTTGTGGCCTTGCCAAACCCCAAACGCAATTGCTTATTGCGGGTTTGGATGCACATATTTGTGACAAGTGTATTCTCCAAGCCCACGGAATTGTTAAAGAGGAAACCAATGAGGAGAAAACAGAACATAAGCTTGATGTAGAGTTGTATCCCCCCAAAAACATCAAAGCTTTTCTCGATGAATATGTCATTGGGCAAGAATCTGCAAAAAAAATACTCTCGGTTGCAGTTTATAATCACTACAAACGAATCAATCACTCTAAAGGAAAAAGTGAGGTTGAAATTCAAAAAAGTAATGTCATACTGGTAGGCCAAACCGGAACGGGAAAAACCCTTCTAGCCCAAACCATCTCCAAACTGCTCAAAGTACCTTTGGCCATTGTCGATGCCACGGTTTTGACAGAGGCAGGATATGTGGGGGAAGATGTTGAAAGCATCCTTACCCGCTTGCTTCAAGCAGCCGACTACGATGTAGAAAAGGCCCAGTACGGGATTGTATTCATTGATGAAATAGATAAAATTGCCCGTAAGGGCGACAATCCTTCCATCACCCGAGACGTCTCTGGTGAAGGCGTGCAACAGGCCCTGCTTAAATTATTGGAGGGAACCACTGTCAACGTGCCCCCCAAAGGAGGAAGAAAACATCCCGATCAAAAGTTTATCGAGGTTGATACTTCCAACATATTGTTCATTGCCGGAGGAGCATTCGATGGCATCGAACGCGCCATCACCAAACGCTTGAATCTTCAAGCCATTGGTTACAATATCAATAAGGAATTGAAAAAAGTAGATTCAGAAAACATTCTGCAATACATTACTCCGCGTGACATTAGATCTTTTGGATTGATACCAGAAATCATTGGGAGACTGCCGGTGTTGACTTATATGAATCCCCTGGATAAAGAAACTTTGAGTACCATATTGACGACTCCCAAAAATGCTTTGATAAAGCAATATGTCCAATTGTTTGAAATGGATGGTATTGAACTATCTTTCACCCAAGGAGCATTGGACTTTATAGTAGAAAAAGCTTTGGAATACAAGTTGGGTGCCAGAGGTTTACGCTCTTTGTGTGAGGCCGTATTGAACGATGCGATGTTTGAATTGCCCGAATCGGAAGTCAAAACTTTGAAAGTAACCAAAGGATATGCGGAACAAAGACTTGCTAAGATAGAGCTCCCCGCATTAAAAGTCGTTTCCTAAATTACGATCTGTTTATCATCAGTAACTCTTCCAAGACCTCTCTTTTATTGGAAAGTCTTGGGACTTTATGTTGTCCACCCAATTTATTTTTTTTGGCCATCCAATTATAGAACAGATTTTTTTTGGCAATCTCCAACTTGGGAAGTGTGAGGGTCATGTTTTTATATCTTTTGGCCTCATAGTCAGAATTTTCTTCCTTCAAAAATTGATCCAGAAGTTCAATAAATTGACTGCTGTCTTTGGGAGGATTTTTAAACTCGATCAGCCATTGATGCCCACCTTTTTGGTTGGTTCCCATGAAAATTGGTCCGGCAGTATAGTCCACGATATCAAGATTCATGCTTTTGGAGGCTCTGCTGAGCGCCACCTCTGCATTTTTAATCATCAATTCTTCTCCAAAGACATTGATGTGATTTTTTGTCCTGCCTGTGATTTGAATGCGGTAGGGACTCAAACAAGTAAACTTTACAGTATCCCCGATCTTGTAGCGCCACAAACCTGCATTGGTAGTGATGACCATGGCATAGTTTTTCCCTAATTCAACCTCGCTGAGGGGGAGTGTCACTTCGGTTTCATCCCGATCCGTTTGATCCATTGGTATAAACTCATAAAAAATACCGTAGTCGAGCATCAGCAGTAATTCTTGCGAATCATTGCGGTCTTGCATTCCAAAAAAACCTTCTGAGGCATTGTAAATTTCAAAAAAGTTGAGATCAGTACCTTGAAATAGTTTTTTGAATTGTTCGCGATAGGGATGGAAACTAACCCCTCCGTGGAAGTAAACTTCTACCATTGGCCATACTTCTGTAATGGTTGCCTTTTGTGTTTTTTTCAAAACATTTTGCAACAATACCAACATCCAGGAGGGAACACCTGCCAGGCTGGTGACTTTTTCTTCTAAGCTTTCACTAATAATAGCTTCCATTTTGGATTCCCATTCGGACATTAGGGATACCTTTTGGCTGGGAGTACTGCCCAATTCTGCCCAAAAAGGAAGGTTGTCAATAATGATGGCTGACAAATCCCCAAAATAACTGTTTGTGTTTTGATACAACTCACTGCTCCCTCCCAAACGCAGGCATTTACCCGCCAAAATCTGCGCATCCTCATTGTTGTTGTAATAAATCGAAAGCATGTCTTTCCCCGCTTTGTAATGACAATTTTCTAATGACTCATTACTGATGGGAATGTATTTACTTTTGGCATTGGTGGTTCCACTAGATTTAGCAAACCACTTTATGGGGGTAGGCCAGAAAATATTTTGCGCTCCTTTTCTACAGCGTTCAATTTCAGGAACGATATCCTCGTAGCCTACTATGGGCAGTCGGTTCTTAAAGTCGGTATAATTTTTAATGGACTCAAAATCGTTTATTTTTCCAGTTTCTGTTTTCGAGGCTATATTCAAAAGACCATGCAATAATTCCTGCTGAACTTCATTGGGATATTTCATAAACAGCTCCATCTGATGGATGCGTTTTTTAAGAAACCAAGAAGCAACGGAATTGAAAAGGGGGATTGGCATAAGAAGGTGTATCTTTAAGACAAAAATAGAAACTTTCGTTTAAAGATGTTCAAAGGAGTTCTAAAGAAAATGATTACGGAAATGGGAGCCCCCATTCGCTATTTTCTCAATTTGGAAAATGACTTTTTGGAGATGAACCAATTTTTAGATCAGAAAATCAAGATGGAATATACGGGGACTCAGTGTCTGAGTTGCCATGCATCAAAGCCCATCTTCAGACAGGGCTTTTGTAAAAGTTGTTTTTTCGAAATCCCATCGGCAGGAGATTGGGTCATGCGACCAGAATTGAGCAAAGCACATTTGGGAGAAGAAGATCGAGATTTGGAGTACGAAAAAAAAGTACAGCTGCAACCCCATGCGGTTTATTTGGCATTGAGCAGTCACCTTAAGGTGGGGGTAACTCGAAAAAGTCAAATCCCCACAAGGTGGATTGACCAAGGTGCTCACCAAGCCGTCGCGATTTTGGAAGTTCCCAACCGCTACCTGGCCGGAGTGGCCGAGGTGAGTCTAAAAGAATATTTTTCCGATAAGACCAATTGGCGTAAAATGTTGCAAAACGATCATGAGGAGGTGTCATGGCAGCAAGCCATCAACCAAGCCATAGATGGACTTCCCAAAGATCTAAAGCCTTATATCACCAAAGATTCTCAGTTGACCGAAATACAATTTCCAGTTCTGCAATATCCTGAAAAGGTTAAAAGCTTAAACCTTGAAAAAGAAAGCAGCTATACCGGAGTACTCAAAGGCATTAAAGGGCAATATCTGATCTTCGAAGATCAAACGGTTTTTAATGTTCGCTCCAATGAGGGCTTAGTGGTTAGTATTAATTAAACTTAAGTTTTTGAAGATTTACTCAGAAGCTGATTCAGTGTTTTGAATTCTTCAGGCTTGAGATAGCGCCATTTTCCCACTTTTACATCCAGTTTTACATTCATGATCCGTATCCTTTTGAGTTCGGTTACCCGATAATTTAAGTGCTCACACATCCTACGGATTTGTCGGTTCAAGCCTTGAGTTAAAATAATTCTGAATTGATTTTTATGGGTTTGTTTTACAAAACACTTTTTGGTAACAGTATCCAAAACAGGAACACCATTGCCCATTTTATGAATAAAATCCTTGGTAATGGGTTTATTTACGGTGACAACATATTCTTTTTCGTGATGGTTACGAGCACGGAGAATTTTGTTGACAATGTCCCCGTCGTTGGTCAAAAAAATAAGCCCCTCACTGGGTTTGTCCAGTCGGCCTACAGGAAAGATCCTTTTGGGGTAGTTGATGTAATCAATGATGTTGTCTTTTTCAACACGGGTATCGGTAGTACAAACAATTCCTTTGGGTTTATTAAAGGCCAGATAGACGTGTTTGTTTTTGGGTGAATTGAGCATTTCACCATTGACCGATATTTTGACCTCAGGACTTACTTTTACTCCCATTTCGGCTTTTTTTCCATTGACCATAACTCTGCCGGCGTCGATCAGTTTGTCTGCTTCCCTACGGGAACAATAGCCAATTTCACTCAGGTATTTATTGATTCGGGTGAGGTTTGTTTTTCCCATTTTATAAATTGACTTCTTCTCCTATTTTTAGATCGAATTTCTTTCTGAACATCCAGACAAACAAATACAACAGCGGGGTGTCTAAAGCGGCTACGATGATTTTAAACACAAAACCTGACAACACCAGTCCCACGAAATTATTCCAAGGTAATATTCCAAATAGGGAAAGGAGTAAAATGACCGAAAAGGTGTCCAGGAATTGTGAGGCAAAAGTAGAGAAATTATTTCTCAACCACAGCATTTTTCCCTTGGTTAGTTTTTTCCAAAAGTGATAAATCCTAATGTCTATGAATTGTGCCAAAAGATAGGCGATCATAGATGCCAAAACTGCTAAAGGGGATAGGGAGAAAACTTTTTTGAAAGTAGTATCATCGATGGGAGAACTCTCCATGGCAGGAACAGCATTGGCCAAAAGTAATATGCCGATCGAAAAGAAAGAGGCAAATATCCCCGCCGTCACAACTCTGTTGGCGGCTTTTTTTCCATAAATTTCGGAAATCAAATCCGTAATCAAAAAGGTGAGGGGATACGGCAAGATTCCCACCGAGAGCTCAAACAATCTAATTCCAAAAATTTCTCCTTCAAAGGGATGCCAATAAAAAAACTTTTGAAAAATAAGATTGGACACTACCAATGAAGTAATGAATAAAGCAGCGAGATACAGATACATCTTGGCTGCCAATTGCCGTTGTTGAGGTTTCATCTATTCCATTTTTATCAAATAAGGAATCCTGGTTTGAATTCCATCTAGATGGCTAAGTTTGATAAATTCGGAGGCATATTTTTCTATGGGGTGTTGAAGTAATTTTGTTTGGGCTTGTGAAAAAACATCTAATATCATGCTTTCGAAATCGTCATCATATTTTGGATAATCCACTAAGTTGAATTTGTTTATTCCGGCTAATTCTGCGGCTGCGGTGATGGCTTCTTGCAGTCCACCCAGTGAGTCAACCAATCCTATTTCAACGGCATTTTTCCCAGACCAAATCCTGCCTTGAGCAATCTCCTCGACGGCTTCCATGCTCATTGACCTTCCTTCAGCCACTCTCGACTTAAAGGTATCATATACTTTTTCTATAGCGGATATGGTACTTTTTTCAAAACCTTCACTGAGGGGTTCGAAAAGGCTGTATCCCATCGCATTTTTGTGGGTTGTTACTTGTTCTGCATTGATTCCAATTTTGTTGGTCATCCCCCTTATGTTGGGAAACGCTGCCAATACTCCAATGGATCCGGTGATGGTCATCGGGTCGGCAAAAATTTTATCGGCCAAACTAGAGATATAATAGCCTCCTGATGCAGCAACGTTACCCATTGAAACCACCAAGGGTTTTTCACCTTTTAGTGTTCTGGAGGCATTGAGTATGATTTCGGAAGTCAAGGCATCCCCTCCTGGAGAGTCAACCCGCAGAACTACTGCCTTGATTTTTTTACTTTCCAATATTTCTTTAAAAGCATTGTTTACGGCCTCCTTTCCAATGATGTCTTCCGATCCTTTGGTATTGAGAATAGGACCTTGAGCGTAAACGATTGCAATGCGGTCAGAGGTTTGTTTGTCATATTTTTGTATCTGAATGTTTAATTCACCAGGATCAACGACTTTCAAACTACCTTCAGGGTCGATCTCCAATGCGGCTTTGATTTTGTTTTCGAAATCATCTTCATAAACCAATCCATCAATGATTCCTTGAGCCAAAGCTTCTTCGGCATCAGTAACAATTAGGTCGTCGGCCAGTGCATCGAGGGTGTAGGGTTCTATACCACGACTTTGAGCGACTTCATCTCTAAGGGTTTCCCAAACGGCATCCAATAGGCTTTGAATTTGGATGCGATTTTCCTCACTCATATGATCTTGCAAGTAGGGTTCTACCGCACTTTTATATTTACCATGGCGAATTACTTCCATTTTGACACCGTATTGGTCTTGGAAATCTTCGTAATAGAGTACCTCTGAAGAAAGTCCTTTGAGTTGCATTATACCCATGGGGTTCATAAATATGCTGTCGGCTACAGAACTCACATAGTAGCCTTTTTGAGACATATAATCACCGTAGGCATAGATGAATTTTCCAGAGGTTTTAAATTCTTTTAGTGTATTTCTGATTTCTCTTGCTTGTGCCCAACCTGAGGCGATAAAGCCAGAGTGTATTTTAATCCCTTTGATCTTATCGTCCTCTTTGGCTTTTTTGATACTACCAATGATTTCGTCCATTCCTATTACACCAGAATCAAAATCTGAAAAGCCTTCTATTGGGTTATAGCTGGGACTCCTGTCTGTCACCACAGCATTGAGGTTTAAATCCAAAACACTATTTTCTTTGACCCAAGACCCCTTTGATTGTTCAAAATTGAGAGAAGTGGCAATGGCGGCTATGCCCATAAAAAAGAAAAGCGCTACCAATCCCATCGCAATGAATGTTCCCAACAGTGAAGCCAAAAAACTTTTAAAGAAATTCATATCGTTTTATTTTAATCCAAATATAGGGTTTGTGGATTTGTTTCACGAAATTTATACGGAGTATTCAAATGGAGAAAGCATACATTTCACTGGGATCCAATAAGGGCCAAAAACTTGAAAATTTGCAAGACGCAGTGCTTCAAATCCAAAAGCAAGTTGGGATACTTACGGATTTATCGTCTATTTATGAGACCCCGTCTTGGGGTTTTGAAGGCCCTGATTTTTTCAACGCTTGTGTTGGAATTCAGACCGACTTTTCGCCGGCCGAGTTACTGCAAAAATTGTTGAAGATCGAAGGGAAAATGGGAAGGTTAAGAACTACAGATTTAGGCTATAGCTCCCGAAATATCGACTTAGATTTGTTGTTTTTTGAGGATCAAGTCATTGACAATGATGACCTGATTTTGCCTCATCCTCGCTTGGAATTGAGGAACTTCATCTTACACCCAATGTGTGAAATTGCA
>VMHT01128669.1_pt1 | contig 11700 bp, 16 predicted proteins | sample 4693611 | NCBI WGS metagenome assembly VMHT01 (sample SAMN12280063, study PRJNA550983) | marine metagenome | isolation source: seawater sampled from same location over 5 years 0.02-0.2 micron viral filtrate | place: USA: collected off the coast of southern California halfway between the port... ...
AGGCTTACCTACGCTTTCCGAAGAGACTGGTATCGACGTTGATGAAGATGAGGACATTACGGAACTTGCGACACCCGGACGCGACTTAGACCGGGGTCGTGACATAGGCATGACTCCAAGTCAAGTAGAGTCGGTTATGTCTAGTGCTAATTTTAATCCGTCGTATTCCGGAACTATTGGAGAGGCGAAGACGGACAGAGTCCCGTTCGTCGATGACATAACTGCTCCGTTCAAGGAAGCTGGAAACGTCATTTCCAAAACTATTCAAGATACGTTCAGCAAACCTCCTACGGCTACGGATGCAGCAATCACGGGGGGTACGGCAGTTGCGGCAGCAGCCGGAGTTCCGATGTCGGGTATTTTAGGCGGAGTCTTAGGTCCGGCGATAGCAGGAAAGACCAAGAAAGATTCGTTTGGAAACGTGACTGTTGATGCGTCCGGAATTCCGGGCTTCGTGCAAAGCCTTGTAGGTAACTTACAAGCAAGTGACCGAGCAGCTATCGCTGCCGCCAAGGCTGCTGGACTTACCACGGCCTTGGGAACACCCTATACAGGCTTCGAAGTTAACTGGGGCATCGGAAAGAACGGCATCACTCGCGCACCCGGCTCCGGAACCTACACCGGAAACATGATGGGCCTGAGTCAAACTCAGATGAAGGCTATGGAAGCTATCAGCAAAGGTTTCGAACCCCGCAGCTACAACATGCAAGACGAGACTGGCACGAAGTTCGAAGCGTCTGGAGGTATGAAGGTTGGAAACTTAGGTTACTATACTGGCAACGGCGCGTTTGTTAGTATAACGGGTCAAGGGGCTAAATATGGTCTTATGAGCCACGCTCAGACTTTAGCCAAGGAAAACGGCATAACTACACAACAAGCTTTAGATGCTTTGGGTATTGCTCGAACCACAGACACGACTCTGAGCAATGCAGTCAACAATATAAAATCACAAACGACTACACCGAGTAAGACACCAGAAGACCTAGCAGCGCAGCAATCAACTTCTAAATCCATGGAAAGCACAGACCCATTTGCAATAGAAGGTAAGATAGGAAAGTCCGTAAACGAAGGTGGTGGTCGTGATACTGGTAGAGACGGGGGTAGTTCATCTGGTGTAGGTGTTGCTGGCGTATCACCATCAGGAAGTCCTTTCGGCTTAAACAGAGGTGGTCGTGTTGGTCTTCAGGCTGGTGGCGTAGCCGGACAGATGGCAGGACAATCAGGGTTTGTAGACCAACCCCCTAGTCAAGTACCCGAAGGTGAAACCGTAGCAGACAACGTCGAAACCAAGCTTCCTGAAGGCGCGTTTGTTATCAATGCTGCTGCTGTTGAGTTCGCAGGAGAGCAAGATGTTAAGAAAATGCTCCTAGATGCCCATAAAGAAGCGGTTCGCAGAGGTTTAACGGTTGACAAACAGGGCAACGGTGCTAAAATGATAGATGTAGCTATTTCTCGTGGAGAAGTAGTTGTAGCTCCCCACCTATCTAAAATTATTGGCTTAGACCGTCTTCAAAAGATAAACAATCGCGGTAAGCAAGAAACCCAAGAACGCATCGAAGAAAACGGGCAAGAACCTACAGGTGCAGCCAAAGGTATGCTCATAATGGGCAGAGGCGATAACACGAGTCGAGACGTTACCGCTCCTACAGGCTTTGAAGAGGGAACTATGGACACAGGTTTTCTCAACTCTCCTCCAGAGTACCAGCCTCCCGCAGATGTAGGAGAAGACGTACCGATGCAAGAGGCAGCAGAGCTTCCGGAAGACTTCTCTAGCCGCCTCGAACAGCACTTCGGTCAAAACATATCGCGTACTCGAAACGATAAGTTTTACCGTTCACTTTCCGAACGTGAGTTACTGGCTCATCTGATTGTTACTGAAACTGCTGCTGCAGGTGCAGACCAAGACGACATGTACGCTGTAGGACAGACCGTTATTAATCGAATTAATTCTGATAGACCAGAGTTTAAAAACAAAAATACTGTTGCTGACGTTGCTTTATCTCGCCTCAAGAAGGGCGGCTACGAGTACACAGGTATGGACGTTACTCGCAACAAAGCAATACAACAAGAATTTAAGTCCACTCCAGAAAATATCCGCAATGGTTACGCACGAGCGTTGTCTATAGCAGATGACCTTCTTAGCGGAGAAATGGAAGCATCGCCAGTCGTTGGACCTGACGTTATGTGGTACACCCGACCGGATGCACAAAACAAGTGGATGCAAAAGAATTTGGAACGAGTAGAAACTTATGGTTCACATGATTTCTACAAGGCGTCCAACTAAAGACTTGTCAGCTACCCGCAAGTTCGCGGCCCTGACGTAACCGAAGCAGCTACCCACAGCCAAGTGGCCCTGCAATATGAGGTATAACAAAATGGCAACTAAAGTAAAAGGCCACCGTGCCAACAAACCAAACGATTCGTTTGGAACCGTGAATAGCAACACACTATATCGTAATAAATACCGTGATGAAGTCTATAAGGATGAGGATGACAACGAAGAAGCAGTAGAGGCTCAAGAAGCTGACCCCTCCAACAGTGAGGCTACTCAGCAACCTGAAGAGTCCAACAGCTTTGTCTCTGAAAAAAAGACTAGCGAAGAACACGATTACAAAAAACGCTATGACGACCTAAAACGTCACTACGACGACAAGGTTAACGAATTTAAGCAGGAGATTAACAATCTTCGTGAAGCTGTTCAAAAGAAGGTGGTTGATATGCCGCGAGGTGTACAAGCCCCCCGAACACAAGAAGAGCTTGAAGAGTTTAAAGAACGTTACCCTGATGTTTTTGAAGTGGTGCAGACGGTATCGTCAATCGAAACTGAAGCACAAGTTGCACAGCTAAGAGAAGAGCTTGGAACTATCAAAGAACGAGAAAAAGAACTTGAAAAGCAGAAAGCCTATGAGGAACTGCTCAGATTGCAACCGGACTTTGATAAAATAAAAGCAGACCAAGATTTTCTGTCGTGGCTAGAAGAACAACCTGCTTCAATATCCAACGGCATCTACAAGAACAATACGGATGCTAAATGGGCGGCACGGGTCGTTGACCTATATAAGGCAGACAAGGGCCTAAACCAGAAGAAATCCAAATCTTCATCTGCAGCAGAGGCAGTGACAAAAACCCCTGCGAGGGAAGTCAAGACCAATGCAACAGATGGAAAAAAAGTTTGGAAAGCTTCGCAAATCGCCAAGATGAAACCCCACGAGTTCGAAAAGCTAGAAAGCGAACTGGACTCTGCAAGGTCTGAAGGGCGAATCGACTTCAACTCTTAAACTAACCTCAAACAAAGAAGGAAAAGACCAATGGCTTTTGATAGCGCATCAGGTTATAATAACCTGCCTTCTGGTAACTTTACACCAGAAATTTTCAGCCAAAAGGTTCTCAAATTCTTTCGTCGCGCTTCGGTTGCGGAAGACATTACCAACACCGACTATGCTGGCGAAATTGAGAACTTTTGCGATACAGTTCGTATCATTAAAGAACCAACAATCACCGTATCTGCGTACTCACGTGGTTCAGTGGTTAACCCACAAGACTTAGCTGATGACCAAATCACAATGGTTGTTGACCAAGCAAACGCTTTTGCGTTCAAGATTGACGACATTGAAGAGCGTCAGTCACACGTTAACTTCGAAGCTCTTGCGACTTCTTCAGGTGCATATTCCCTGAAGCGTAAGTACGACGCTAACGTTCTGGACTCAATAGCAACTAACGCTGGCCTGACAGGCGAATCAGGTGCTGCTACTTCTCAAGTTAGTGGTATCGGTACACTTGGTTCTGCTCTGGATATCGGTGGTAACTCTACTCCCGGTGATTTAGCAATCAATACCATGCTTATCATGGCACAGGCTTTGGACGAACAATCAGTTCCGGAAGAGAACCGTTGGTTTGTTGCTCCTCCAGCTTTTTACAAGCACCTGTTTTCAGCAGGTTCGAAGTTTGCAGAAGTACAGGTTACTGGCGATGCAACTTCACCTCTGCGTAACGGCCTTGTATCGCTGGGCAACATTGCTGGCTTCCAGTGCTATAAGTCAACTGCTCTTGTTTCTACAGGCGGCACCGACCAAATAACACTCACAGGTTTAGCAACTGATGGCACTGAAAACGCAATTCTTGCGGGTCACATGTCCTCAACAGCTACTGCTTCGCACATCGCGAAAACAGAAGTTGTTCGCTCAACTGAAACCTTCAGCGACATCGTTCGTGGTCTTCATGTGTTTGGACGTAAAGTCCTTCGCCCAGAAGCCATCGTTCGTGGCGTTGTTAGCTTAGACTAGTAGGGAGATTTACTAATGGCTACTTACAACGTAACGGGTGCCGTAGCAGGTATCCCTCTTGGTAGGAAGATGCAGACTGTCGAAGTTGTTCTTGACTTCACATCTACTTCTCTTGCCGCTGGCGACATTGTGAACGTCTTTGAAGTTCCAGATAATACTCTGGTTTTGATGGCTGGTATCGAAGTATTTCAAGCTGCATCTACAGGCTCACCTACAATAGACATGGGTGACGCTGGTGCTGCAGATACTTGGGTAACTGACGTTAGCGGTTCCGCTATTGCACAGGAGTTTGGTCAAACTGCTAAACTTTACACTGCAGCAGACAACATTGACATTCTCGGTGTTACTGCAGCATTCGACGGTAAAATTCGTTGTATTGCAGTGATGTGTGATATGGGTGACCCCGGCGTCGGCGCACCATTCGCATAAACAACTTAGTTGAGGGGGAGGGGTAACTTTCCCCCTTGACGACTTTTAATTAATATGATAAAAGCAACTAACCTTGCCGGGGATATACCCTATGCCACCTCGTAAAAAAGAAAACCCGATTAAAAAATCAACAACAGGCAAAAGCGCAAACTACCGCCCTACCAAGTCTGGTGCGGGTATGACAGCAAAAGGCGTCAAGGAATATAGAAAAAAGAATCCCGGTTCGAAGCTCAAGACAGCGGTGACCGGAAAGGTAAAAGCCGGAAGCAAGGACGCCAAACGACGCAAGTCTTTCTGTGCGCGGTCTGCCGGACAAATGAAGAAGTTTCCGAAAGCAGCGAAAGACCCAAACAGTCGTCTTCGCCAAGCAAGAAAGAGATGGAAATGTTAGCAAATCTTATCGGTCCCGTAACAAATCTTCTTGACCAGTTTATTGAAGACAAAGACCAAAAGGCAAGGCTGGCCCACGAAATAGCCACGATGTCTCAAAAACATGCCCAGCAACAAGCGATGGGGCAACTCGAAATAAACAAGGCCGAAGCCCAGCATCGGTCTATTTTTGTAGCGGGCTGGCGGCCCTTTTTAGGCTGGGTGCTTTCTTTTGCGATGGCATGGCATTTTATCCTAGCTCCGTTCATCATCTTCGGTGCAGGGATGGCAGGTATGGAACTGCCTGAGTTGCCTGTGTTTGACATGGATAGCCTAATGACTGTGCTTCTTGGCATGTTAGGACTTGGCGGCTTGAGAACAGTAGAAAAGGTCAAAGGACTGACCAAGTGAGTTCGAAGCAAATCTTAGAATGGAAAATACTTCCAAGATTTATGATGCTGATAATGACCTTGATGAGTTGGCGTTGTGCAGAGTGGTTTATGAGCTTGGAAGACCCGACAGCACCACAATCAGCGTTTGTCTCCGTTGTTATGGGAGCTATGACAGGTGCGTTTGGCGTTTGGATGAGCAACGAAGGAAAGAAGTAGATGAAAAAATCAGTACAAGCACCCAAAGGATATCATTGGATGAAGTCCGGTAAAAGTTACAAACTTATGAAAAATCCTCCCGGCGGATATAAACCTCACAAGGGCGGGTCTACTCGTGCATCCTTTGATGTACAGAAAGTGCATACAAAGTGAAATACGACACAAGCCACCTGCTTGATAAAGTAATCGAACACGAAGGAATGGTCTGCCAAGTGTACCAAGATACGCTCGGCATCGACACTATCGGCATCGGTCGTAACCTTCGTGACCGGGGTATTACCAAAGAAGAGCTAGAATACATGGACATCTCCGGCATGGAAGAGGTATACAAAAAGGGTATCTCTGAAGCTGATGCACGGTACATGGCTATGAACGACATTCGAATTGTCGAAAAGGAACTGGTCGCAGTTCATCCGTGTGTTGATAACCTCGATGCGGTTCGCCAAATGATACTTGTTGACATGGCCTTCAACATGGGTGTTCCTCGCCTGTGTAAGTTCAAAAAGATGTGGTACGCTATCCACGACTTAAACTTTGAAGCTGCAAGTTTTGAGATGACCGATTCGAAGTGGGCTAGGCAGGTTGGCAATCGCGCACACAAGCTTTCTGAAGCTATGAGAAAGGGAGAGTTTTGATGATTGAACGAGGTCGTCCCGGTATTAGAGCAGGAGGCTCTAAAAGTAAAAACCAGAAGGATACAAGCATAAACGCTCCTTCATACATAGGCTCTATTTACCGCACTAAAACAGAAAATAAAAACATAAGTGGAGAAGGAACAGTACCTCTAGGAAAAGCTACGGTTACTTTAGGCGGAGCATATTCTAGCAGCAAGGTAACAGAATCACTTCCGGAAAACAAAATTGGCATTCCTGAAAATGTTCAAACACAAATATATAAAAAGCTATCTGCCGGACTAGGTTACAATATTACACCTGACCTTAAAATTTCTGGATTTATAGACCAAGATAAATTTAGCGGAAACAAAAACACTAAAAAAACTGTGCAAATATCCGGCAACGTAAAAGGTGGTAGATTTGTAGGTTCATTTTCTGATTCTAGCACAGGCGAAAAAGTAGGACGTTTTAGTTTAGTTATTCCGTTTGCACATGGTGGCAAAGTAAAACCAAGAGGTAGAAAGGCTACGTATTGACATGCCCCTAACTAAAAAAGGCAAAGACATTATGAAATCGATGCAACGCACTTACGGGGGAAAGAAGGGTGAACAGGTCTTCTACGCAACAGCAAACGCTGGCAAAATCGAGGGTGTTGAAAAGAAAGCGCAAGGAGGGTCGGTTGGAAAGACTGGCTATGCGAAGGGCGGTGAAACGAAAAGCAAAAGTCGAGTTAATGAGGCTGGCAACTACACTAAGCCCGGAATGAGAAAGCAACAGTTCAATCGTATCAAAGCTGGCAGCAAGGGGGGCAATCCCGGACAGTGGTCAGCACGTAAGGCACAGATGCTGGCTAGTGCTTACAAGAAAGCTGGTGGGGGCTACAAGTCGTAATGGAATGCTTCACGTCTTCTTGCTCGTCGTCTATATTGGTACTGGAGAGAATCGTTACCTCGCTAGTGGAGATATGTATTTCGCATCTATTACCACCTGTAATTTTTACGCAGCCCAGTCAACCAAGCGGTACGGAAGTTACCGCTACTTGGATTGGATGGACGCAAGAGACCGTGTTACCGCATATTGCATACCTAAGTATATAAAAGAAGGCATTGTAGAGGTATACTGACATGTTAGCAGAATTGGCAGCAGCAAATGCAGCGTTCGGCGTTATTAAGTCTGCTGTCCAAAATGCAGGGGACCTTGCAAAAGCCGGAAGTGCAATCGGCAAGTTCGTAGGTGCAAAGGAAGAAATTGAACGCAAGATACAAGGTAAAGCGAGAGGAAGTGCCTCTGGTTCAGACCTTGAAAACTTTATGGCTCTTGAATCTATTAAGCAACGAGAAGCCGAACTCAAACAGATTATGATTTACACGGGTCGTCCCGGACTGTGGCAGGATTGGCAGCGATTTCAAGTTGAAGCTAGAAACCAACGACGAGACCAAGAGCGTAAATTACGAGCTAAAAAACAAAGAACTCTTGAAATACTTGTGATTGCAGGGGCTATAATTCTAGGAGTAGGTGGGCTTGCAATAGCAGCGTACTTCTTAAAAAGCTTGCGTTAGTTTGCAAAAAGGTGTATAATAATCATAAGCACAGAAATACATAGGACATTGTTATGAGCGATTTAAAAACTAGAGTGGAACTTAGAGCGTTAAAAAGACAGCAACGCACTGCTTCTATACAGACAAAAAATGCACAACAAGAACTGGACCTTTTAAAAAGGATAGATAGCAAAGCCCTTTCCGCAAAAGATAAAAAAATTAAAAATGCTCTTATGGCAAGGCAAAAAGATATTATCAAAGGTTTAAAACCTCCTACACTTGCCTCATCAGCAGCTAAATTTGGTTTAAGAAGTCTTCCGGGTGTAGGGACATTTCTTTCCATGATGAGTTCTAAACCTGCAGGTGCTGGTTCTGACAGAGTACCCGGTCAAGAGTACAAATCAGGTGGTAAAGTCACTAAAAAACATAGGTAGATTTATGAAAAAACTTGCCGTTGATGCACTTTTGTTTCAGTACAAAGCTCAAAAGAAACACGCAGAACATACTCTTGAAAATTACCTAAATAACCCTATTGCAGTTGGCGAACACCCCGACCTTATCAAAGAAATGGATACGGCACTTGAAAAATGGGAAGACGCCAACGGAAAATTAGAAACCCTGTTGAGACTTACTGGAGACGGCAGTGGCATTGGCTAAAAGTCAGAAGTCCCTCAAATCGTGGACTAAACAAAAGTGGCGCACAAAGTCTGGAAAACCCTCTACACAGGGTTCGAAGGCTACAGGAGAACGTTACCTTCCGGAGAAAGCCATCAAGGCACTCAGTTCGAAGGAGTACGCAGCCACTACCCGTGCGAAGCGCAAGGCTACTAAGGCTGGTAAGCAAGTTGCAAAACAGCCTAAAGCTATCGCCAAGAAGACTAAATCTTACAGGAAAGTGTGATGAAGAAAAAGATTAGATATCACGTTGCTATGATTTTGTTACGCATCAGTAGACTGTTTGGGGCTGTGGACAACTGGTTGTGGACAAAGCATCGTAACCTTTTAAAAAAGAATCGTGACTAATGCCTCTACTCAACTCAGGTTCAAAGTTTGTTACAAAAGTTACAGCACTGTCATCAACTAACGACACAGATTGCTACGTTGTGCCAGCAAACTTTTCATCTCGTGTAGAAAACATGATGATTTCAAACAATCACAGTGGTAGTCATACCTTTACTGTAAAGTATTATGAAAAGGTTGCTAACACCACCTACACATTAATAGACGCGCACTCTTTAGCATCTAATGCCACAACTAACGTATTTACTGCAGACAAACCCTTATATATACGTGCAGAAGATAAACTTATTGTAGATGCTGGCACGGCTGATACTCTTGTTATTACGATTAGTGCAGAAGAATTCTTTGACCCGAATAGGTAACCTATGAACTACCTCGAACTTACCAATGCTGTTCTCCGCGAAATTAACGAAGTTGAAGTTACCAACATCGGTTCGACTCGCGGCATTCAAACTTCCGTCAAGGACTTTATAAACAAAGCCCAACGGGATATCATCAACTCTGAGGTTGAGTGGCCTTTTACTGTCGTTAGTCAGTCCTTTAGCACCGCTGCTGGTACTTCTGAATACTCTCGTGAGTCTGACGCTAAGACTCTTGACTTCGATAGCTTCACCGTTCAAAAGTCGGGAGAGGCAGAGCGAACCCTTCGTTACCTGTCCTTCAACGAATACCTCGACGCAAAAAACGAAATAGACACGAACCCTAACACAAGCGCACGGGCTGCTCCTGATTTTATCTACGAGACTCCGGATAACAAAATCGGTCTTTCTCCTGTGCCTGACGACACCTACACGGTTCGTTACTACTACTACCAGACATCTACCGATATGTCCGGTGCTACAGACACACCTGTAATTCCAGAGCGGTTTCACGACGTGATTGTTAACCGCGCAAGGTATTACGCTCACATGCTACGCTCAGACGTTCAGTTTTCGCAACTTGCAATGCGGGATTACACAGACGGTTTGAGCCGGATGCGTGTCGAACTAATCAATCGCAAGGACTACATGAGGGCTGTCTAATGCCAGAAACATCGCTAATCAGCCCGGCAGTTGTTCGATTAGGCGGCGGTCTGGTCCTCGACAAGGACACGTTCTCCATTCCTCCGGGTGCTGCTCTTCAGTTGCAAAACTTTGAGCCGGACATCAACGGAGGCTACCGACGCATCAACGGGTTCGCAAAGTACGATACGAACCAAGTTGGCGGCTCGACAGGAACTATTCTTGGAGTTCACGTCTATCAAAATCAAGTGATTGCATCTAAGGGTACGGCGGTTTACAAGGGTACGGGTAGCGGTTGGACAAGCATAGACACCGGAAGAACTAGCGCAGGACGTTTTGACTTTGCAAACTTTAATTTTAACAACACTGAAAAAGTTATCTGGTGTGATGGAGCCAACAATGCTTCAGTGTACGATAACAGTTCGGTTACAGATATTAACGCTACAGGCGCACCTGCGAACCCTCAGTTCGTGGCTGTGTTTAAAAGTCACGTGTTTTTTGCAGGTATGTCGGCAAATCCGCAGGAAGTGGTGTTTACGTCTCCGTTTGATGAGACGGACTTTTCAACGGCGAATGGGGCAGGGTCGGTTCGCGTCGAAAGCCCCGTCAAGAAACTAAAAGTTTTTCGTGACCGTCTCTTCATTTTTTGCGAAGACCAGATTTACTTTCTTGCAGGTTCGTCGGTTGCTGACTTTCAGATGCAACCTGTCACACGAAGCATCGGTTGTGTCGATGGTTTCAGTGTTCAAGAGATAGCAGGTGACGTTATATACTTGGCTCCGGATGGTTTGCGAACTATCGCTGGTACAGAAAAGATTGGGGACATCGAGTTAGGAACCGTATCAAAACAGATACAGCCCCGCCTCGATAACATCGACAAAGACCGCATCTCCTCTGTTGTTATTCGAAACAAGAGTCAATACAGATTGTTCTTTCCTGATGATACAGGAACTACGGCTGGCGCACCGGGTGTTATCGGCGTAATCAAGGCAGGTGTTGAAGGTGGCATGGGCTGGGAATATGCTGACCTTAAAGGTATTAAAGCAGCGTGTTGCGTGTCTGGGTTTATTAGCGGCACTGAAACAATCTTGCATGGCGGTTACGATGGTTACATCTACAGGCAAGAATCAGGCAATAACTTTGATGGAACCAACATTCAGGCTATTTATCGTTCTCCTGACTTTACGATGGGCGACGCAGGTATCCGAAAGCTCATGCAGCGGATTATCTGGAACTACGATAACGAAGGAACAGTTAACTCAAAGTTTCGAATTCGGTACGATTTTAATTCATCGAGCGTACCACAGCCAAACGAATACGAACTAACCACAGGTGCAGCGATTGCTATCTATGGTTTTACTACTTCTACTTACGGAACAGCCGTGTACGGTTCAAGTGGTACACCTCTGGTTCGCCAAAGCATCGAAGGAGGCGGGTTTACGGTTGCGGTTCGTCTCGACGACAATCAAGGCGCAGCCCCCCTATCTTTAAAAGGTTACCAACTAGAATTTACTCCCGGAGGAAGGAGATAACACATGGCAGGTTACACTAGACAATCGACCTACACTAACGGTGACGTTATTAACGCAGCAGATTCCAATGATGAATTTGACCAAGTTCTGGCCGCCTTTAATAACACGACAGGTCATAAGCATGATGGCACAACTGCAGAAGGTCCAGTCATTGGTTTGATTGGTGACCCCGGTGTTGCTACACCTAAAAACAAAGTTGTTGTAGATGACACAAATAATCAAATTGAATTTAGTATTGATGTATCTAGCACATCTACTGAACAGTTTGTAGTTAAAGATGGTGTAATTGAACCTACTACTGATAGC